>Ga0164241_10001703_pt1 | contig 26069 bp, 17 predicted proteins | sample OricomyardsoilBY_FD_108780 | JGI IMG/M metagenome (GOLD analysis project Ga0164241, IMG submission 108780) | Backyard soil microbial communities from Emeryville, California, USA - Original compost - Back yard soil (BY) | ecosystem: Environmental > Terrestrial > Soil > Unclassified | place: USA... | reverse complement strand
ATTATTATCTCTTGGAAGGTGAGGTCGACCTGATCAACAACGAATTCGGCGTCGAGCGTGTAAAAAACGGTACGGATCGCGCGCGCGGTGTATTGAATACCCAGTCTCCCACTGCCGTCTCGGCAGTTGCCAAAACTCATGTGCGCTATTGCATTGTGAATGCCGATATTCTGACCAAGCAGCTGTCTCTGGCGAAGAATCCTGCGCTCGCGCAGGCCGGAGGATCGGAAACCGCTCCTGCGGGCAGTGAGTCCGGCATCGAAGTCGGCGATCTGAGCGACAGCAAAGATTGGATGACCTGCCTCCTGCAATCGCATTTGTTTACCCGTATTCCGTGGTCGCAATTGCAGGAACTGTTTAACAAGTTCGAGACCATCCCGGTATCTGAGGGAGAAAAAATCATCCGCGAAGGTGCCCGCGGGGATTATTTTTATGTGCTGGCTTCTGGCACCGCACTGGTGAGCAATCGTTCCGGCAGTGTGGATATCGAACTTAAGGAAGGCGACTATTTTGGTGAGGAAGCTTTGTTGAGCGATGCACCCCGCAATGCCTCCGTCACCATGAGCTCTGCAGGTATCGTGAAGCGTCTTTGCGCAGAGGATTTTGCGAGTCTTATTCGCGAGTCGGTCATCCATTATCTGGAGTGGCGCAAGCTGGATGCGTTGAAAAAGCCTTACAAGCTGATCGATGTGCGTATGCCGCTTGAGTATCGCGCCGGCCATTTACCGGAGAGCCTCAATATGCCGTTGTCACGTCTGCGTGACAATCTGCGCGACCTGAGCCAAGGCAGTCTCTATGTGATTTCCGATGAAGCGGGTCCGCGCGCAGAAATCGCCGCTTACATTTTGTGTCAGGCGGGATTCGATGCGGTGGTTTTGAAGAACGCGGCTGTTACGCAATTATCGGCGGTGTCCTGACCCTGTGGCGCCCTGGCCCGGCGCCTTTAACCGGTGGGGTGAACTCTGTATGATTGCGCACTTTGCAATTTCCAACGCAATCAGCAGGGTTTTTCATGATCCGCAAACGGATTCTTACTGGCATCACCACCACCGGCACTCCCCATCTCGGCAACTATGTAGGCGCCATACGGCCTGCGATCACGGCCAGTCACAACGCCGATGTTGAGGCATTTTTCTTTCTCGCGGACCTTCATGCGCTGATTAAATGTCACGAGCCCGAGCGCATACATCAATCCACAAAAGAAATCGCCGCCACGTGGCTTGCCCTGGGTTTGGATACCGATAAAGCCGTGTTTTATCGTCAGTCCGACGTTCCGGAAATCAGTGAATTGTGTTGGATTCTCACCTGCCAGTCTGCGAAAGGTTTATTGAATCGCGCTCATGCCTACAAAGCGGCGGTGGAGCAGAATATCTCTGATGGTGAAGATCCTGATTATGCGGTCACCATGGGACTGTTTTCTTATCCTGTATTGATGGCGGCCGATATTTTGATGTTCAACGCCACCCACGTGCCCGTGGGCAAGGATCAGATTCAGCATCTGGAAATGGCCCGCGATATTGCGCAGCGTTTTAATCACCATTTTGGTGAAACTTTTGTATTGCCGGAGACGGTGGTGGAAGAGCACGGTGACGTGTTGCCCGGGTTGGACGGACGCAAAATGAGCAAGAGTTACAACAACACCATTCCGTTATTTTTGGACGAAAAACCGCTGCAAAAGCATATCAATAAAATTATGACCAATTTGCAGGAACCGGGAGAGCCAAAAAATCCCGACGATTCCGCGGTATTCCAAATCTGGCGCGCCTTTGCCACCGAACAGCAAACGGCTGAAATGCGCCAGAAGTTTGCCGAAGGCATTGCCTGGGGCCAAGCTAAAAAAGATTTATTTAACCTAATCAATGCTGAAATCTACGAAGCGCGTGCGCGTTACAACGCGTTGATGGCCGCGCCGGAAAAAATCGAAGCGGCATTGCAGGCGGGTGCTGCAAAAGCCCGTGCTCATGCCGTTCCCCTATTGGCAAAAATCAGGCGCGCGGTGGGTCTTTATCCCTTGTTCTAATCTGTATCTATTATTGGTTGCCAAAACATTCCCACCTCTCGGTGCGATCTATGAAAATTCTGATTGCGGATGATCAGGAATATAACCGCGATATCCTGCGTTTTATTCTCGAGGAGAAGGGCCATAGATGTGTGATGACATCCAATGGTCAGGAAGCGGTCGAGGTATTTGGCAAGGACAGGGAAATCGGCGTGGTTCTGATGGATGTGAATATGCCGGTGTTGAATGGCATAGCGGCCACGCACCAGATTTGCCAGATGAAAGCCGAGCGTTACGTCACCATCATGTTTGTGACGGCCTTTGATGATCCCGACGTACTGGTGCAATGCCTGGACGCAGGTGGAGACGATTTCGTTCCCAAGCCGATCAATGAGCGGGTACTGCTCTCGAAAATCAACGCGCATATCCGCAATCAGGAAACCTACAACAAGCTCAAGCAAGCGCACGAGACCCTGCGGTTTCACCAGCATTTGATGGAGTGCGAACACCAGATAGTGGAGCGGGTGTTTGCGAATGGCCGCGAACGCGTATCCACAGAATGCGACAACCTCGTTGCCTATACATCGCCGGTGTCCTTGTTCAATGGCGATCTCGTACTCTCCGCGCCGTCTCCCTCCGGCGGTCTTTATGTACTTCTCGGTGACTTTACCGGGCATGGCTTGGCGGCCGCGATAGGCTCTCTACCGGTCATGGGGATCTTTTACGATTGCGCCGCCCGCCAGGCGAGCGTTGCGGAGATGGTGGCCCTGATCAACCGCGAGCTGAACAAATTGCTGCCGGTGGGCCTGTATCTGTGCGCCGCAGTCCTGCATCTGCAGCGGGAGGGTAGAGATATGAGTCTCTGGCTGGGCGGGATGAATGACGCTTTGGTGTTTCAGGAGACGCAACTGGTCATGCGCATCAGCAGCGATCATGTTCCCCTGGGAATTATTGCTCCGGCGGATTTCGACAATCGCACACAACAATTGCAGTTTCCGGAAGGATCGCACCTCTATTTCTATACGGACGGGATGAGCGACGCCAAAAACAGTTCCGGCGATGTCTTCGGAACCGAGCGTATTGAGCAGGTGTTGCATGCCTGTCACACCGGCAGGGTGGCGCATTTGGTGGACGTGGTGAAACGCTTTCAGGCCGAGCAGGCCACCGATGATATGAGTTTGATTGAGCTGGTGTGCCAGCCCTGCGTGCATCGGCGCAAACAAACAGGAGAGCCCGTGGATGTGGCCGGCGAATTGCGTGAGGTCGACAGCCTTCCCTGGCGTTACCAGGTGCGGTTGGCGGGCGCGGAGTTGGAGCGCACGGATGTGGTGACGCACCTTATGTCGGTATTGGCCGCAACACCCGGCATCGCCTTTCACCAGGAAGCACTTTTTACCGTCATTAGTGAATTGTTCAGCAATGCATTGGAGCACGGTGTGCTGGATCTGGATTCCAGCCTCAAAGTCTCACCCAACGGGTTTGCGGATTATTACCGTTTGCGCCAACAGCGGCTGTTGGGCCTGGTGGACCAGCACATCGAAATCCAACTGGCATATTTACCGGGCCGACCGGGCCAACTGGAGATCGTCATCACGGACAGTGGCGTGGGGTTTGATGCCCATGCTGTGTGGTCGGATATCGAGAACAACGACCGCATGCACGGTCGCGGATTGCATCTTGTGAAATCCCTCTGCAACGAACTTCGCTACAGCGACAACGGCCGCAAGGCGACCGCCGTCTACACCTTCGCATAGGCTTTCCCGCAGCGCTCCTAGAGCGACTTACATAACCGGTGCATCACACCGGTAACCCTGCTTAATTGTTCAGGGCTGATGGAATAGGGCGGCATGGTATAGAGCAGGCGGCCAAACGGACGCAGCCAAACGCCCTGGTCGACCATTTGCGGAATCACCGTGTTCATGTTCACCGGTGCCTTCAGTTCCACGACACCCATGGCCCCCAGCACTCTTACCTCCCGCACCGAGCTGCATTTTTTTATCGGCGCCAATTCTGTAGCCAGCTGTTTTTCTATCGACCTGACCCGCGTTTGCCACGAGGACTCCAGCAACAGATCCAGGCTGGCATTGGCCACCGCACAGGCAAGGGGATTGCCCATAAAGGTGGGGCCATGCATAAACGCTCCAGCCTCTCCCGCACAAATGCCCTTTGCCACCTGCTCGGTGCACAGGGTGGCGGCCAGTGTCATATAGCCGCCAGTGAGTGCTTTGCCCAGACAGAGTATGTCGGGCGTTATGGCGGCGTGTTCACAGGCGAAGAGCTGCCCGCTGCGGCCGAACCCTGTGGCGATTTCATCGGCGATCAGCAGTACCCCGTAGGCATCACACAGTTGTCGTGCCTGGCGCAGATATTCCGGGTGGTAGAAGCGCATTCCCCCCGCACCCTGGACAATGGGTTCGAGAATCACAGCCGCGAGCGTTGGGTGGTGATGCTGAATCTTTTCTTTTAATGGCGTTATGGCCGATTCGTCCCATGGTTGGTCAAACGCCACCGCCGGTGTTTCGACAAAATGTTGGCGCGGCAAGATGCCATTGAACAGGTGATGCATGCCAGTCACGGGATCGCAGACGGACATGGCCCCCAGCGTGTCGCCGTGATAACCGCCGCGCAGGGCCAGGAGTTGGCTTTTTTGCGGTTGACCCTGGGCGAGCCAATATTGAATCGCCATTTTGATCGCCACTTCCACACTGACCGAGCCGGAATCGGCCAGAAATACCCGGTTGAGATCTGGAGGGGTTAGCGTCACAAGGCGGGCAGCGAGGCGGGCTGCAGGTTCATGGGTCAATCCGCCGAACATCACATGGGCCATATTGCCGAGTTGCGTCGTGATGGCTTGGTTTAAGCGGGGATGGTTGTACCCGTGAATGGCGCTCCACCAGGAGGCCATGCCGTCCACCAGACGACGGCCATCGCAGAGGATCAGTTCATTCCCTTCGGCGCCAGCAACCGGATAGAGCGGTACTGCGGGATCCAGGGAGGCGTAAGGGTGCCAGAGGTGGGCGCGATCGAGCGCCAATATCTTATCGCCGGACAGGTGTTCCATGGGTCGCTCTTGGGGCATGCCGAAAATGGACCCGCATTATATAAGCAGCGGGTCCGGATTCAGTGGCTCTGGGCGTGCAGACCGGTCAAGGACTCATACGAGTGGATAAACGTCAGGAGCTGTTCCTGCGTCGTCAGGGGTAAGGGTTGGAAGCGCGCCCGGAACAAAGTATGGCGGCTGGGGCGTCGTTGGAAGTTTACCTGCGTCACCTGTATATCCGCCGTCATAACAAAGGTTTCGCTGAAGCGGATCCGACATTGACCTTTGCGGCTGTAGATCTGTGGTTTTTGCGGCCCGAAGCAGGTAATCGCGCAGCCCTTTGATGAAAGATCCAGCAGTTGGCCGCGCAGGGCCGGAGTGAGGGGTAGTAGCAGATCGACGCTGGGCGTCTCAGGTCCACTGAAGGTCAATCTTGGGTGTATGCGGCGGTCACTTACACGTTTTTTGTTCAGAATTTCCACCACGTAAGCCGGGTTTTGCGCGATCCAGATAGCGTCCCGCACGATCACTTCCAGTACCAGGACGCCGCCGCGGGAGGGCAGGCACAACTGGAATTTCTGTCCCAAAAAGTTGCGTTGATGGTGCGCGGGGAAAAATTCATCCAAAAGAATGCGCTGGGTATCGTGTTCAAATCCCAACACCACCGTTTGCAATGTCTCCCCGCTGGCATCCTCTGTCGCGCTGCAGAGGGTGTTATTGCGCTCGCAGTTGTATAGAAGGTCCAGTTCGGCGGTTTCCCAAATGAGTAGCGGCTGCTGACGGAGAGACCAAACGCCGGGTTCGGGGATTGGTGCAGGGACAATCTGGGGTGGCGGTGCACGGAACCAGCGCTGCCATTTATTGAGCCACTCGGCCATGGAAACTCCTCTACGGATTTTTGACGGTGTAGGAGGGATAGCAAAGCTTGTTCCCGAAAACACTGAAAAAGGTTTTAAGTAATCGACGTTCACTACTGCGGTTGAAATCCGTACAATGCGGCGGCTTTGTTGGGTCGGATACGCCGGCCCTATTTGTTTTTAGGGTATCCACATGGGCATGAACCAGGAACGCAAGCAAAAACTGGAATTCAACAAGCTGCAAAAGCGTCTTAGGCGCCAAGTGGGTCAGGCCATCATTGATTTCAATATGATCGAAGAGGGTGACAAGGTGATGGTGTGTTTGTCCGGCGGCAAGGACTCTTACACCATGTTGGATATCCTGATGGGTCTCCAGAAAACCGCCCCGATCGACTTTGAACTGGTGGCGGTGAATATGGATCAGAAGCAGCCAGGTTTTCCCGAGCATGTGCTGCCTGAATACCTAAGCCGGCTCGGCGTTCCTTTTCATATCATCGAGCGGGATACCTACAGTGTGGTAAAGGCGGTGATTCCCGAGGGAAAAACCACCTGCGGTTTATGCTCCCGTTTGCGCCGTGGCACTCTTTATGGATTTGCCGAAGAGATCGGGGCCACCAAAATTGCCCTCGGTCACCACAAGGACGACATGGTGGAGACGCTCTTTCTCAACCTGTTCTATGCCGGCCGGCTCAAGGCCATGCCTCCCAAACTCCTGGCGGATGACAAACGCAACATCGTGATACGTCCGCTCGCCTATTGCCGGGAAGCGGAAATAGAAGACTATGCGACGCAGAAAGGTTTCCCGATCATCCCCTGCAATCTCTGCGGCTCACAGGACAACCTTCAGCGCCAGGTCATCAAGGAAATGCTGCAAGGGTGGGATAGGCAGTTTCCCGGTCGGGTGGAGACGATCTTCTCCGCCTTGCAGCGGGTGTCCCCCTCCCAGCTCGCCGATAAAAACCTGTTCGACTTTATCAATCTCACCATTGACCGTACCGGTCCCGCCCTCGACGGCGACGCCGAAGATCTTTGTGCGACACCCTTGCACGTCCCGGATGCTGTTCAATCCGTGGAAATTCTCGAGCTCCATTGATTCATACGGGCTTACCTGCTTAGGCCAGGGGCATTTTTTAAGGTAAGACGGGGTGACTAAGCTCCGTTTAATAGCCGTACCCTCGCGTTTTATGCCTTTCAATATAAGGTTGCTCAACAACCCGGCGTCTGATTTCGAACCTGCATAGCCGACCGTGATTGCATGATAAAAATGTCTAAAAAAAATTGAGCGCCCTATTGCATTTGTATGACAAAGTCCAGCCGAATTCCTGATAAAACTTTCCACAAATCCTGTGGATAAGTTGGTGGATAGTGCTTGGGAAAGGGGGCGGGAACCGCGGTTTTGCTAGCCCCTCCTCAGATTGGTCGAAATCTGATCTATAAAAATAAAACTATATAAATCAATAAGTTATAGATAAAACCTAAAAAAACTTAAGGGTTTTTCAATAAATCCCACGCTTTCATAGCGGATACGCGGCAGTGCTCCTGGATTGTGCATAAAAGGTTAGTGGTCGTTTACAGCGAGTGGGACTGGTCACAAATCTGCAATGTTCAAGTTATGCAACAACTTCGTTTAATACGGACTAAAAAAATTATTATTCGGCGCCATTCATATGATGAATTTATGTGACTTGCTTCACATGTTTTTTGAGCGATTTTTGCAACTCGGATTTGCGTAAACGAAAACTGATGCTACGCGAGCAAGATGGGGAAGCTGCCGCATGGAAGCGGCAGTCGCGATCAATGGTGGTGGCCACCTTCACCATGGGCATGACCATGATTGATTTCATCGGCGGTGGCGTCGCGGATGGATACCACTTCGATATTGAACTCAAGGGTCTTTCCGGCGAAGGGATGATTCAGGTCCACATCCACCATGAATTTGCCCACCTTGACTACCTTTGAAGCAACTTGTCCTTGTTCGGTTTGCACATGCACGACCATTCCCGGTAGCAAGCGTTTTGGCTGATGAACCAGGTGCTTAATTGAAACGCGCTGGGTCTTGTTAGGCTCCACTTGGCCGTAGGCTTTCTCAGGGGGCAGGGTGAGGCTGAATTTAGCACCGGGTTCCTTACCGGCAAGAGCTTCCTCCAGGGCGGGCAAAAGGTTGTTATGCCCATGCAGATAGGCCAGGGGGAGATTGGGTTCTGATTGCTCCAATTCCTCCCCATTCGCGTCCCGTAGGTGATAAAGAAAGGACACGACTTTGTCTTTTTCAATTTTCATACAACATCTCATGGTTTTAATCGGCCGGCCATTATACGAAACGCCAACGCAGAGTCTCCTCCCTCCACTATCGCGGTGGTCTAGACGCATCCATATCTGAGAGCAGACAATATCGCCGGTAATAAATAGGTCGATACCCAGGTTTGTTTATGAGTCAATCCTTTCGCGAAGATGGCAGTTTCTTGACTGGCGGCGGAGAAATGGGCGCGCTTATCAGAGCCCATGATTGGGAGAAGACGCCCTTGGGCCCACCAGGGCATTGGCCTCAGGCGCTAAAGGTCGCAGTGCGCATACTGCTGTCGTGCGGGCACCCCATGTTCATATGGTGGGGACCTCAATTGATTCAGTTTTATAACGATGCCTATTGCCGCTCAATTGGCCCGGAGCGACATCCCAGCGCACTCGGTCAGGAGGGGCGGCAATGCTGGCAGGAAATCTGGCCAATCATCGGTCCCCAGATTGAACAGGTAATGGCCGGCAAGGGTCATACCTGGCATGAAAACCAGCTGGTTCCCATTACCCGCCACGGTAGCCGCCAGGATGTCTACTGGACCTACAGTTACAGTCCCATCGATGATCCCCATGCACCGAATGGCGTGGGTGGTGTGCTGGTCATTTGCGCCGAAACCACTGATCAGGTACTCAACGAGCAACGTTGGAAAATGGCCGAGGCCAAGTGGCGGGCGTTATTTGATCTAGCGCCTGTCTTCATGTGCACGATGAAGGGTCCCCAGCATATTTTTGAGTACACCAATCCGGAATATTTAAGATTGGTTGCAAGGCGCGATATTGTCGGTAAACCAGTAGCGGACGCTCTGCCGGAGATTGTGACCCAGGGCTTTTTGGGACTGCTGGATCAGGTCTATCAAACGGGACGTCCCTATCAGGGTCATGCGGTTCCAGTTGACCTGGCATCCGCATCCGGGCATGCAGAACAACGGCATTACGTCGACTTTATCTATCAACCCCTCACTACCGAAGACAATCAGGTGACGGGCATTTTTGTGGTGGGCTACGACGTAACTGACAGCGTGTTATCCGGACAGCGTTTGCAGGAACAAGACCGACGCAAGGACGAGTTTCTGGCGATGCTCGCCCATGAGTTGCGCAATCCATTGGCTCCCATCACGAATGTCGCTCAATGGCTGACACAGAATGCGACTGACCAAGTGGAAATTCGCAAAGCCGGTGAAATGTTAAAACGCCAATGCACTCAGCTCACGCATCTGGTTAATGATTTGCTCGACGTTTCCCGCATTACACGAGGGGTTATAGAGCTAAAGAATTCTGTGGTTAATATCGACCAGGTGGTGAGAATCGCGCTGGAATCGGCGCAGCCGCAGATGGCGGACAAAAAACAAGAGCTCGTTTATTTACCGCATGAACAGACCCTTTTTGTTTTCGGGGATGCGCAGAGATTGGTGCAATGTTTAAGCAACATGCTGGTCAACGCCATTAAATACACACCGCCGGGCGGTGTTATCCAGGTTGCGGTGACGCAAATGGATGGCGAAGTTGCAATAGAGATTGCGGACAATGGGATTGGCATTGCACCCGAAATGCTCCCCAGAATTTTTGATCTTTTTACGCAGGTGGACCCCACCATCGACCGAGCTCAGGGCGGACTGGGTATCGGCCTTTCTATCGTCCATCGACTGGTGCAGATGCACGGCGGGACGTTTACTGCGGCGAGCGAAGGTTTGGGCCGCGGCTCGCAATTCACCATTCGGTTACCCCTCACAGAACGGCTCCAGCCGCCTCCGCTGGAACCATCAAGCTCAAACTCCGAAAGCTGCCGCATTTTAGTCGTTGATGATAACGTCGACGCTGCGGAATCCCTTGCCAGTCTATTGGTGTACCAAGGACATGATGCTTTGGCCGTTTATTCTGCCCACGAAGGCTTGCAACGGCTGGCCAGCTTCACACCGGAAGTCGCCGTATTGGATATAGGTCTGCCCGATATTAACGGGTATGAGTTGGCGCGGCGGTTTCGCGCGGTATCCAAGTCAATGATCCTCATTGCATTGACAGGGTACGGTACCCCCAAAGACAGAAGACAAGCGGAAGAAGCCGGTTTTGACTGCCATTTGACAAAGCCCGTTGCCCTCGCCGAACTGACCCAGGTGATCGATTCCGTCCGCAGCCAAAGGGCTTTAAATCCGGTTTAAGTACTCTTGTAGGGTTTATTTATAGGGGCTGATAAAAAACTTGTCGGGGCCATAAATAAACCATACAACGAACTCGCCATCCCTCTATAATCCGCCGCAATTTTTCAGGGCTACCCCAGAGAATCCGGCATGACGCAGTCCGCTAACGACAAAATTCTGATCGGCAGTGAAGAGTGGTGCACCTTTCCTTCCTTGGGTATTCCCGCCATAAAGGCGCGGGTGGACTCGGGTGCCAAGACATCGTGCGTTCACGCCGTCAATATTCAAACCTTCAAACGCAACGGCGCCAATTGGGTGAGTTTTGAAGTTCACCCGCTCCAGGACAACCGGCGCATAGTGGCACGATGCGAAGCGCGGGTAGTGGATCGCCGCACGGTACGCAGTTCCAGCGGTGACAGTGAAAAACGTCTGGTGATCAAAGTTCCGCTGAAGTTCGGTGGCCAACTATGGGACATTGAACTGACACTGACCAATCGCGATTCCATGGGTTACCGGATGTTGCTGGGCCGCGAGGCCATGGTGGGGCGCATGCTGGTGGATCCAGAAGTGCGTTTCGCTCAGGGCAGCCTGGGGGACAATGTACTGCTGGAGCTCTATGGCAGTTACCACACCCCTGAGCAGGAGGGCCTCACTATCGGCCTTCTCGCCAGCGATCCGACCCTCTACAGTAACCGCCGCATTATCGAAGCGGGCGAAGAGCGCGGCCATAAGCTCATCTTCCTCAACATCAAACACTGTTACATCAAAATGGATGCGGAAAAGCCGCAGATCCACTATAGAGGCGGCAGTATCGTCGACAATCTGGATGCGGTGATTCCCCGTATCCGGCCCAGCATGACTTTCTACGGTTGTGCGTTGACCCGCCAGTTCGAAAGTCTCGGCACTTTCACTCTCAATACTTCATCCGCCATTGCCCAAAGCCGAGACAAACTTTATTCCCTGCAACTCTTATTGAAAAACGGTTTGGATATTCCGGTGACGGGTTTTGCCAATTCTCCCAGTGATACCGGCGACCTGATCGAGATGGTGGGCGGCGCACCGTTGATTGTAAAACTCCTTCAAGGCGCGCAGGGCCGGGGCGTGGTTCTGGCGGAAACACGCAAAGCGGCGGAAAGTGTCATTAACGCGTTCAAATCCATCCAGGCCAACTTGTTGGTGCAGGAGTTTATAAAAGAAGCGGATGGTAAAGACTTGCGTCTGTTTGTGATCGACGGCAAAGTGGTTGCCGCTGTGGAGCGAAAGGCAGCGGCGGGGGAGTTCCGGGCCAATATCCATCAGGGCGGCACAGCAAGCATTGTCAAAATAACACCGGACGAGCGCAAGCTCGCCATAAAAGCGGCCAAAACGCTGGATCTGTTGGTAGCCGGGGTCGATATTATCCGGTCATCCAAAGGCCCTTTATTGTTGGAGGTGAATTCTTCACCAGGGCTTGAAGGTATAGAAACTGCAACCGGCCGCGATATCGCGAGCCTGATGATCAGTGCCATAGAGCGGAAACTCGACTGGCGAAGAAAATTGGCAATGGAGGTCTGATCAAAACCATACACCTGTAGGGGCGCGAATGAAGACGGTATTTTCCGGTGTTTTAAGGCGCAGTTTTTTATTCACAGTTCCCTATTTGGTTTTCTTTTTAACAGGCTGCGCCCTCACCAGGGATTTAACAGACACCAGACCCACATCCAATATTGCAGATGAATGGCCTGCGTATGAGGCTGCTGAAGCCCAGACCTACTTGGCTCAATGCCGGCACCAATTTCAGGCAGCGCGCAATCTGCTGCAAAATCTCGAGCAAAAGACTTTTCCGAAATCATTCGACCTGCTCATCGCCGTCAATCAATTGGATATTTTATTAAGCGAACCTTTGGGTTTTGCCGAGCTGTATGCCAATGTGCATCCCAACTCAACGATGCGCGCCGCTGGTGAAGTGTGTGAACAGAAATTGACATCACTGCAGAACGATATTCACCTGTCCCCGCACCTGTATTCGCAACTTGCACAAGTGGATTTGGTGGCATTAAATGAAACAGACCGCCAATTTGTCAGCTGGCGTCTGCAATTGTCCAAATTGAAAGGTGCCCATCTTCCCACGGATAAGCGCGAACGCATCCGCGAACTCAATGACGCCATTCTCAAAACAGGCCAGGAGTTCAGTGCCAACATACGCAACGATACGCGGCAGGTGGAATTGCAGCCCGGCGATTTGCGCGGCCTGCCGGACGACTACGTCGCAGCCCACCCGGTAAATGCCGCTGGCAAGGTGGTTTTAACCACGGATAATCCAGATTACCTGCCGGTGATGTTATATGCGCTGAGCGACAATACCCGTCTGCGCATGTACAAGGCTTTTCGCCAGCGCGGATATCCCGCCAATCGCGAGGTGCTGAAAAAGTTGCTGGTATTACGCCGGGAATTGGCGGGATTGCTCGGGTATGACAATTATGCGGATTACATCACCGCCGATAAAATGATCGGGTCCGCGCAAAATGCCGGGGCATTTATCGATCGTATCCATCAAATTGTTTTGCCTCGCGCGCAACAGGATTATTCAGCCCTATTACAGCGCCTTCGAAAAATCGATCCAACCGCCACCCGTGTTGGCGATTGGCAAAAATCCTTTCTCGAAAATCTGATCAAAAATGATGTGTATGCCGTGGATGCACAGGAGATGCGACGTTACTTTTCTTACCCGAAAGTGCGTCGCGGTATTTTTGATTTGGTGGAAAGTCTTTTTCAGGTATCCATCAAGCCTTGGAATACGCCTGTTTGGCATGAATCCGTGGAAGCCTACGAAATATGGGAAGGCGGCAAACGCCTGGGCCAGTTTTATCTGGACATGCATCCGCGTGGTGGAAAATACCAGCACGCGGCCCACTTCGGTTTGCGCAGTGGCGTGGCGGGGGTGCAATTGCCTTTGGCGGCGTTGGTGTGTAACTTTCCAGGAGACGATGGTAGTGCTGGTTTGATGGAGCACGATCAGGTGGAAACTTTCCTCCACGAGTTCGGCCATTTGCTGCACAGCATGTTTGGAGGCCAAGTTCCCTGGGCCGGTTTGGCGGGGACCAATGTGCAACGGGATTTTGTGGAAGCACCATCCATGATGTTGGAAGAATGGGTGTGGGATAAAGGCACACTGCAATCCTTTGCCACGGATGCCGATGGCAATGTGATTCCGGACGCACTGGTTGCCAAAATGAACGCCGCACGGGAATTTGGTAAAGGTATTTTTATCCGCCAGCAGCTTTTTTACGCCGCGTTATCGTTGAATTATTATCACGGTGATCCGCAGGACATCGATTTGGATGCGGTCATGGTGGAGTTGCAGGGACGTTATTCGCCCTTCGCCTACGTTGACGATACTCATTTCTATACCAGCTTCGGCCATCTTGATGGGTATTCCGCCATTTATTACACCTATATGTGGTCACTCGCCCTGGCCACAGATATGTTCAGCGAATTCCAGCGTGCCGGCATGCGCGATCCGATAGTGGCGAAACGCTATAGAGACAAAGTGCTCGCCCCGGGTGCCACCAAGCCGGCAGCGCAGTTGGTTGAAGATTTTCTCGGGCGCCCATTTTCCCTGGACGCTTTCGGCAAATCCTTGGAAATCGAATGATTCTTCCGGTTGATCCCATGCGAATCCCCTTTATAAAAGTTTTTTTCCGGCTGGCTTTTTTTTTATTGCTGGCCGCGTGCTCGAAAACTGAAAAGCCCGCAATTGACAGCGAGGTGAAACAGATCCTGCGTCTCACCATAGGCTCATTGCCGGGGAGTATCGATCCTCACCAGGTAACGGACTCCCCCGGTTTCAAAGTGTTGGCCGCTCTCAATGAAGGTCTATTGACAACGGATTACCAGACTTTTGAACTCAAGCCGGGCGTTGCGGAATCCTGGCAGGTGCTGGACGAGGGAATGCGCTACCAATTTAAATTGCGCGAGCAGGCCAAATGGTCTAACGGCGAGAAGATTACCGCTGTGGATTTTGTTTATTCCTGGCAACGGATCCTTTCCGCCGGACTGGGCAATCAATATGCGCTGGATTATTACGCGATTAAAAATGCGGCTGCCTATCATAAGGGTGAACTTAAGGATTTCTCCCAGGTTGGCGTAAAGGCGCTGTCCGAATATGAATTGGAATTTACCCTGGAGCGGCGTGACCCTTTATTTTTAAAACGACTCGGCTCAGAGGTAACGGCGCCGGTACGCAAAGCGACGGTGGAAAAATATGGCGCCATGGATGATCCCAACAATATCTGGATTCGCACCGGAAACCATGTGGGTAATGGCCCTTTCAAATTGGAATATTGGGAGTTGAACCAGACCATGCGTCTGGTCAAAAATCCTAACTATTGGGACGCAGCCGCTATCAAATTGGAAGAAGTACATATACTTCCTGCTGAAGGTGAGTCTGTGGAAGAGCGCATGTATCGTGCTGGCCAGATTGATATTGCTTATAGCAGTAGGCTGCCCGTCGACAAGATTGCGCGTTACAAAGCGGAGCAGCCCAATGAATTCGTGCCACAGCCTGCCTATGCCACCTATTTCTACTTGTTCAATACACAGAAGCCGCCTTTTAATAATGTAGATGTGCGCAAGGCATTCTCCTACTCAATCGATAAACAACTTTTAACCGAAAGAGTCACCAAGAATGGTGAGCCGCCCGCTTACGCTTTGTCGCCCATAACTCCCGCTTATCAACCACCGCAGATGGGTGGATTTAATCCAACGCTTGCGCGCGAGCACTTGGCCAAAGCCGGCTATCCCAATGGCCGAGGTTTCCCTCGAATGAGGTTGATTTACAATACGACGGAAATTCACCAGAAGCTCGCAGTGGCCATGCAGCAAATGTGGAAAAAAGAATTAAACGTGGATGTGGTGCTGGAAAACCAGGAGTGGAAGGTATTTTTAATCAATCGCCATAATCTGGAATTTGATATAGCCCGCTCAGGTTCCACCAGTACCTTTGCGGACCCCGCGGATTTTCTCGATTCTTTTACCACGGGTCATGGCATGAATGACACTGGCTGGAGCAATGCGGAATATGATCGTCTGATTCATGCTGCTGCTCAGGCCTTAGACCCGGCAGAGCGCTTTGCGCTGTTACACCGAGCGGAAACGATTCTGATAGAAGAACTGCCGCTATTACCTCTGTATTACTACACTTTTTCCTTTCTGAAAAAACCCTGGGTTCAAGGCTTTGAATTTAATATGGTGGACCATCCCAATTTTAAGGGAGTTTATATTGATGCAACCGAAGGTCGCTAAAGTCATGCGAAGCACCGTTTTATCATTTTTGATAGCTGCCGTTATCGGATTGACTTCCGGTTGCGGTGAAAAGTCGTTGACCAATGTGGAATACGGCAACCAGAATCAGATTTTGTATTACGGTAACGGCGACGAACCTAAGAGCCTTGATCCGCATTTGATTACCGGCAGTCCGGATAACAATGTCATCATGAATCTATTCGAAGGACTGACCAGCAAGGACGCGGCAACACTGGAGCCTTTACCTGGTGTTGCGGAATCCTGGAAGATTTCGGAAGACCAGCGCGTTTACACTTTCCAATTGCGCAAAAACGCGCGCTGGTCCAACGGCGATCCAGTGACGGCAAAGGATTTTGTATTTTCCTGGCACCGGGCGCTGAGCCCGGCTGTACCCAATGAATACGCTTACATCATGTACTATCTGGAGGGCGCGGAAGAATTCCGTAAGGGCAAACACAAGGATTTTAACAAGGTTGGTGTCAAGGCCCTTTCATCACACAGTCTGCAAATCACCCTTAAATACCCTGCGCATTTTTTTCTCCAGCTCTTGAGCCATCACTCCTTTTATCCGGTGCATGAAGCCACCCTGATGAAATTCGGTGGTATTGCCGATCCCATTTCAAAATGGATACTGCCGGGGAATTTTGTCGGCAATGGTCCATTTGTTTTAAAGCGCTGGGAGCTTAATAAGGTTATCGAACTGGTCAAAAGCGAAACCTATTGGGATAAGGATGCCGTACGCCTGCAAGCCGCACATTTTTATCCGATTGAAGACCAGCAGGCGGAAGAGCGCGCGTATCGCTCAGGGCAGATTCACCTGACGAATACACCTCAGATGGATATCGAAAAAATCCAGGTATACCGGGATAAAGACCCGGACGCTTTGCGGATGGTGCCTACTTATACCAGCTATTACTATGAATTCAATGTAAACAAAAAGCCGCTGGATGACGCACGTGTGCGGCGCGCGTTCGCACTGGCCATAGACCGGACATTGATCGTCAAAAATGTGACCAAGGGTGGTGAAACCCCGGCTTATAATTTCGTCGCACCGGATCCGGTGGGTTATGAGCCCCAGGTTTACTGGCACGAGGATGTGGATGAGGCACGACGTCTGCTGGCGGAAGCCGGGTATCCGGAAGGCAGAGGGTTTCCGGTATTTACGATCCTGTACAACACCCATGACAATCACCAGAAGGTGGCTGTGACTATCCAACAGATGCTGAAGAAAAACCTGAATATCGATGTCCAGTTGGAAAATAAGGAATGGAAGGTTTATATCGCCGCCAAAAAAAATCTGGAGCACGATATAGCCCGCGCCGGTTGGTTGGCGGATTATGTGGACCCGTCGAATTTTTTCGATATATTCCGCTCCTACGCCGGCAACAATAATACGGGCTGGAAAAATGCGGATTATGATCGTTTGATGCAGGAAATCACTGCCGAGTCTGACAAGGCCCGGCGTTTTGAATTATTCGAGCAGGCCAATCGTTTGCTGGCGGATGAAATGCCTGTACTGCCTATTTACTATTATTCCGATATCAATCTGGTGAATCCGGTGGTGCAGGGCTGGTATGACAATGTCATGCACTACCATCCGCTGAAATACGTCTATCTGCAAACCCCCTCGACGCCCTGATAAACATGTTGCGCATTATTCTCCAGCGTTTGTTCACAGCAATTCCAGTGCTGTTCCTGGTGATACTGGTTACTTTTGTTTTAATCCGGCTGGCACCGGGCGGCCCATTCGACGCTGAGCGAGCGGTGCCAGCAGAAGTGCTCGAAAACCTCAACAAGCGCTACAAGCTGAATGATCCACTGCCAGTGCAGTTTTTTGATTATCTCAGCAATCTATTGCGTGGGGACTTTGGTCCTTCCTTTAAATATCCGAGCCGCACTGTCACCGAAATTATCAACGCAGGTATGCCTGTCACTTTGGAACTGAGTGTTTACGCATTGCTGGTAGCGGTGATATTCGGTATAGGCGCCGGGGTTATTGCCGCCATGCGACCGAATACCCTGCAGGATTACGTACCCATGTCGCTCGCGATGCTCGGCATTTGCCTGCCGTCATTTGTATTGGGACCGCTGTTGATTTTGTTTTTTGCCATCGGCTTGGAATGGTTGCCGGTATCCGGTTGGGGTGAGTCGCCGGGCGATAAAATACTGCCCGCCATTACCTTGGGTGCCGGATATGCGGCTTATATTGCGCGTCTTTCCCGTGGTGGCATGTTGGAAACACTGGCCCAGGACTATATCCGCACCGCGCGCGCCAAGGGTCTTGCGGAATGGCGCGTTGTTTTTGTCCATGCCCTGCGCGGCGGGTTGGGGCCGGTGGTTTCCTTCGCAGGGCCGGCGGTGGCGGGCCTCTTATCCGGTTCGTTTGTGGTGGAGACCATTTACCAGATTCCCGGCCTCGGACGCTTTTATTTGCAGGGCGCCTTTAATCGTGATTACACCATGATTTTGGGCATGACCATCTTGTTCGCATTTTTTATTATCGTCTGCAATCTGCTCGCGGATATTGTCCAGGTCTGGCTGAATCCGAGGTTGCGCTCCCTGCACGGGGGCAAAACCGCATGAACGACTTGGCGAATATGCATTATGAAAAAGGCCGCTCGCTTTGGCAGGATGCTTTCAGCCGTCTGAAGAACAATCGGCTGGCTTTATTGAGTTTTGCGGTGTTGTTGTTGATGGTGTTGCTGGCATTGTTAACGCCTTGGATTGCACCTTATTCATACGAGGAGCAAAACCTGAACCTGGGCGCGTCCCCGCCATCGATGGCTCACTGGCTGGGCACGGATGTTTTTGGCCGCGACCAGCTCACTCGCATTTTGTATGGCAGTCGTATTTCCTTAATGGTGGGTTTCATAGCCACCAGCGTTGCACTTTGCATAGGCGTGCTTTGGGGCACCATTGCTGGTTATGTCGGCGGTCGCCTGGATGCATTTATGATGCGATTCGTGGATATTCTCTACGCACTGCCGTTTACTATTTTTATTATTTTATTAACCGTCGTATTTGGCCGCAGCCTGCTATTGCTGTTTTTGGCCATAGGAGCGGTGGAGTGGTTGACCATGGCGCGCATAGTGCGCGGCCAGGTGCTGTCTCTCAAACACCAGGAGTTTATTGAAGCGGCGGTGGCCATGGGATTTTCCCGCTGGCGCATCATGCTGCGGCACTTGGCGCCGAATGTCATCGGCCCGATTATCATTTACACAACCCTCACAATACCCAGTGTTATTTTGCTGGAGTCTTTTTTAAGCTTTTTGGGATTGGGCATTCAGCCGCCGCAGAGCTCCTGGGGTTCGCTGATTTCCTACGGTGTGGAAACTATGGAGGAATATCCCTGGTTGCTGATATTTCCCGCGCTTTCACTAAGCCTCACATTATTTGCGCTGAATTTTCTCGGTGACGGTTTGCGGGACGCCTTGGACCCGCGTGTGTCCAAGGATTGATGATGGCGCTTCTATCTGTTGATCAATTGGTCACGCGTTTCCATACCCGCGATGGTGTGATCACCGCCGTGGATAATGTGAGTTTTGCGGTGGAGCCGGGTCAGGTGCTCGGTATAGTGGGGGAGTCCGGCTCTGGCAAATCCGTGGCGTGTTACAGCATTTTGGGTTTGATTCCCTCGCCGCCAGGGCGCGTGGAACAGGGCACTGCTTTATTCGGCGGGCAGGATCTGTTGAAAATGACTCCACAGCAACTGCGCCGAGTGCGGGGCCAGGAAATCGGCCTGATTTTTCAAGACCCGATGACCTCGCTCAATCCTCATATGACCATCGGCAGGCAATTGACCGAACCCTTGCGCGTTCACGCGCATCTCTCGAACACAGAGGCAAAGCAGCGCGCGATTGCCGCGTTGGAAGAGGTGGGGATTGCCCATGCAACCCAAAGATTTAATAGCTTCCCCCATGAATTTTCCGGCGGTATGCGCCAGCGCGTAATGATTGCCATGGCATTGATCAACAGGCCGAAATTGTTGATTGCCGACGAACCCACCACCGCATTGGATGTCACGGTGCAGGCGCAGATTCTGCAGCTTATTAAAAATCTCCAGCGCGACCATAATCTGTCTGTCATTTTTATTTCCCATGACCTGGGTGTGGTTTCGGAGATGGCGGATCATGTGGTGGTGATGCAAAAGGGACAGGTGGTGGAGGAGGGTCAGCCGGATGCGGTATTTTTCCGACCGCAACATCCTTACACGCAACAGCTCGTGGCCGCGTTGCCGAACACGGCTAAGCCATCCGTTGCCGATTTTAATGCGCAGGATCCGGTTTTCCTCCAGGTCAACCATTTGTGCAAAGAATATAAAATCCGCAGCGGCGGTTTTTTCAAACGTCTACTTACCCGTGTGCCTGCGGTCGCCGATATCACGTTTGGTTTGCGACGCGGTGAAATTCTTGGTTTGGTGGGAGAGTCCGGTTCCGGCAAATCCACGTTGGGTCGAACCATAGTGCGATTGGTGGAACCGGATTCCGGCCAGATAATGCTGGCCGGCCGCGACATCAGCGCCATGAGCGGCGAAGAACTGCGTCTGACCAGGCGCGATTTCCAGATCATTTTTCAAGATCCTTATGCGTCATTGAATCCGCGTTTAACCGTATTCGATTGTTTAGCGGAGCCACTGCGGGTCCATAAACTGGTGGAAAAAAATCAGGTGTTGCAAAGGGTCAATGAATTGATGGATGAAGTGGGCCTCGACCGCCGCATGATCCGTAAATACCCGCATGAATTTTCCGGTGGTCAACGCCAGAGAATTGCGATTGCGCGCGCTTTAGCCATGCGCCCGAAATTGATTATCGCGGATGAGCCTGTATCCGCGCTGGATGTCACCATTCAGGCACAGATCCTCAAATTATTATTGCACCTCACCCATAAATATCAGATGGCCATGCTGTTTATTTCCCATGATTTGGCCGTGGTGCGTTATTTGTCGGACAGAGTGGTGGTGATGCAGAACGGAAAAATTGTGGAGGAGGGGGAAACAGAAGCCCTTTTCGCATCACCGCAACATCCCTATACAAAAACATTATTGTCCGCGATACCGCATTTGCGCAGAGTTGATTGATACGCGTGGTGCTAACCTCTGACCGCAATGATGCGGCCAGAGGTGCAATGCGTTATGGCAGGTACAGATTGCAATAGCCGTTACTTACCAGCACGCCGGGCAAATCACAGGTGTCCACGCAACTGTAAGAGACCGCCGGATCCTCCCCTTCAATCGGTCGCGCGCCACCGTAAGCGGCGAGCTCCAGTTGTGGATACACGCAGCCATTCGCGGTTTTACAACCTTTTTCTGAGGGTTTGTATCCATCATCGCAGGCGTTGGGATCCTCCGCCTTGATCGGCAGATAGAACTGGCTTGCGATAAGTTTGATACCGACGCCGGCCATCTGACGTACGCGCTGGTTTACGCCGGCGATCAACACGGTTTCACTTTCCGCCATTAACGCATAAGCGATCTGTATGTCTTCTTCGCTGGCACCTGTGCGTGTCAGATCCAGGTCGGAAATTTTGCTCACGCGATTTTTGCTGTTGAGGGTGTATTGGTCAAAGCTGAAACAGGGGCTGGTGATGCACATGATGCCGTTATTCTCCACACCATAAAAAGTACCTGTAGGGGCCTTTTTACCGGCGGGGGAAAAGGCTGCTTCGGCGGCAAATCGACCGAGGCGCACGCTTTGATCAACCACACCTTTGAGCAACAGGTTATTGTTTGCAGAAGGCGAGGTGGCGAAAGGATTGAAACCCAATTTACTCCAGTCGGGAGTGCCGATATAACACTCGGTGCTTGCGCGACCGTTGGGGCAGCGCATCGTGCGGTTGTTAACCTGTTTGACATAAATACCACCACACATGGGCGAGGCGCATTTGCGGAAATCCTGTCGGGCCAGGTAATAGCCATTTTGATCAAAACCCACCGGAGGTATGACGTTCAATTGCGCTGTGAGGGAATAATTGACGATAGGCCCATCGAACGCGCTGGAGTTGATCACGCCCTCCAACACCAGTTCGTTTCCACTGAAGTAAAACTTCGCGTCATAAATGGCGCCGTTGCGATCGGTTTGTGGATCTTCTGGCAGGGTGAAATCCAGTTCACTTTTTATCTGGATATCGGATAGGCGGATCTGGTCGCCGTTGATAGAGGCATTAAATGTACCGGTGAACTCACCCGACTGCTCCTGGCATTGCTCGGGAATACAAAATACCGGGGTTATGGTGACTTTGCCCTGGGTGATAACAAAGCTATAAAGAGTCGGATCTGCCGGCAGCAGCGCGTTTGCAGCGAGCGGCATACAGAATACCAACATCGCAAACAGCCAATTCTTAACGATTATTTTCATAAAGCAGCACTCCATTATTAAAAGGGGTTTTTGAAGTACATCCGATGCGTGCAGTGGCGACGCTTTCTTACGCGCCATGTCTGCTGCGCACGCGGGAGTAAAGATTAAACAAGTTAAGAGTGTGGAGTTGTTAAGATTTGTGGTTTTGGTAAGCCATGACGGGGTAATTCTGCCCAAGACAAATTAATTTTGCGGCAAATGCCACCGTAAATGATGCTCGCGACTCAGCGATTTTTTGATAAAAAATTGGACGTTTTGAAGCTCAGGTCATAGTCTGTGTTTATGGCTTGGAGCGTATCAATCGCCCGGTGATCTGGGTATCATTCAGCATTTTGGCGGGAGAAGTGACGGTAATGGTTCATAATCTGGCGCAGGCAATGAGAAGCGGGATGCGTCGCCTGCCATCCGGGGTTTGTGTAATTTCAGCGCAGGTAGACGGGCACAGATACGCCATGACGGCCTCTTCCGTCACCTCCGTCTCGGATAGCCCACCCTCCTTGCTGGTCTGTGTCAATCAACAGGCGCGGATTTGCCCGGCACTCACGCTCGGCCAACGTTTTTCCATCAATATCCTCGGTAAGGACCATCAGGACATTTCGGTACTTTGCGCCACGGGTGATCAGGGAGAGAAGCGTTTCAATCTGGGGCGATGGCTGTTGGCGCCGGATGAGACGCCCTATCTTCAGGACGCCGAGGCCGTATTCGAGTGTGAGGTAGACCTGGTGCAGCCCTATGGCACCCACCATATCGTGGTCGGCAAAATTATCGCCGTCCGGGTCGCCACTTCCGGCCCGGCCCCGTTGATTTATCTGGACGGCAGCTACCGCAATATCTCGCTGTAGCTGCGTTTTACCCGAATGGCGTCCATGCCATACCCATCAAAGCTTGACCACCTGTAACTCTAATGCTTCAAAGCGCGCCTGCTTTGTGTAATCACCGATTACCGCAATGTGGGCTTTTTCCGGCACCAGATATGTGGACGCAACGCGACGCAGATCACCCAGCCGGGTAGCCAGTAGGCGTTCCCGGAACGTCTGGCGCAGGGCCAGAGTGCGGCCGTGCAGGTCGCCGTGGTACATGCGTTTGGCGCGTCCGGCCGGAGAGTCGGGTTTGTCTATGCCGCTGATGATACCCAGGATCGCCTCCTCGACCGCTTGCCAGGGCAGGTCGGTGCTCATCAGCCAATCAATGGAACGGTCGAAATCCTGGAGTGTTTCCTCCAGCCGCGGATCCCGGTAGGAGTAGAAACGGAAGGCCGCCGAATTGTTGTCCTGTCCGGCCCCGCCACCGTAGGCGCCACCCTGTTCGCGTATGGCGCGGTGCAGAAAGCCGTTGCGCAGTACATTGCCCAATACCATCAGTGGCGCGGCGTCTTCATGTGTCATGGGAACTGTGGCATAGGCTTTTGCACAGAAGTTGACCTGGGAATTGGTCAACCAGCCCTGGCGCACCCGCGCGGAATATTCCGGCAGGTCCCAATTGTCAGTCACAGCTGTTATCGCACTGTCGAACCAGCGCGTAAACGTCCCTTGCAGAACGGGTTGCTGTTCGGCTTCACCCACCAGTAAGAACCGGTGCGGCGCTCGGCTGATAAGCCGATGCAGCTCCGCCATCTGGGCGCAGAACTCCGCCAGTTTAACGTCGCTCTTCAGGTCTTCGTGCAGCGCTTTCAGACGTTTGATGCCCTCCAATCCACCCTGGTCAAAACTGAGCTTGGTTGCGGCGCACATGCCGGAGGTGGCAGCGCTCATGGCCAGCGAATGGCCGCTGCCGGTCACGCTCTGCTCCCGTGCGGCACGCATCTGGGCGATCAGGTCGCGCACCCTGGAATGTTCATCGAAGCGCGCCTGGTCCAACACCGCGTTCATAAGTTCGCACAAGCCCTCGTGGTTGCGATTGAGTGCCTTGCCCGAGAGGGTGAAAAAACGATTGGTGCGGTGAATGTTGTCCACTTGGCTGCGAATGCTGCTGAACGCATTGAGACCGCCGGCGACCCGTGCCTGCCAGCGCTGCACTTCCAGGTAAGTTTTGTCGCCCAGGCCAAGCTCGGTGACACAGCTGGTGTAATAGGGGAGGACTGCCAGTTGTCGCTCGTTGAGTGGCGGCATTTCCACCACGACCTGCTGGTATACCAGGCCATTGGAACCTACGTTGTAGGCTGTGAGGGGGCGTTGGCTCTGCGGTAAAAGGTGGTTTTCCCCTTCCAGATCAGGTTCCTGGGCCGGCACATCCGCCAGCGTGACCTTCGGCAGTAGGGACTCATCGTCCTGGTGCGCCTGACGTTTCACCAAGGCGGCCGCCCGGGTCACTATCTCTGCTTTTTCCGTGTCGCTGAGCCCAGTTTGGATCTTCGCCAGGCGATCCTTTTCTGCCTGCTCACGCCGCGCCGCCAGTTCCGCATCCGGCACCAGAGCCAGTCGCACCCTGTGGGGGTTGTCCAGCAACAACTTGCGCACCTGATGCTTAATAAAGTCTGGATCCTGGATGGCGGCGCGCAGGCGGTTCAAGGCTTTGTCCACATCCAGCATCGCGACGGGGTCACCCCGATGGGAGGCGGCTGTCAGGGCATTCATGATCAACTGCAATCCATAGGGATAACTGTCCCCGCCGATCTCCCGCTGATGCAATTCCAACTGATGCAGTGCGGCTTCAACATCCTCTTGGGGGATGCCGTCTTCCGCCACCTTTTGCAGAGTATCCAGAATTAATTGCTGCACGGCTGCCACGTCGTCGCTGGCGCAGCCCTCCAGTCCGCAGGAAAAAGCCAGCTCTTTCTGGGAGTCGTCGAGGCCGCAAAGCGGCGAGGGCGCGTTACCCAAGTCGGTGGTTTCCAAAGCCTGCATGAGAGGGCAGGCACTGTTGTCCAGCAGCACGCTGGAAAGCAGGTTTGCGGTAAAGGCCTCTTCAAGGTTGGCGCTGTGACCCAGCAGCCAAGCCATGACCACGTGAGTCTTGCGGCCATCGTCCTCGTCTGCCGCCAGGGGATAGCGCTCTTCAACTGTTAGCGGTGCGTAGTAGCGCTGCTCGTCCGGGACAGACACCTGCTTATCAAGACGCTGAAAGCGTTTAAGGCCCAGCTCCTCGAACTTGGCCTGGTGCTCCGTCGCAGGCATATCGCCGTAGGTCATGAAAATGGCGTTGCTGGGGTGATAGTGGGTCTTGTAGAAATGCACCAGCTGCTCATAGGTGAGATTGGGAATGCAGTCCGGCTCGCCCCCGCTGTTGAAGTGGTAAGTAGTGGCCGGGTGCAGGTATTTGCTCAGGGTGTGCCACAGCAGGGAGCTGATGGAGCTCATCGCGCCCTTCATTTCGTTGTACACCACCCCTTTGAATTGCAGTTCCGAATTGGGGTTGTCCGCTTCCGCAAATTCCAGGCGATGTCCCTCCTGGGCGAAGTCCAGTGGATCAAGCCGTGAGAAAAACACCGCATCCATATAAACCTGCAGAAGATTGTCGAAATCTTTGCGGTTGACGCTGGCGAAGGGATAAGCGGTCCAGTCAGAGCTGGTAAACGCGTTCATGAAGGTGTTGAGGGAGCGCCGCGTCATCATGAAAAACGGATCCCGCACCGGGTAGCGCTCGCTACCGCACAGGGCTGTATGTTCGAGTATGTGGGCAACACCTGTGGAATCCTGGGGCACGGTGCGCAAGGCGACCAGAAACACGTTTTCATCATTGTCCGCGCTCAGGTGAATATGCCGGGCTCCGGTGGCTTTGTGCTCGTATTCTTCGACGGTGACATTGAGGGAGGGTATGGGTTGGCTGCGGAGGAACTGGAACGCTGGATGATTGGACTGCTGTTCTTGCATAAACTGCCTCTGGGGATACGGGCGCGAAAGCCGAAATCAATCTCGGGTTTGCTGAGTTACAAACTAAAATTAGTCGAGGCATTGTGCCGCCGCTCGACTTTTAAATTCAACCTTGATTGATGGGAGCGCTTCAATCACGCTTGCCTCCGTTATGTTGCGTGCGGTGATCGCGCCAATGCATTGAGTAAGCAAAGATGAAAGGGGAGTGCAGGTGAGTCTTGCGGAGTGCGTGAATCTGTTTGGTATGGATGCACTGGCGACGTGCTGGTTTCTGGGATGCTGGATCGGCTATACGATTTTT
>Ga0164241_10001702_pt1 | contig 26102 bp, 23 predicted proteins | sample OricomyardsoilBY_FD_108780 | JGI IMG/M metagenome (GOLD analysis project Ga0164241, IMG submission 108780) | Backyard soil microbial communities from Emeryville, California, USA - Original compost - Back yard soil (BY) | ecosystem: Environmental > Terrestrial > Soil > Unclassified | place: USA... | reverse complement strand
GCCCGTCGCCCAGGGCGAGCGCGGCGAGATCTGCCTGCGGGCGCGCACCAACCCGCACTATCCGCTCGGGTACTGGCGCAAGCCGCAGGAGAGCGAGGAGACGTTCGGCGGCGCGTGGTTCCACACCAAGGACGCCGCGCGCTTCGACGAGGACGGCTACGTCTGGTACGAGGGCCGCGCCGACGACGTGATCATCGCCGCCGGCTACCGGATCGGGCCGTTCGAGGTCGAGTCCGCGTGCCTCGAGCACCCGGCGGTCCGCGAGGCCGCCGCGGTCGCCTCGCCCGACGAGATCCGCGGCCACGTCGTCAAGGCGTTCATCGTCCTCAACGACGGCTTCGAGCCGACCGAGGAGACCGCGGCGGAGATCAAGGCGTTCGTCCGCGGGCACCTGTCGGCGTACGCGTACCCCCGCCGGATCGAGTTCGCCGACGACCTCCCCAAGACGCTCACCGGCAAGATCCGCCGGATCGAGCTGCGGCAGCGGGAACTCGGGACGGGCTAGAGCCGGCTGAAGACGAGCTTCGTGTGCGGCTCGAGCAGGGCCGCGGGTGCGTCCTCCCAGTCGACGACGCGGTCGGTCACCTTGCCCGGGGCGATCCGGTGCTGGGCGATCAGCTCGAGCACGTGCGGGATCGTCGCCCGCGCCATCGCGCGGCCGGCGTGCAGGGTGACGCCGGTGACGTACATCTCCAGCAGCGGCACCGGCGTCTCCGGCTCGAGCATCAGCCCGACGTGGGTGACGTGCCCGCCGGGGTCGGCGGAGCGGCAGGCGCAGCTCAGCGACTCGCGCGACGAGCCCGCGTCGACGATCACGGGGTAGGTGCGGGGCCGGCGCTCGCCCGCGGGCTCGGAGATCGGCTCGGCGCCGAGGTCGGCGGCGATCGCGAGGCGCCGCTCGTCGGTGTCGACGTAGTCGATCCGTCCGGCGCCGAGCGCCCGCGCGATCGTCACCGCGTAGAGCCCGATGCTGCGCGCGCCGCCGCCGAGGATCAGGACGTCGGCTCCGGGCCGGGCGGCGAGCTGCGGGGCGACGGTCCGCCACGCGTCGGGGATGTTGTCGCTCGCGCTCGCGGCGTCGAGCGGGTCCGCGGCCTCGGGCAGCGGGACGAGCATCGCGTCGGCGTAGGGCACGCGCACGAGGTCGGACAGGAAGCCGCCCCAGTGGCCGCCGAGCGCGCCGAAGCCGAACATCGACGTCCGCGGCACGTTCTCGCAGTCGCCGGTGAGGCCGGCGCGGCAGCGGCCGCAGTCGCCGCACGAGATCTGGAACGGGACGACGACGCGGTCGCCGGGCCGCACGCTCGTGACGTCGCGCCCGACCGCGACGACGTCGGCGACGCCCTCGTGGCCCATCGCGATCGGCGTGGGGTAGGGCACCTCGCCGGCGACCATCGGGCCGTCGAGGTCGCAGGTGGCGACCGCGAGCGGGCGGACGAGCGCGTCGGCCTCGCTGGTCAGGTCGGGCTCGGGCGCGTCGTGCCAGGCGAGCGAGCGGGGTGCGTCGAGGACGAGCTGCTTCACGCCCGCGAGCCTGACGAACCGCGGCCGGATGTCAAGGCGTGACAAGCTGCCCGCCCCGCGCGCATGAGCTTCCTCCTCGTCTTCCTGCCGGTCGTCGGCGCCCCGCTGCTGCACGCGCCGGTCCTCGCGCTCGACCTGCTCAAGCCGCTGAAGCGCCCGCTCGACGGCGGCCGCGGCTGGTTCGGCGACAACAAGACGTGGCGCGGCGCGCTGATCATGGTCGCCGGCGTGACGCTCGCGGCGCTCGCGCTCTCGCTCTGGGACGGCTGGTGGAACGAGCTCCCGGGCGGGATCCGCGACGCCGGCCCGCTGCTCTACGGCGTCCTGCTCGGCCTCGGGATCGTCGTCGGCGAGCTGCCGAACTCGTTCGTCAAGCGGCGGATGGGCATCGCGCCGGGCCAGCAGCACACCGGCGCGTCGCGGGTCGCGTTCACGGTGCTCGACCAGGGCGATCTCGTGATCGGCGCCTGGGTCCTGCTGCTGCCGATCTGGACGATGGCCGTCTGGCAGGCGCTCGTCGCCTTCGTCGCGATCTCGCTCGTCCACCTCGTGGTGAACGTGATCGGCTACGCGATCGGCGCGCGCAGCACCGCGATCTAGCCGAACGCGAGCGCGGCGGCGAGGTCCTCGACGAGGTCCTCGGGCGCCTCGATCCCGCAGCTGAGGCGCACGAGGTCGGCGGGGACGGCGGCGGCGGAGCCCTCGACGGACTGGTGGGTCATCGCCTGCGGGACCTCGATCAGCGACTCGACGCCGCCGAGCGACTCGGCCAGCGTGAACAGCTTCGTCCGCGAGACGAGCTCGACGGCGCGCGGGTGGCGGAAGCTGACCATGCCGCTGAAGCCGGGCCAGCGGACGTCCTCGACGCCGTCGGCACCGCGCAGGAACGCGACGACCGCCGCGGCGCTGCGCGCGTGGGCCTCCATCCGCAGGTGCAGGGTCCGGAGCCCGCGGTGGACGAGGAAGCAGTCGAGCGGCCCGGGCACGGCGCCGACCGCGTTCTGGACGAAGCGCAGCCGCTCGTGGTGCTCCTCGGTCTTCGCGATCGCGGCGCCGCCGACGACGTCGGAGTGGCCGCCGAGGTACTTCGTCGTGGAGTGCACGACGAGGTCGGCGCCGAGCTCCAGCGGGCGCTGGTTGACCGGCGTCGCGAACGTGTTGTCGACCGCGACGAGCGCCGCGCCCTTGCGCGCGACGACGGCCTCCACGTCGACGACGTTCAGCAGCGGGTTGGTCGGCGTCTCGACCCAGATCAGCCGCGTGTCGGGCCGGACCGCGCGCTCGAGCGCGTCGAGGTCGGTCTGGTCGACAAGGTCGTACTCCAGGCCCCAGCGCGCGAGCACCTTGTCGACGAGCCGGAACGTCCCGCCGTAGAGGTCGGAGGGGAGGATCACGTGCGTGCCGGCCTCGGCGGCCATCGTGATCACCGCGTGCTCGGCCGCGAGCCCGGACGAGAACGCGACGCCGAGGCCGCCCTCGAGCTCGCCGAGCGCGGCCTCCAGGGCGGAGCGCGTCGGGTTCGCCGAGCGCGCGTAGTCGTAGTCGCCGACGAACTCGCCGGGCGCGCCCTGGCGGTAGGTCGAGGTCTGGTGGATCGCGGGGATGACCGACCCGTAGCTCGGGTCCGGGGTCAGCCCCGCGTGCACGGCGCGGGTGGCGAACCTCATGTGGCCAGCGCCTCGAGGAGGTCGGCGCGGGTGACGATCCCGGCCGCGCGGCCGTCCTCGGTGACCAGCAGCGCCTGGCGCTCGCCGGCCAGCAGCTCGACCGCGTCGCGCACCGGGTCGCCCGCGGCAACCTCCGGGAACGGCGGCTCCATGACCGCGGCGATCTCGGCCTGCAGGAGCCCCGGGTCGGCGGCGGCGTGACGCAGCAGCCCGCGCTCGCCGATCGAGCCGACCACGGTCTCCGGATGCTCGGCGTCGACGACCGGCAGCTGCGAGACGCGGTGCTCGTGCAGCAGCGCGATCGCGTCGCGGACCTGCTGGTGGGTCGCGACCGTGACGAGCGGCGGCATCTCGTCGGCGTCGGACTTGCGGCGCAGGACGTCGCCGACCGACAGCGGCACGACGCGCTCCAGGAAGCCGTGCTCGCGCATCCAGTCGTCGGCGAAGATCTTCGAGAGGTACGAGCGCCCGCCGTCCGGGAGGATCACCGCGATCAGCGCCTCGGGGTCGTCGATCTCGCGCGCGACCTCCAGCGCCGCGTGCAGCGCGAGGCCGCCCGAGCCGCCGGTGAGGATCCCCTCCAGGCGGGCGAGCTCGCGGGTGGTGAGGAACGCGTCGCGGTCGCTGACCGTGACCCAGCGATCGACGGCCGTGCGGTCGAAGGTCTCCGGCCAGAAGTCCTCGCCCACGCCCTCGACGAGGTACGGGTGCACGTGCTCCTCGCCGCCGGAGTAGATCGAGCCGACCGGGTCGGCGCCGATGACGACCAGGCCCGGGTTGCGCTCCCTCAGGTAGCGGGCGGCGCCGGTGACCGTGCCGCCGGTCCCGACGCCGGCGACGAGGTGCGTGATCTGGCCTTCGGTCTGCCGCCACAGCTCCGGGCCGGTCGAGTCGTAGTGCGCCTGCGGGTTGGCCTGGTTGCGGTACTGGTTGGGCTGGAACGCGCCGGGGATCTCGGCGGCGAGCCGGTCGGCGACGCGGTAGTAGGACTTGGGCGAGTCGGGCGCGACATCGGTGGGGGCGAGGACGACCTCGGCGCCGTACGCGCGCAGCAGGTCGATCTTCTCCTTCGACATCTTGTCGGGCATCACCGCGACGACGCGGTAGCCCTTCAGGCGCGCGGCGATCGCGAGGCCGGTGCCGGTGTTGCCCGACGTCGGCTCGACGATCGTGCCGCCCGGCTTGAGCAGCCCGTCGCGCTCGGCCGCCGCGATCAGCGCGACGGCCACGCGGTCCTTGATCGAGCCGCCCGGGTTCAGCGACTCGATCTTCGCCACGAGCGTGGGCACCAGGCCCGCGCCCGCCCGCGAGAGCCGGACGAGCGGCGTGTCCCCGATCGCGTCGAGGATCGAGTCCTTGATCGGGGAACGCTGCGACGTTGTCGGCATGCCTCTAGTGAAGCACCGCGGGCAACCTGCGCGCGTCAGGCGTCGGCGGACACCGGCGACATCGGGAGCGGCTGGCGCTGCGGAGCGTCGGCCTCGGTCGCCGCGGCCTTCTGGATCTTCGGGACGAGCAGCGCGACGAGCGCGCCGGCGGCCAGCACCGCGGCGCCGACCGGCACCGCGGCCGACATGCCGTCGACGTAGCTCTGCGGCGACGCGTACGACCCGTTCGCCGAGAAGACCGAGCTGAGCACGGCGATGCCGAGCACGCCGCCGACCTCGCGGATCGCGTTCGTCGCGCCCGAGGCCTTGCCCGCGAACGCCGCGGGCACCGAGCCCAGGACCGCGTTGGCGGCCGGCGCGAACACGAGCGCCATGCCGGCGCCGCCCAGCGCCAGCGGCGCGACCATGTGCGAGTAGGCGACGTCCGGCGCCGCGGCCTTGCCGAGCCAGTAGACCGCGACCGCCTGGAAGACCAGGCCGGCGACCATCAGCGGCCGCGAGCCGATCCGGTCGCTGAGCAGGCCGGCGATCGGCGCGACGAACATCGGCATCCCGGTCCACGGGAGCGTCAGCAGCCCGGCCTCCAGCGGCGTGTGGCCCTGGCTGACCTGGAAGAACTGGGCGAGCAGGAAGATCGAGCCGAAGACGCCGAAGTACATCGACAGCGAGACGACGTTCGTGGCGCTGAAGCCGCGCGAGCGGAACAGGTGCAGCGGCAGCATCGGCTCGGCCGCGCGCTTCTCCCAGGCGACGAACGCGCCGAGCAGGACGATCCCGAGGGCGATCGATCCGACGACGGTCGACGACGACCAGCCGAGGCTCTCGCTGCGCACGATCCCGAACACGATGCCCAGCAGGCCGAGGCCGGCGAGCGCGTTTCCGGGGAGGTCGAGGCCGCGGTCCGGCCCGTGCGACTCGGCGAGCTGCCGGTAGGCGAGCGGCGCGAGGAGCAGGCCGACCGGCACGTTGATCCAGAAGATCCACTGCCACGACGCGCCCTCGAGGACCGCGCCGCCGACGAGCGGCCCGAGCGCGACGCCGAGGCCGGCGACGCCCGACCACACGCCGAGCGCGAGGCCGCGGCGGTTCAGCGGGACGGCCTCGTTGAGCAGCGTCAGCGTGAGCGGCAGCAGCGCCGCGGCGCCGGCGCCCTGGACGGCGCGCGCGGCGACCAGCGCGCCGATGCTCGGCGCCAGCGCGGCGGCCGCGCTCGACGCGGTGAAGAGGAGCAGGCCGGCGATGAACATCCGGCGGCGGCCGAAGCGGTCGCCGAGGGCGGCGCCCGCGAGCAGCAGGACCGCGAACGCGAGCGTGTAGGCGTTGACGGTCCAGCCCAGCGACTCGAGCGAGGCGCCGAGCGCCTTGTGGATCGACGGCAGCGCGGTGGTCACCACGAGGTTGTCGAGGGTCGACATGAACAGCGCGATCGACACGATCGCAAGGGTCCAGCGGGCGTGGCGGTTCATCGCGCCATCTCCTTGTCTGAGTGTGTGAGCGCTAGCTCACTCGTGGGGCAAATAGAGCTCACGGCTTGTCGTCCGGGTGGGAGGCCAGCACCTGCGCCCAGGGCTCGTCGATGTCGGCGGCGCCCAGTGCGGTCATCACGTTGCAGAGCATCCCGACGGCGAAGAAGCCGCGGATCGTCTCGGCGTCGGCGCCGGTCTCGCGCTCGACGAGGTCGAAGAGCAGCGCGAAGCACTGCCGCGCCGCCTCCCGGATCTCCGGGATGTCGGCCGCTCCCGCGTGCGCGTGCAGCTGGATCAGCAGCATGTCGCGGTCTTCGATCAGCTTCATGTACGTCTCGCCCATCGCGTGCAGCGGGTCCTCGCCGGCAGCCTTCGCCTCCGCCGCGGCCTCCGCGAACGCCTCGTAGATCCGCTCGTTGCCGCGCTTGACCGTGGCGACCAGGAGCTCGGTCTTCGTGGGGAAGAGCTTGAAGAGGTACGCCTGCGAGATCCCGGCGGCCTTCGCGACCTCGGTCGTCGGCGCGGCGTGCAGCCCGCGCGCGGCGACCACGCGCTGCGCCGCCTCGAGGATCGCCTCGCGGCGCTCGTCAGCGGTGGAGAGCGTACGCGTCACAGGTAGTGAGTATGCACTCACTCACTGACGCTGTCAAGAGGAAGTCGACGAACACCACACCAGGGATGACCGAACGTCGATCCTCTCCGCCCTCGGTCGCCGCGCGGCGCGGCGCGGCGACCTACCGCCGCGGGCGGCGGGGCGGGTCGTCCCAGAGGGGGCGCTCGGGGAGGTCGTCGTCGCGCCATTCGCGATCCTCGGGCGGCGGCGGCGGCGCGTCGTCGTCGCTCTCCTCGAAAGACAGCTGGCCGGCGAACCGGGTCGGCGCGTCCGGCCCCGACGCGGGGGGCTTGCGGCGCGGCCGGGGCCGGCCCGGGGCGCGGACCGCGACGGTCGCCGCGGTCGGCGGCGCGGGCTCGACGCGCGTGGTCGGGTCCTGCGCGGCGGTCGGCTCGGCGCGGTCGGCGGCGCGGATCCGCCAGCCCGCGTACGTCAGGCCTCCCGCGGCGACGAACGCGATGAAGAAGCCCCACTGGATCCCGATCGTGCTGCCGTTGCCCTGGACGTCGGGCCGGCTGAAGACGCGGACGAAGAGCAGGAAGACCGTCCAGACGCCGGCGGCGAAGACGATCGTCCCGTCGCCGCCCGGCAGGTGGAACGCGCGGCGCTCGGCGCGGAAGAACAGCAGCAGGATCACGCCGCAGGTGACGAGGAAGATCGCCGCCTCGATGAAGCTCAGCACGCCGAACGCGCTGATCGAGTCGGACTTCAGCTCGCGGCCGACGACGACGTTCTTCTCGTACCACGGGAGGAACATCGTGAAGAGGAGCACGATCGCCGCGAAGGCGGCGAGCCGCTGCTCGGGCGCCAGCGCGCGCCACGCACGCGCGACCCGGACGATCCCGTTGCGGACGGCGGCCATGGGCACGATGCTACCCGCGCTCTGCGACGATCCCGCCGTGCCCGACCGGCGTGGGCTAGTCGACCGGGATGTCCTCGACGACGGGGCCCGGTGCGGGGGCGCCCGGCTCGAGGCCGGCGACGAAGCGGTCGATGACCGCGCGCAGCAGCAGGAGGACCGTGCGCAGGAGGTCGAGCACCTGCTGGCGCAGCTCCGGCGGGAGCAGGTCGCGCAGGAGGTGGACGAGGTTGACGAGCGCCTGGAGCTCGTGCGTCGCCTCGTCGGTATCGGGTCCCGCCCACCCGCCCCCCGCCGCCTGGGTCCAACCCGCGCCGCCCGCGCCACCCGCGGCGCCCGCCCCGCCACCACCGCCCGCGCCCTCCGCCGCCCCCGCGAAGTCCGCGGCGAGGCGATCGGCCGCGGCCGCGGTGGAGCGGATGCGCTCCCGCAGCTGCTCGATCGGGTCGTCAGTCATCGGCTGGGCCATCGAAGGTCACCTTCAGCGCCCCGTCCTCGAACGCGGCGCCCGCCGGACGATAGTCAGCGAGCGCGGGAGGGAGGAGCACCGTGCGCTTGTGGCCGTTGACGCGCACGATCAGCTCGAGCCCGATCTTCTTCAGAGAGATCTCGCCCTTCTCCGACAATGCGAGGTCGACCGACCACTCCGCGCCGTCGCGCCCGACCACCAGCCGCTGCGAGAGCCCCTCGTGGAGCACCGCGGTCGCGTCGACGCCGGCGAACACCGCGTCGCCGAGCCGGTCGAGCATCGCCGGGCCGACGACCTCCTCGTCGAAGTACGGCGCGCGCAGCACGGGCACGGGGGAGAACGCGCTCTGGACCGACGCGAGCTGCTCCTGCTGCAGCGCCCGCCAGCCGGCGAAGTACTCGCCCACGTCCTCCGGGAACACGCGGTTGACCACCACCGCGTCGGTGAGGAAGCCGTAGAGGTTCAGGTAGGTGAACGTCCGCCGCGCCTCGTCGACCACCATCCGGTCGGGGTTCATCACGAGCCGGATCGAGACCCGCTCGTGGTCGCGGAGGATCTCGTTCATCGCGATCAGGTTGCGCACGAGCGCGCCGACGTCGTCGAGCACCGCGTCGTCGGGCAGCGACAGGTCGAGGACGGCGCGCGCGAACGGCCGCGCCGCGTCCATGATCCGGCCCTGCTTCGGGAAGATCTTCTCCAGCCACCAGCGCGCGACGTCGGGGAACGACAGCAGCCGCAGCGTCTCGCCGGTCGGCGCGCAGTCGACGACGATCGCGTCGAACGCACCGCTCTCGTAGTGCGTCTTGACGGTCAGCAGGCTGAACAGCTCGTCCATCCCGGGCGGGACGGTCAGCTCCTCGGCGCTGATCCGGTCGACGCCGCGGCCGACGAGCAGCGAGCCGAGCCACGCCCGCACGGCGCTCCAGTGGCGCTCCATCTCGGCCTGGGCCTGGACCTCCTGGCCCCACAGGTTCTCGGCGACCGGCGTCGGCTCGCCCCCGAGCGGCACGCCGAGCGAGTCCGAGAGGCTGTGGGCGGGGTCGGTCGACAGGACCACGGTGCGCAGCCCGGCGGCGGCGCAGCGGCGCGCCGTCGCGGCCGCGACCGAGGTCTTGCCCACGCCGCCCTTGCCCGTGTACAGGATGGTGCGCGGGGGCATCCGCGGAGCTTACGGCGCGCGGAGCCGATCAGCGCCTGACCGACAGCGGCGCGTCGACCGCCGCGACGTTGCCGGCCAGGTCGCGTCCCTGCAGGCGAACGACGTACGGCCCGGCGCGCGGCGGGCGCCACGCGAACGCGCGGTCGCCGGACGCGAAGCTCGCGCTCGCGCTGTAGGAGTACGCGCGCGGTCCCGTGATCGACACCGTCACCCGCGCGGGCTTGTCGAGCGTGAAGCGCAGCGCGGCCTTCAGCCTCTGGCGCGGCGGCTTGGCCGGCGTGGCGATCCGCAGCACCGGCGGCGTCGTCAGGTCGGCGGTCAGGCGGTCGGCGAACGCGCAGAACGCCTGGTCGCCACCGCGCGAGCAGAGCCCGCGCAGGAAGTCGCGCAGGACCTTGTGGTAGCCGAGGTCTGAATCTCGCCCTTCGTTCGAGTACCGCGACCACCCGCCGGTGTCGAACGCCGGCAGCTCGGCGAGCGCCTCGTTGCTGCCGCCCATGAGCAGGAACCGCGCGCCGTCGTCGTTGGCGAGGCGCGCGAAGTCCGAGAGGCCGTTGAGCGACTGCACGAAGCCGTTGAGGATGTGCAGCCCGGGCGCGAACGAGTACTGCAGGAAGTGCGCGCCGACCGGCGTCTGCTCGAGGACGCCCTCCGGCGGCGCGACCGTGAAGATCCCCAGCGCCGAGCGCCCGGCCGCGAAGTACCTCGGGTCGTTCAGGCGCACGGCCGCGCGCGCGAGGGCGGTGAGCGCGGTGCCCTGGGCGAGGCCGGAGACCCACGGCGGCTTCCCGCCGTCGAACGCGAACAGGTACTCCCAGGCGATCCCGCCCGCGCGTGGGGTGGCGAGCTCGATCGCCTCGTCGAGCAGCGCGCGCAGCTCCGGGTCCTTCTTCTTGTACTCCCAGAGCGCGTTCGCGCGCCCGAACGTGGCGAGCCACTGGATCTGGATCCCGAGGCCGGCGTAGTGCTGCCAGACGAGCGTGCTGCCGGGCACGGACACGCGCTGGCCGACCCGCAGCAGCGGCTGCGTCGTCCACCAGCGCAGGTTCGCCTCGAGCGTCAGCACGAGCGCCGGGAGCCGCCCCGCGCTGAGCTGCCCGCGGGCGGCGATGCCGTCGAACGTGGCGACGACGGCCTTCAGCTCGCGCAGCCGGTCGCCCTTAAGCGTCGCCAGCGCCTTGACCGCGCCGTCGTACGCCGCGGCGGTGCGGTCGTAGGCCGGCTGGTCGATCGCGCCGCTCGCCAGCAGCCCCGCCAGCCGGTCGCGCGTCTGCGCCGCCGCGACGTGGGCCTTCGGCGCGGGCGGCTTCGCGTCGGCGACCCCGCTCAGCGGGCCTCCGAGAGCGAGCGCGCAGACGCTCGCCACACCGCCGGATCTCAACATTCCGACTGCTACGGTTGCCGCTCTCATGCTCCGTCCCCTTCGCGTTCTCGCCGCCGCCCTCCTGCTCGTGATCGCGACCGGTGCGCTCGCCGCGTGCGGCAGCAGCAAGGACGAGAGCCCGGCCCAGCTGCTGAGCGACACGTTCGGCCCTAACCATCCGATCCGCAGCGGGAAGCTCGACCTGAGCCTCGCGCTCGAGGTCAAGGGCCTCGCCAGCCTCAAGGATCCGCTCGCGCTGAAGCTCAGCGGGCCGTTCCAGTCGGTGGGCAAGGGCAAGCTGCCGAAGTTCGACTTCACGGCGGCGATCAACACCGGCGGCACGAACATCAGCGCGGGTGCGGTCTCGACGGGTGACAAGGGCTTCCTCCGGCTCGCCGGCGACAGCTACGTGCTGTCCGACGCGATCTTCAAGCAGTTCAAGGACGGGTACGAGAGCGCTTCCAAGGACGACAAGGGCAAGAACACGGGCGTGTCCTTCAAGTCGCTCGGGATCGATCCGCAGCGCTGGCTGAAGGACCCGAAGTCGGCCGGGAGCGAGCAGGTCGGCGGCGCCGACACGCTGCACATCACCGCCGGCATCGACGTCGGCCGCCTGCTGACCGACATCAGCACACTGCTCGGCAAGGCCGGCAACCTCGGCCAGGGCGCGGTCCCGACCTCGCTGACCGCGCAGCAGCGCAAGGACATCGAGAGCTCGGTCAAGTCCACGACGCTCGACCTGTGGACCGGCAAGAAGGACAAGACGCTGCGCCGGATCAAGCTGCACATCGACATCGCGGTCCCGGCCGACGTGCAGAAGCGCGCGGGCGGCCTGCAGAGCGGCAAGCTCGACTTCAACCTGCTGATCGCCGACCTCAACAGCGACCAGACGATCACGGCGCCCGCGAGCCCGAAGCCGCTCAGCGCCCTGACCGACGCGCTGGGACAGCTGACCGGCACCGGCTCCTCCGGCTCCTCCGGTGGCACGGCGACGACGCCCGCCACGACGACGCCGGCGACGACCACCCCCGCGACCGGGTCGTCCTCGTCCTCGGCCTACCTCGACTGCCTGCAGAGCGCGGGCAGCGACGTGGCCGCGGTCCAGAAGTGCGCGAGCAAGCTCGGGCAGTAGTACAACACCCGCGATGAGGTTCATTCGCTCGAGCGAGGGCTGGCCGTACCTGCTGCTCCCGTTCATCCCGATCGCGGTGCTGCTGGACCTCCTCCACGCCGCGCCGACGGCGATCTTCTTCACCTCGGCGCTCGGCGTGATCCCGACCGCGGCGCTGATGGGCCGCGCCACCGAGGAGCTCGCGGAGCGCTCGGGTCCGGGGATCGGCGGCCTGCTGAACGTGACGTTCGGCAACGCGCCGGAGCTGATCATCGCCCTCTTCGCCCTCAACAAGGGCCTGCACGAGGTCGTCAAGGCGTCGCTGATCGGCTCGATCCTCGGCAACATCCTGCTCGTGCTCGGCGCCGCGATGTTCGCGGGCGGCCTGAAGCGCGATCGCCAGTTCTTCGACCGCACGGCCGCCAGCGCGCAGTCGCTGATGCTCCTCCTCGCGCTCGTCGCGCTGACGATGCCCGCGATCTTCGAGCTCGTCGAGGGCAAGGGGCTGCCGAAGCCGGGCGCCGAGATCGTCAAGTACGACTCGACCGTCGAGCACCTGTCGCTCGCCGTCGCGATCGTGCTGATCCTGTCCTACGTCGCCGGGCTGATCTTCTCGCTCAAGACGCACCGGGCGCTGTTCAACCCGGTGGCCGCGGAGACGGACGGCGCCGAGGAGCACAAGGAGCCGTGGACGGTCCGCAAGGCGGTGATCGCGCTGGCGATCGCCGGCGTCGCCGTCGGCCTGATGTCGGAGATCCTCGTCGGCTCGATCTCGGAGGCGGCCAAGACCGTCGGCCTGAGCGAGTTCTTCATCGGCGCGATCGTCGTCGCGATCGTCGGCAACGCGGCCGAGCACTGGGTCGCGGTCCTCGTCGCGATGAAGGACAAGATGGACCTCGCCGTGAACATCGCGATCGGCTCCAGCGCCCAGATCGCGCTGTTCGTCGCGCCGGTCCTCGTGCTCGCGTCGTTCGTGATCGGCCCGCACCCGCTGGCGTTCGTGCTCAACGGCTTCGAGCTCGGCGCGGTGATCATGGCGATCCTGATCGCCAACCACGTGACCAACGAGGGCGAGTCGACCTGGTTCGAGGGCGTCCAGCTCCTCGCGGTCTACGTCGTCGTCGGCCTCGCCTTCCTCTTCGCCTAGCCGCCGAGCTCGCGGACCTGGCGGGCGACCTCGGCGTCGACGTCGAGCGGCTCCTCGCCGCGGCGCTCGCGGCGCGCGTTGCGGGCCACGACCATCTGCCGGATCTCGGCCACGAGCGCCGGGTCGACGCGGACCTCGGCCGGGGCGGTGAGGCGCACGAGCTCGGCCTCGACGTCGAGGGGCTCCTCGCCGCGGGCGACCCGGCGGGCGTTGCGCGCGGCGAGCATCTGGCGGACCTCCGCGTCGCGCTCGGCCAGCGCGGCGGGGCTGCCCGCGGAGTGCGTGGGGCGGCGGCCGTGGTCGTCGTCGCGGTCGAGCGAGAGGCCGCCCTTGCCGATGTGCGCGTGGCTGTCCCCGCCGCGCGCGAAGACCAGCAGGGCGACCAGGATCGCCAGCCCGACCACCACGAAGATCACGACCCCGAAGGCGTCCTCCACGCTCTCAGTGTGCCCGCCGGCGCGGCCGGCTGCGCGTTGCCCTTGTGGACCGACGGTTCGATCCGCTACCGTTCCGGGTACCGGTCGTTGACTGACCAGTCAATCTACTAGCGCAGCGCGCCACGAATCGGCGCCGCGTCACCCCGCTTTCAAGGAGAAACCAGTGGTCGACTTCACGCTGAACGACGAGCAGAGGGCGCTGCAGGAGATGGCGCACGACTTCGCGGAGAAGGAGATCCGCCCCGTCGCCTGGGAGTACGACAAGGAGGGCACCTGGCCGGCCCCGATCTTCGAGAAGGCGCACGCCCTCGGCCTGATGAACAACCACGTGCCCGAGGAGTACGGCGGCCCGGGCCTCGGCTACCTCGACGGTTGTCTGATCGAGGAGGAGCTCTCCTGGGGCTGTTCCGGCATCACGACCTCGCTCGGCGCCAACGGCCTCGCCGGCGCGCCGATCCTCCTCGGAGGCTCCGAGGAGGTCAAGAAGGAGATCTTCGAGGAGATGACGGCGGAGCTGAAGTACGCCTCGTTCTGCCTCACCGAGCCCGACGCCGGCTCCGACGTCTCCGGGATGCGCACCCGCGCGGTCAAGCAGGGCGACAAGTACGTCCTCAACGGCTCGAAGTGCTTCATCACCAACGGCGGCTACGCCGACTTCTTCACCGTCTACGCCAAGACCGATCCGGACGCCGGCCATCGCGGCATCTCGGCGTTCGTCGTCCGCAAGGACGACACGATCGTCGTGGACAAGAAGGAAGACAAGATGGGCCAGCGGGCGTCCAACACCGCGACCATCACGTTCAACGGCACCGAGGTCCACGAGAAGTACCTCCTCGGCGAGGAGAACAAGGGCTTCAAGCTGGCGATGATGACCCTCGACCGCACGCGCCCCGGCGTGGCGGCGATGGCGACCGGCATCGCCCGCGCGGCGCTCGAGTTCGCCACGGAGTACTCCAAGGAGCGCGTGCAGTTCGGCGTGCCGATCGCGATGCACCAGGCGATCCAGTTCATGATCGCCGACATGGCGACGAAGGTGCACCTGTCGCGCCTGGCCGCCTGGCACTCCGCGGTGCTGCTCGACCAGGGCAAGCGCAACACGCTCGAGTCCTCGCACGCCAAGCGCTACGCGGCCGACTCCGCGATGGAGGTCGCCACCGACGCCGTGCAGGTCTACGGCGGGTACGGCTTCATCAAGGAGTACCCCGTCGAGAAGCTGATGCGCGACGCGAAGATCATGCAGCTCTACGAGGGCACGTCGCAGATCCAGCGCCTCGTCATCGCCCGCGAGACGCTCCTGCCGCGCCGCGTCGAGGAGCCTGCCGCCGTCTAGGCGACGCCTCTTCCCGACTCGACGTTCGAGAGCCGCCCCACCGGGCGGCTCTCGTCGTTGTCGGGGGCGTTCTCAGCCGGTCGTCGCGGGCGCCACGCCGACCGTCTTCTGCGCGGACGGCCCGAGCGGCCCGGTCGTGTCGCTGCTGCCGCGGGCCCGGCCCCAGGCGCCGCCGAAGCCGTACCAGCCCTGCTCGGTGGCGTCGACGAGCGCGTCCCAGGTCCGCCACTGCGGGCAGGCCGAGCACGCCATCGCCCGGTCGGTCGCGTGGACCTCGCCCTTGAGGGCGAGCCGGCGCTCGACGTAGTCGCCGGCGCGCGGGTAGGACGCGTGGCTGCCGAGGGCCGAGTAGGCGACGGGATGCGTCGCGACCGCGCCGCCCGGCGGCGCCGTGAGCGGCACCGACGGCCACGGGACGTCGCGGCTCTCGTTGTGGAAGTGGTAGCGGACCGAGACCATCGCCCAGCGCTCCGCGTCGACCGGCTCGACGAGCACGCTGACGCGCTCCCAGTCGCCCTGGTGGGCGAACTGCGCCAGCAGCTTCTTGGGGCTGCCGGGCGGCAGGCTGTAGCCGTAGAAGAGCCAGTAGGTGATCCGCCGCTGCGGGCCGGCGCCCTCGAGGTGGTTCTCGTAGTAGGCCGGCACGCCGCCGAGCAGGGTCTGCCCGCCGCTCTTGGACGTCTTCGCCTTCGGTGTCGTCGCGGCCGCGTCGGCCTGGAGGTAGAACCCCTGCGCGACGGGAACGCCCGCGGCGCGGGTCCTCTCGTTGGGACGGGTGATCGCGGTGGACGGGATCAGCGGGCTCGCGGGCTCCGCGCAGTCGGCGTCCGAGGGCGCGTGGGCGTACGGGTCGGAGCCGCCGCCGGTCGGCCCGCGGCCGAGCCGGTTCGCGTCGATCGTCGCGGCCACGCGATGGTCCGGGCAGTGGCCGCCGTGGCGCCAGCGCAGCGTGCTTCCGGCCAGGAACGCCCCCACGGTCGTCGGCCAGTAGCGCTCGCCGGCGTGCAGGTGGACGAGCGGCGCGAACGCGTGGACCGGGTCGCGCATGACCGGGCGCTGCGCCGGCGGCGTCAGGCCCTCGCGGGACAGGAGCTGGGTCAGCAGCGTCGCGGCCTGGTCGCGCCCGGGCGCCTCGTCGTCGGTCGCCACCGGCCGGCGCATGACCATCCGCCGGATCTCGGCGCGCGGGATCTCGAGCACGCTGTCGGCCGGAGCGTCGGCGAACGGGTCGGTGCGGGCGCCGGAGCCCGGCAGCGACGCGACGTAGACGTGGTCGCTCGTGCGGCCGACGTAGAAGCCCGCGACCCCGGCCTTCTTCTCGTCGGTGAGCAGGAGCGCGACCGGCTCCATGACCGGGAACGCGTGCGCGCGGACCAGCGCCTGCGCCGCGCCGCAGAACACGAACGCGCCGAACGTCATCAGCGCGAGGTGCCGGCCGCGGACCGCGGGCGAGACGGCGCCCTGCAGCAGGACGGCGAGCGCGACGGCGAGCGCGAGCGCCATCGGCCCCCAGTCGTCGACGATGTCGCCGCCCTCGAGGCCGAGGACCACGTAGAGGACGCCGCCGGCGACGATCAGCGCGTAGACGAGCCAGAACCGCTTGCGCGGCCGCTGGTGGGCCTCGTCGTCGAGGGGATCCATCCCGGCGACGATCAGGGCCACGGCCAGGCCGACGACCACCGGCAGCGCCAGCGCGTGCACGCCGAAGAGCGTCAGGAGCGGCTTGGGCAGCTGGGCGACGGCCTGGTCGGCGGGGAGGTCGAGCGCGGCGAAGCGCAGCCACAGGGTCGCGCCCCCGACCAGCGTCGCGAGCGTGGCCAGGCCGGCCGCCGCGCCGAGGATCTGCAGCGCGACGTTCAGCGCGCGCGGCCGGTCGTCGCCGGGCATCGGCTCAGCTCCTCTGCGTCTTCGCCGCGAAGGTCTGGACCGACTCGTCGAGCGCGTCCCACGCCATCGCGGCGATCGAGTCCGAGCTGTAGCCCGCGAGGATCGCGACCGCCCAGTCCTCGGTGCCGTCGACGTGCAGGTTCGTGAACCGCACGACGACCGTGGTGACGAGGATCGGCACGACCAGCCGGCAGAGGCTCATGACCCGCAGCGGGAGCCACTGCCAGTACGCGGCCTCGACGATCTTCGTCGTCGTGCTGTCCTGCTTGCGGGACTTCTGCGCGGCGACGAACAGGTGCAGGAACGCGCCGAAGGCGGAGAGGGCATAGACCGCGAGCAGGCGCCGGGTGCTGTTGAGCTGCGGGATGTCGAGCGAGAACCACTCGTCGAGGTGGCCGAGCACGAAGAGGAAGCCCACGCCGCCCAGGAGCGCCAGCGGGAGGGAGGCGAGCATCCACGCCCGCCACGCGGGCTCGTCGGCGGTCCGGTAGACCACCTGCTGCGCGCTGTCGACGACGCCGCAGCGCCCCGGCGGCTCGTGCTTGAGGCCCGCGACGATCGCCTGGAGCGCGGCGGGGTCGAGCGGCTCGCCGAACAGCGTCGCGAGGTCGATGCGGTCGCCGGGCTGCAGGTCCGCGAGCTCCCGGGCGACCAGGATCGGGGCCAGCAGGCCGCGGGCGCGCCGGCACGCGGGGGCCAGCGCGGCCTGCGTGGCGGCGGCGGCGACCACGCGCTCGGCCACGGGGCCGGCCGGCGCGGGCAGGCGCGCCCGCGCGGCGGCGACGTTGAGGACGATCTCCTCGACCGCGCCGGAGTAGCGCGGGGTGAGCTCGGCGTCGGCCTCCAGGAGCGCGCGCAGGCCGGCCGGAAGGTCCCAGCCGGTCTCGTCGCACGCGACCTGCGCCGCGGCGAGGGCCGCCTCGACGCCCGGGTCGGCGGGGCCGACGCGCGTCACCGCGGCGAGCGCGTCGTGCAGGAAGCCGAGCTGCGTGCTCACGGCCTCGAGCTGGCCGGTGAACCGGTCGACGGCGGAGGGCGGAGCCATGGCGCACGGTATCTCGTTAACACTCAAGGAGGCAAGTTCGAAGCCGCACCGCGATACTGCTCGACGTGAAGGCACGGGCTCAGATCGTCGCCGCCGGTCGCATCAGCGACGCCGAGCGGCTCTGGTACGACACGTCGCGGTGGGCGTCGTTCATCGACGGCTTCCATCACGTCGCGAGCGTCGACCCGGAGTGGCCGGCGTCGGGCACGCTGACGTGGGACACCCACCACGGCGGGCGCGGGCGCGTGCTGGAGATCGTCGAGCGCTACGAGGCGCGGGTGGGGCAGACGTCGTCGGTCGAGGACGCGACGACGGTCGGCACGCAGGCGATCGGGTTCGAGGCGCTGCCCGACGAGCACGTGCGGATCACGCTCGAGCTCAGCTGGCAGCTGAAGCAGCGGGGCATCGGGCCGATCCAGTGGGTCGTCGACGGGCTGTTCATCCGCCCGCGGCAGCGCGAGGCGCTGGTCCGGACGCTCGGCCGGTTCCGCCGCGAGCTGGCCGTCGAGCTGGAGCCTGATCGATTGGTCGATCAATAGAGTCCCGCCCCATGTTCGTCTTCAAAGCCGCTGTCGTCGGCGCCGGGACCATGGGCGGCCAGATCGCCCAGACCATCGCCGCCGCCGGGATCGACGTCATCCTCAAGGACGTCAAGCAGGAGCTCGTCGATCACGGCCTCACCGAGGCCCGCAACGTGACCGCGGGGCAGGTGGGACGCCTGGTGAAGAAGGAGAAGATCACCCAGGAGCAGGCCGACGCGCAGGTCGACGAGATCGTCGGGCGGATAACCGGCACGCTGACCTACGACGGCTTCGGCGACGTCGATCTCGTGATCGAGGCGGTGCCGGAGCGGATGGAGATCAAGCAGGCCGTCTTCGCCGAGCTCGACCGCGTCACGCCCGGCCACGCGATCCTCGCCACCAACACCTCGTCGCTGTCGATCACGGAGATCGGCGACGCGACGCTGCGCCCCGACAAGGTCGTCGGCTTCCACTACTTCTACCCGGCCGCGGTCATGCCGCTGCTCGAGATCGTCCGCGGCGACGACACCTCGCCGGAGACGATCGCGGCGACGCTCAACTTCGCGCAGACGATCAAGAAGCAGCCGATCGTGTGCGACGAGGTCCCCGGCTTCGTGGTCAACCGGATCCTGAACTCGGGCATCTCGGAGATCTGGCGGGCGCAGGAGGAGCGCGGCCTGTCGCTGAAGGCGATCGACGAGGCGATGGCGGAGGCGAAGGTCACGCCGATGCCGCCGTTCTTCCTCATCGACCTGCTCGGGCTCGACACCGTCTACCACGTCGCCGAGCACCTCAACGAGTCCTACGGCGACCGCTTCTACGTCCACAAGGGCATGGGCGAGCTCGTCGCGGCCGGCAAGCTCGGCGCCAAGACCGGCGGCAGCGGCTTCTTCGAGAACGGCGAGCCGAACATCCAGGCCGACGGGACCGACGTCGACGGCGCGGAGCTCGCGGAGCTGCTGGCGCTGAAGTCGTTCGTCGAGGCGTGCCTGATCCTCGAGGAGGGCGTCTGCACGACCCGCGAGATCGACCTCGGCCTGATGGCCGGCGCCGGCCTCGACCCGCGCCGCGGCCTGCTCCCGCCGTTCCTGCGCGCCGACGTGATGGGGCTCGACGTCGTCCTCGAGCGCCTCGAGGCGCTCGAGGAGAAGCACGGCGACCGCTTCGCGCCGCCGATCACGCTCCAGCGGCTCGTCGCCCAGGGCCGGCTCGGCACCAAGAGCGGCCAGGGCTTCTACGCCTATCCGCAGCCCGACGAGGGCGACCAGGCCGAGACCGTGAAGCTCGAGACCCGCGGCGACGTCGCGATCGCGTGGCTCGCCAACGGCCAGGTCAACTCGATCTCGCCGAGCGTGATCGCCGACCTCGCCGCCGTCTGGGAGCGCGCGAAGGCCGCCGGCGCCCGCGCCGTCGTGATCGCCTCGGCCTCGCCGGTCGTGTTCAGCGCCGGTGCCGACATCAAGGCGTTCACGCAGATGGACGAGACCTCCGGCGCCGAGCTGATCGAGAAGGCGCACGCGCTGTTCCTCGAGCTCGGCAAGGGCGAGATCCCGACGATCGCAGCGGTCAACTCGCTCGCGTTCGGCGGCGGCTGCGAGCTGGCGATGGCCTGCGACGTGCGGATCGCCGCGCGCTCGGCCGTCTTCGGCCAGCCGGAGATCAAGCTCGGGATCATCCCCGGCTTCGGCGGCACCCAGCGGCTCGCGCGGCTGGTGGGCGAGAACAAGGCGCTCGAGATGAACCTGATCGGCGACGCGATCACGGCCGACGAGGCGTTCGAGTTCGGGCTCGTCAACCGGATCGTGCCGGACCACGAGCTGTTCGACACCGCCGTCGCGTGGGGTCGCAAGCTCGCGGGCCAGGCGCCGGTCGCCGTCGCGCAGATCAAGCAGGTGTCGGCCAAGGGCGACATCGAGGAGGGCATCGAGGCCGAGAAGGGCGGCTTCGCGGCCGTCTTCGCCTCCGACGACGCGAAGGAGGGCATCTCCGCCTTCCTCGGGAAGCGCGCCCCGCAGTGGAAGGGTCGCTGACCACGAGCTCGTCGGTCGACCGGCTCGCCGGCCTCCTGCGCGAGGCCAGCTCGGTCGTCGCGCTCACCGGCGCGGGGATCTCGGTGCCGTCCGGGATCCCCGACTTCCGCTCGCCCGGGACCGGGCTGTGGGAGAACGTCGACCCGATGGAGGTCGCGCACATCGACGCCTGGCGCGCCGATCCGGAGCGCTTCTGGCACTTCTACGGCAACCGCTTCCAGGCGCTGCGCGACAAGGAGCCCAACGGCGCGCACCGCGTGCTCGTCGAGCTCGAGCGCCGCGGGATCCTCGACGCGGTCATCACCCAGAACATCGACGGCCTGCACCGCCACGCGGGGACCGAGAGGCTCGTCGAGGTCCACGGGACGATCGACTCGTCCTCGTGCCTGACCTGCGGCGCGCGCTACCCGATCGACGAGGTCCGCGCGCGGCTGGAGCACTCGCACCGACCACCGACTTCGCCGGCGGTGCCCGGCGTCCCTCGGTGCGACTGCGGCGAGCCGCTGAAGCCCGACGTGGTGCTGTTCGGGGAGTTCCTCCCGGAGGGCGCGCTCGAGCGCGCCTACGCGCTCGCCGCGGGCGCCGACGTGCTGCTCTGCGTCGGGTCGTCGCTGGAGGTCCACCCGATCGCCCAGCTCCCGGGCGTGACGCGCGGCAACGGCGGCGCGGTCGCGCTCGTCACCGCCGGCCCGACGCCGTGGGACGGCCGCGCGACCGTGAAGCTCTCCGGCGACGTCGTCGCCGAGCTCGAAGCGGTCCTCGCCGCGCTGTAGCGCCGGGCGCGGCCCTACTCGAAGCCGAGCGAGCTGCGGGCGCGCAGCGCGGCCTCGAGGCGGCCGAGCGCGCGCGTGACGTCGGTGGCCGCGGCCTCGTCGAGGCCGCCACGCAGGGCGGAGTCGGCGGCGGTGACGGCGGCCTCGTGCTCGTGGGCGAGCTCGTCGAGGCGGTCGCCCATGTCGCTGCGGCCGCGCCACGCCTCGAGCTCGGAGAGCGCGGCGTCGAGCGCGACGCGCAGCTGCAGCGCGCCCTCGCGCAGGCGGCCGGCGTCGATGTCGGTGCGGGCGCGGAGCGTGAGCTCCTCGCAGGCCAGGACGGCGTCGCGGCCGCCCAGGAGCGCCGCGAGGCGCTCCTGCGGGCGCAGGGCGGCGTCGCCGCGGCGACGGCCTCCGACGTGGGGGGGGAGCTCGACCGCGCCGCTCCAGCGGCCCTCGGCGACCTGCTCGCCCTCGCCCCAGCCGAGGCGGACGACGAGCGCGTCGCCGCGGCCGACGTCGCGGGCGTAGGGATCGGCGGTGGCCACCCGCTGGGCGTGCAGCCCGGCGTTGAGCACGGTGAAGGCCACGAGGGCCTCGGCCTCGCGGTCGGCGTCGGCGAGCCACGCCTGCGCCGCCCCGGCGCTCTCCAGCGGCGCCGCGGGGATCACGGTGGCGCGCCCGGTGACCACGGGCGTCGGCTCGGGCTCGGGCTCGGCGCCGCGCTCCTTGCGCTTGGCGCGCTTCCGACGCTGGGCCGCGCCGAGCGTCGTCAGGACCAGCACGTGCTCGGCGTCGGCGCCTGCGTGGCGGCGCACGACGTAGCGCCCGTCGGCGGGCCCCAGCGGCCAGGGGACCTCGACCTGCACAAAGCGGAACACGGGCACGTCGCTGAGGCTATCGTCGCGCGGGATGCCGGGTGACGCGGTGCACGTGACCTACCGCCGGGCGCGCGACGAGGACGCCGCGGGCGCCTACGCGGTGATGCTCGCCGGGTTCGAGAGCTACGTGGCCTTCGTCCCGGCCGGCTGGGTGTGGCCGGAGACGGCGGAGTCGATCCGCCGGCGCCTGGCGGCGTCCGGCAGCTGGGGCGTCGTGGCGGTCGCCGGCGGCGAGATCGTCGGGATCGGCGCGTTCGAGCCCGGCCGCGAGGACCGCACCGGACCGCGGATCGAAGGGCTCGCGCACGTCTTCGCGGTGTTCGTCGCCGAGCGGCTGTGGGGGACCGGCGTCGCCGCCGAGGTCATGGCCCGCACGGTCGCCGAGATGGCCGCGAGGGGGTACACGGAGGCGCGCCTCTACACGCCCGCCGCGCAGGCCCGCGCCCGCGCCTTCTACGCCCGCGAGGGCTGGCGCGAGGTCGCCGGCCCGCTCCGGGCCGAGGAGCTCGGCGTCGAGCTGATGGAGCTGCGGCGCGGGCTGTGAGCCGCTAGTCGCCCGAGCCCTTGGGGGGCTCGACCGTGACCGAGTACTTCGAGGGCTTGAGCGCGACGGCGGGGTTGTCGATCTTGCCGAGCCGGTCGATCAGCTTCGTCCACTGACCGGGCTTGAGGACCATCGCCGCCTGCTTGCTCAGCTTGCTGTTCGTCCCGAACAGCGGCTGGAAGCCCACGTGGATGTGGTCGGCGTGGTCCGGCAGCGCGAGCGTGTTGTCCGCGCCGTCGAACGTCATGAGGCTGATGATCTGGTGCGGCTTGAGCGTGCCCTGGAGCGTCAGCAGCCGGCGGATCGTGAGGTCGGTGATCGACCCGGGACCCTGGTGCTCGGCGATCGGGATGCCGTTGATCTTCGCGATGTCGAAGGCGTTGCCCGAGGAGTGCTCGGAGATGTTGCCCTCGGTCGTGGTCAACGAGTGCTGGCAGCGGAGGCTGGTGATCGTCGGCTTCAGGCCGCTGGCGGCGAGGAACTCGATCGAGGCGAGGACGCGGCGGTCGATCGAGCCGGCCTGGATGTCGCGGCGGCCGCACTCGTAGATGTCGACGTCCGGGTCGTCGAGGACGCGGCGCTGCAGCGCCTCCTTGCTGAGCAGGAGGATCTGGCCGACGGTCGCGTTCTTGGCGTCCGGCCCGAAGAACGGGTTCTTGCCGGCGGCGCGGTAGATCGCGGTCGTCTCGAGGAGCTTCCAGCCGTCGAGGATCGGCTTCGGGTCGATCCGCGGCGCGTCCTTGCCGGCCGGGCGGATCTCGAAGCGCAGGTGCGGCGCGGACTTCGGGTCGGTCGTGCCGATGCGGCCGAGGATCGTGCCGGCGACGACGGTCGAGCCGACCTTCAGGCGCTTGAGGACGACGTCCTTCTTGTCGAGCCCGAAGACCTGCGTGAAGTAGCTGCTGAACTCGGTGCTCGAGGAGACCGGCGCGCCGGCGTCGAGGAGCTGGTCCTCACCGCCGGACTTGAACGCGAGCGGGCGGCTCGGGTTCGCGAACAGGCGCTCCTTGGCGACCTTGGGCGCGGCGGCGAGCACCTTCGGCGCCGCCTTCTTGCGCGGCACGGCCTTGGTGACGGCCGTGGCCTTCTTGACGGTCTGGGCGCCGGCGCTCGCGGGAGCGGTCGGCTTGGGGTCGGCCTTCGGGAGCTTGAGCTCCTTGGCGATCTTCGCCTTGGACTCCTTGCGCGCCTTCGGCACGGGGTAGGCCTTGGCGACCTTCTTCAGGTTCGCGTACGTGTAGGTGTTGCCGTACACGTCGCGCAGCTGGACGAAGGTGCCGAGCCGGTCGCTCGTGCCCATGTTGACGATCTTGCCGTCCTGGACCGCGATGACCGGGGAGCCGGCCTTGGCGAAGACGTTGACGCCCTTGCGCTTGCTGTTGCCCTCGACGGCGTTGGTGCCGGCCTTCGTGGCCTTGGCCGTCTCGGCGACGTCGTCGGCGTAGCGCGCCTGCGCGTGGACCGGGAAGTGACCCTGGGTCAGGCCGGCGAGCGAGCCGACGAGGTCGCTCGGCAGGCCGCCGATCAGCCGCGCGCGCAGGAGGACGGAGTCGACGTACCAGTCGGCGTGGTTGTACGAGAAGAGCGCGCCGCGCACGTCGGTGTCGGCGCCGGCGGCCTTCAGGTAGCGGGCGGCGGCGAAGATCGCGTCGACCGGGTTCTCGGGATCCTTCTCGCCGTCGTTGTTCGCGTCGACGCCGTAGGTCTCCCACGTGGAGGGGAGGAACTGCATCCAGCCGACGGCGCCCGCGGTCGAGACGTTCGTGTTGCGGCCGTAGTCGGTCTCGATCGCGTTGATCGCGGCGAGCAGCTCCCAGCGGACGCCGTACTGGATCCCGGCGGCCTGGTAGATCGGGAGGAGGAAGGGCGGGATCGCGAACTTCTCGATGAAGAAGTTCGGCACGCCGATCGGCGCGGGGCCCGGGAGGGCGAAGGAGTAGGTCGGGTTGTCCGGCGTGGGCGCGCCGTCGGCCTCGCGGTCGGCGTCGTCGCCGTCGGCCTTGTCGTCGCCGGTCGCCTCGTCGGTGACCGACTCGACGGCGCCGAGACCCTCGACCTTGGCCTTAGCCTTGGTCTTGCGCAGCTTCGAGCCCGTGGTCTTCTGCTCGGTCGCATCGTCGCCGGCCGGCTGCTCGGTGACGGGCGCGGGCGCCGGAGCGGCCTCGGGGGTCGTCGGCGCCGGGGCGGCGGCCGTCGTCGTGGGCGCCGCGGCGGGCGTCGTGACGGCCACGGTGGGCGTCGCGGCCGGTGCGCCGACCTCGGTGATGCCGACGATCGGGAGCGTCACGCCGGGGATCTGGATCTGGTCCAGCGGCGTGCCGGCGGGAAGGTCGAGCGTGACGGTCATGACCTGACCCGACGCAAGCGTGACTTGGAAGGTCCGCTGATCGGCGCTGGCGGGGAAAACGCCCACGCCGAAGCCGACCGACAGAATTCCGGCCGACAACGTTGCGATCAGCAGCTTGCGTGTGCTCATACCTCTGTGCGTCTCCTCCCGCGGGCCGTTGAGTATTGCAAGGCGGCCCCCGCTCCAGATCTCGAGAAACTACCCGGTGTATCGGTCCCCCGCAATGAGGAACCGTTAGGCCCATGTTGGGATACGGGACGTTCACGACCTTTCCTGCGTTGCCTCAGGCTCGACTTGAACCTGAGAGTGAGGGTCGGGGACGCTGACCTTCGACGATCCCAGCGGCTTGCCGGTACCGTTCGCCGCATGGCCGCCGACGACACCCAGGGCATCCGCGAGCGCATCACCCGCCAAGGCGAGGACGCGATCGGGAAGCTCGCCCAGGACCTGCTCGAGAACCCGCTGGTCCACGGGGCGATCGCCCGCGCGTTCGAGGCGCGCGAGAAGGCCGCCCAGGCGCAGGAGGCGGCGTTCGGGGCGCTGAACATCCCGTCCGCGTCCGACATCGAGCGCCTGACCCGCCGGGTCCGCTCGGTCTCCCAGCGGCTGGAGGGCATCGAGGACGGCGTCGACAAGCTCGACGAGCGCCTCGCGAACATCAAGCTCGGCGAGGGCGTCGAGCAGCGGCTGAGCTCGATCGAGGAGCGGCTGACCCAGATCGCCTCCGAGCTGTCGGCGATCGGCAAGGCCCTCCCGGGTGCGAAGGCTCCGGTCTCGCGCAACCAGGAGCGCCTGAAGGTCCCGGCCGAGTAGCGCTCAGCCGGCGGACAGGGCCGCGGCCGCCGCGACCCCGACCCGCTCGCCGGCCGCGACGTAGCCGACGTGGTCGATCCGCTCGCGCTCGTCGCCGGACAGGACGTCGGTGACCGCGAGCACGCACGCCGCCGCGACCCCGCGGCGGAGCGCGACCTGGAACAGCGTCGCGGCCTCCATCTCGATCACCAGCGCGCCGGCAGCGCGCCACGCCGCGTGGCGCTCGTCGCCGCGCGGGTCGTAGAAGAGGTCGGTGGTGGCCGTCGCGCCGCGATGCTCGCCGCGCAGCGCCGCGGTCAGCTCCGCGTCGGCGGCGACCCGCTCGCCGGCGCCCAGCGCGCGGCTCGCGCCGTCGGCGGCGATCGCCTCGCTCGCGACGACGAGCTCGCCCAGCGCCAGGCCGTCGGCGATCGCGCCGCAGGTCCCGACCCGGATCAGCCGCGTGACGCCGAGGTCGATCAGCTCCTCGGCCACGATCGCGCAGCTCGGGCCGCCCATCCCGGTGCTCTGGATCGTCAGGAGCTCGCCGTCGGCGGCGCGGCCCGTGTAGCCCCACAGCCCGCGGTTGTGGTTGGCCATCAGCGGCTCCTCGAGCAGCGACTGGGCCAGCAGCAGCGCGCGGCCGGGGTCGCCCGGGAGCAGCGCCCGCGGGGCGATCTCGGCGGTGGGGTGCAGGTGGATCGGGTCGCCCATAGACTCGCGCAGCCTATGCGCGTGCTCGTCACCGGCGCCGCCAACTGGCAGGGGTC
>Ga0164241_10001701_pt1 | contig 26112 bp, 23 predicted proteins | sample OricomyardsoilBY_FD_108780 | JGI IMG/M metagenome (GOLD analysis project Ga0164241, IMG submission 108780) | Backyard soil microbial communities from Emeryville, California, USA - Original compost - Back yard soil (BY) | ecosystem: Environmental > Terrestrial > Soil > Unclassified | place: USA... | reverse complement strand
GTTCATATCGCGCACTCTCCCTCGCCCCTCTCGACCTTGTAGGGGCTGGAGCGATTCCAGTCGATGAACTGCTGCATCGTCTCGAGGCTGAACTCGGCCGGCAGGGTCAGGTCCTTGACCTCTGCTTCGAAACGGGCGGCGCCGATCCGCTCGGCGGTGGCGTTGAACTCCTCGCTGTCGTTGGAGCGCTCGGCCTCGTAGAGCCGCACCCAGCGCTCGACCGCCTCGGGGACGCGCTTGGCGGGCAAGCGCGACTTCAGCCGCGTGCCGAAGATCACCTCGCCGCCCTCATAGTTGCCGCCGATGTGCGGGATGTAGGCGGGGATCTGGCGGCCGCCGACTTTCAGCGAGGCGCCGTAGAAGCCGATGTTGGCGATGTGGTGCTGGCTGCAGCCGTTCGGGCAGCCGCTCATCTTGACGTGGATCTGGCGGCTCAGCTTGTCGGAGATCTCCATCTCCTCGAGCCGCGTCTTGATTGCCTCGTTGAGGCCCATCGAGCTGGTGATGCCCATCTTGCAGCTGTCGGTGCCAGGGCAGCTGACCACGTCGGTGATCTCGCGGGCGCCGGCCTCGTCGAGGCCAAGCTCTCCCAGCCGCTGCCAGACGTCATAGAGCGCCTCGTCGCGCACCCAGCGCAGAACCAGGTTCTGCTGGACGGTGCTGCGCGCGTAGCCGCCGGTGTAGTCGCGCATGATCGCGGCCAGGCCGCGGAACTGCTCCGGGGTGAGGTCGCCGCGGTAGATCTTTATCTCGACCGCCGAGAAGCCCTCCTGGCGCTGCGCCTGGACGTTGGCTTCGCAGAAGCGATCGAACTCGGAGCGGTCGCCGTTGGGCGAGGCGGGCTGCGGTGGCGCGGCGGGGGCGTTGGCCTCCTCCTCGTCGTCGAAGCGCAGGCGCTCGACGTCGAAGTCGCGCTCGTCCACCCAGTCGCCTTCAAGCTCCGCGTCGACCTGCTCGCGGAAGGCCTCGATGCCGATTTTGTCGACCAGCACCTTGATGCGGGCGCGGGCGCGGTTGGCTCGCAGCCACTCCTGGCGATCGAAGATGCGCAGCGCCGCCTCGGTGACCTTGAGGTAGTCGCCATTGTCGGCCTCGACGAAGTCGTAGAGGGTCGGCGCGATGCGAGGCATGATCGAGGTGCCGCCGCCGACGCGGATCTCGAAGCCCTTGACCCCGTCGCGTTCGCGGGAGAGGAAAGCGACGTCGTGGATGCCGGCGATCGCGCGGTCCTCGTCGGAGCCGCTGAAGGAGGTCTTGATCTTGCGCGGCATCAGCTGCGTCGTCGGGTGACGGACGAAGTAGCGGGCGTAGGCGCCGGCGTAGGGAGTCGGGTCGAAGGTCTCGTCGGGCGCGACGCCGGCCCAGGGGTCGCCGGTGACGTTGCGCACCGTGTTGCCGCAGCCCTCGCGTGAGGAGAGGCCGACGGCGGAGATTTCGCGAATCAGCGACTCCATGTCGCGCAGCGGCACGTGGTGGATCTGGATGTTCTGGCGGGTCGTGATGTGGCCCTTGTCGAGCGGCGCCCACTTCTCGACCACGTCGGCGAAGGCCTCCATCTGCTCTGGCGTGACGCCGCCAAAGGGCAGCTTGACCCGGACCATCTGCACGTCGGGCTGGCGCTGGCCGTAGACGCCCTGCTTGAGGCGAAAGCCGATGAACTCGTCCTCGGGGATCTTGCCGGCGAGGAAGGTCTCGGCTTCGTTGTCGAAGTCGTCGAACTCGCGCTCGAGGATCGGGATTATGTGGCCAGGGACGTTGCTGTAGCTCTCCGGATTCTCCAGAGTGCCGGTGCGACCCTTGCCGCGCTGCTCCTTCTGCTGGTCTACGACTACCTCCACGGAGTGGAAAATAGCAAAACCTGACAGGGATTAGGGTATTTAGCTCTCGGTCAGCTCTGGAGGCAGTCTCTTGCGGGCGTGGAGGATCGCCGCGGCCTCGCCGGACTCGGCGACTGTGCCGCCCTCCGGCTCGAGTGGCAGACCCTCCTCAGCCCAGCCGACAATGCCCTCGCTGAGCTTCGCCGCGTCATATCCCTCCGCGGCCAGCGCCTCGGAGGCCATCGTCGAGCGGTTGCCACCACGGCAGTAGAGGACAACGGGCCGGTCCTTGTCGATCTCCCCCGCCCGCTCGGCCAACTCGGCCAGCGGCAGGTGCTTGGCCCCTTCGATCCGCCCCATCTCCCACTCATGCTCAGCGCGCACATCAATCAACTGCGCCCCGTCCTCAACAAGCTTCTGAACCTCATCGCGCGAAATCTCGCGTGTCTCATCGCTCATGAAGCGGAATTTATCGACCGTGCTTGAGCGGGGCGGGGTGCCCCTCTCCAAAACACTCCAGAGCGGCGTCAGCCGCTCGTTTTGGGGAGGGGCACCCCGCCCCGCCCCAACAACTCAGTCGATCTCGGTTCCCTCGATCAAGAAGGCCACCCGAACATGCGCGCGATACTCATCGAGATTCTCCCCTCGGATGCCGGTCGAGACGATGTCGACGGCGCGAATATTGCGCAGCGTGCCCTGCGCCTGACCCAGTGCCTGCCTTGCCGCATCGTCGGTCGACGTTTTTGAGCTGCCAACCAGCTCGATGATCTTCACGACAGCCATCTTGCTCCTCCTTCTGAGTCCTCGACAGTGCCCTTTCCGCTGACCCCTTCGAGCAGCGCAGCACGCTGCCACGGGCCGATCGCCTCTTCGTCGCCGCCAGACACCGGGGTCGTCTCAGCGCGAAAGCGCTCGATTGCCGCAGCGATTGCCGCGGCCTCGTCCTCGCTGGGGCTTCGGGCCATGCTCCAAGCCTAGTTCAAGCATCGCTTCGCTCGGCAATACAAACGGCCCGGGCCGGCTTAGGGAGATGCCGGGCCCGGGCCAATGTTTGTTGCTTGCCGCCGGGAAGGGGGACACCGGCGACATGGGGACCGCCGGCAGGGATCCGGCGGATACTTCGGCGTCGATCGGCCGCCCACATAAAAACATAGCTCTACTCAAAAAGCAAGTCTTTCGCCCGAACTCCTGTGTTAAGGCTTCGCCCAAGTATCCGTATGGCGTGCCTGTAAAGAGGAAATCTTGACGTTGCATTCCAAAAGAATCGGACGTACTATCGCCCCGAGAGCGCAGCTTCAACCGACCGCGGAGGTGACGATATGGCCGGCTATGGTCCGGTCACCATGATCCGGACGCCGTGGGGGAACGCCGACACACTGCGCGAGCGCAAGCTGCGACCGGGGCGCCGGCTACCGGCCGAGCAGGTGACTCGCAACCAGCGCGAACGGCTCTTCGCCGCGCTCATCGCGATCGTCGCCGAAAGGGGCTATGAGGGAACCCGAGTCGAGGATCTGCTCGAGCTCTCGGGGGTCTCGCGCAGCGCCTTCTACGAGCACTTCCACGACAAGCAGGACTGTCTGTTGGCGGCGGTCCATGCATTCCTCGGGCCTACGGTCGGTGCGATCGCCAACGCCAACGGCCAGCCCCCCGGCGAAGAGAGGGCCCGCGAGGCCTTCGACGCCCTGATCCGCCTGATCGTCGACCAGGCCGCTGCCTCGCGAATGTGCTTCGTCGAGATCTATGCCGCTGGTCCGGAGGCCGTCGAGGAGATCGATCGCGCGATCGATGCCTTCCAGGGCTTCGTCTCGGCAACGCTCGAAGAGATGCCGGGCCGCAAAGGGATGCCACCTGAGATTGTCCGGGCGATGATCGGCGGGCTGCGCAAGGTGATCCACACACGGCTCTACCGCGACGAAGAGGCCGAGCTGCTCGAGCTGATCCCACAGATGTGGGCCTGGGGGTTGTCGTATCTACCGCCGCCGGAAACGCTGCGCCGGCCACGCAGCCGGCCCCCGGCAAGCGCGGCTCGGCCGGATGGCTACGACCAGGCTGAGCGGATCCTGCGGGCACTCGCCTCGGTGGTCGCCGAGAAGGGCTACCCGGCGATGACGGTCGGCGACATCGCCGCGCGTGCGTCGATCTCCCTCTCCACCTTCTATGCCAATTTCACCGACAAGGAGGAGGCGATGCTCGCCGCCGCCGACAGCGGATCGGCGCAGATGCTGGCGACGACGCTGCCGGCTTTCCGCCGTGCCTCGGACTGGCCGCACCAGGTGCGCGGCGCCTTCGGCTCGATGTTTGCCTTCTGCGCGGCCGAGCCCGAGTACACGACGCTGGGGGCGGTCGACATCTACACCGCCGGCAAGCGGGCGCTGGAGCAACGCGACGGTGTCATGAAGGGCATGGAGGCGTTGCTGGTCCCCGGCTACGAACGCAAGCCGGATGCCAGCCCGATAGCCGCCGAGGCGATCGGTGGTGCGATCTACTCGATGATCTACGACCAGGTGAAGCGCGGCGGCGCCGAGAGCATGCAGGAGATCGCGCCGCTCGCCACTTACATCACCCTCGCTCCCTTCGTCGGCGCCGAGGAGGCCTGCGCGGTCGCCAACGGTGACGGCCGCGGCCGCTAGGAGGGATTGGCTACCCGTCAGTTCTCGTCGGCGTTGCCGAGACCGTCGACCGGCTGGCCGTGCTTGGTGATCTCGCAGAGCGCCGTCCCCGGGTCGAAGGGATCGGTGAGGGCGCGGCCCGACGAGACGCCACGGACAGGCCGGCCGGGCATGGCCGGTGCACCGCGACCGCATTGGATCGAGAGGTCCCGGGTTCCGTCGCGAGCGTCGATCACGTCATCGCCGCCGCCGCCGTAGAAGCTGTCGGGGCCGGGCTGGCCGAGCATGGCATTGGGGCGGGCGTCGCCGACGAGCACGTCCGAGTCGAATGAGCCCTCCATGTCCTCGTTGGTCGGCGAGAGATGAACGTGGTCGCAGTCTGGGATGGCGTCGATCCAGGCAGAGTGGGCCGGGAAGGAGACATGGAGTACGCCCGGGTGCGCCGGGGTCTCGGCGAACGAGGCATCGTCGCGACCAGGGCCGCCGACCAGAGCACCGCCGGCGCAGCCGCCGCCGGCGGCAAGCAGGTCGCCATCGGGCCCACCGTAGAGATAGGTGGGTCCCGGCCGACTGCCGATCAGTCCGTCGGCCCCGGCGCCGCCATAGAGCTTGTCGGCACCGAAGCCACCCTCGATCAGGTCGTCCTCGTCGCCGCCGCGGATCGTGTCGTTACCCAAGCCACCGGCGATGCGGACGTTCTGGGCCCCCGCCAGCGAGCCTTCGACCGTGAGGCTGTCGGGGCCGGGGCCGAGGTCGGCCATCAGCCAGCGTGCCGGACCTTCGGTCGGACAGCTCGCCTGCGTCGCACTAACTCGCGCGCAACCCGGGCCGAGTGCGATCGCCTTCGCGGCGGTGATTCCAAAGGTCGAGAAGTCTTCGTTGAAAGCGACCACGAACTGGTCGCGACCGCTGCCGCCGATCAGCTGCAATCCGCCGCCCCCTCCCGACATCGGGTCGATGTCGACGTATGCAGATGCGTTCAGCTTCGCTTCCCGTCCGCAGGACACCGTTTGCCCCTTAGCGCCGTTGCAACGGTCTGTCCCCTGGCCACCCACCAGGTTGTCCTTGCCACCGCCGCCGCGGATCACATCGTCGCCAGCGCCGCCATCGACGATGTTGGCCTGACCGTTGCCAACGAGGATGTCGTCGAAGGCCGAGCCTTCGAGGTTCTCGAAGCGGAAGAGACGGTCGTGGCCGTCACCCTGGGCGCGGTGCTTGGCAAGCGAGGCCTTGACGCCGCCGCTTTGGCCAGCGCCGACATCGGTGGCGAAGGAGGCGATGTCGTTCTTGCCAGGGCCGCCGTCCATACGGTCGTAGCCGTAGTCGCCGTGGACGAAGTCGAAATCCCCCGGCCCGCCGCTGACCGTGTCAATGCCGAGGCTGCCGGCGACCTCGTCGGCTCCGCCCGGCCCGCCGATCACCTTGTCATCGCCGAGATCGCCGATAACGCGATCGTCGGCTCCGGCGCCGCCGTCGACGACGTCGTTGCCACGACCGCCGTGAACCAGGTCTGCGCCAGGCCCCCCGCAGAGCAGATCATTGCCGAGACTGCCCGATATCTCATCGTTGCCATCGCCGCTCCAGATCACATCGCGCTCCGGAGTCCCCTGAAGCAGGTCGTCTCCATCGGTGCCGACGATCATCGCCCGACGCCCATGGCAGCGCGGGTCTTCTTCTTCGGGCGCCGGTGCCGCGGCGACGAACACGACCGCGGTTAGTGCCGTAGCGGCCGCGACAACCACTCCCCTGCCCGTCGGCTTCACGCGCCGAGCGTATCGAGCAAAGCCGGACGCACCGGCGATTGAGCACCCATACCGCAGCTAAACACGAACGGATCTCAACGATGCGGTCCGCACACGAACCGCCTCCGCTTCGATGCCGAGCTGACGTCGCCTCTGCCGCAGCAGGGTGCCGAGCCGCTCAATCACGGTGTCCGGTTCATGGGCGAGGCGCGAGCCGGTGACGCGGATCATCTCGATCCCCCGCAGCTTCAACTCCTCCTGGCGCACCCGGTCGCGCTCGAAAGCGGCCCGACTGCCGTGCGTCTCGTAGACGTCAAGCTCGACCGCAAAGCGCTCCCGCTGCCAGTAGGCGTCTAGCTCGTACTCGCCGACGCTGAAGTTCATCGTGGGGGCCGGCAGCCCGGCCACCCTGACCAGATCGAGGAAGCGGCGCTCGAGTCGAGAACGGGTAAACGCCGGCTCGTCGCGATAGATCGCGAGCGCCCGCCTCAGTGAACCCACGCCCCGGTGCCCACCCGCTCGACGAAGGAGCGCGTCCACCGCCCGCAGATCGAACAGGCCGAGCTCTTCGGCGCGCTCGATAACTCGGTTGAGACGGCCGGGATCCAATGTGACGGCAAGATCGAGCAAGGTCCGCGGGACGGCAGTGAGCGGAATGCCATCGCAAACCGCGCGATCCTCGTCCGTCAAGGCCCCGAAATGGAGCTGGAAGCCTCCCCTGCGATGCCGTCGCGTCGGAGCCGTGACGTGGAGGGATCCGGGCCGAGTTCGAAGCAGACCCCAGAGCCAAGCAGCGGACACATGGCTCGCGACAGCCCTTGGAGAGCAGGCAAGTACGGCCGCGAGGCAACGAGCCTCCCAGGTGAGACTCCCATGCCCCACCGCATAGACACCCCGGTGGAGGCGATGGAGTCGGCCAGAGCGAGCGGCATATGCAACTACGTCTCGGGCGTAGCCGAGCTCGCGCAGCTGACGAGTCGAGACGACACCGTGCTGGCGCTCCGCTAGTCGCGCGATCCCCAAGTGCGTTCGCTCTTTGTCGCCCATAGCCCTACAAAAAGCGAACGGCGGACGATTCTCTCCCCCTCTCGACCGACAACCCTTTTGCGTTCGTCTTTTGTTGCCTCCAGGCCGACAAAAGGCGAACGCGGACCAGAGGCACTCTGCTCCGATGCGTAGTTTCGATCTGGCCCGCAGCAGCGGCTATTCGAGGTTGATCATCACGTGCTTGATCTCGGTGTAGTCCTCGAGGGCGTAGACGGAGAGGTCCTTGCCGTAGCCGGACTGCTTGAAGCCGCCGTGGGGCATCTCGGAGACGAGTGGGATGTGGTCGTTGATCCAGACGCAGCCGAACTCGAGCGCGTTGGCGACTCGCATCGCGCGACCGACGTCGCGGGTCCAGACCGAGGAGGCGAGGCCGTAGCGGGTCCCGTTGGCCCATTCGATCGCCTTTGCCTCGTCGCTGAACGGCTGCACGGTGATCACCGGGCCGAAGATCTCGTCCTGGATCATCTCGTCGCCCTGCTCGAGGCCGGCGACGACGGCGGGCTCGAGGAAGAAGCCCGGCAGGTCGGGCTGGCCGCCGCCGGTGACGATCTCGGCGTTGCCCGGCTTGCGCTCGAGGAAGCCCTCGACGCGCTCGCGCTGGCGGGCCGAGTTGAGCGGACCCAAGGTCGTGTCCTCGGCCATCGTGTCGCCGAGGACCAGTCCCTTCGCTTCGCCGGTGAGGCCGTTGACGACGTCGTCGTAGACGCCCTTGGAGGCGAGCACGCGGGTCGCCGCCGTGCAGTCCTGGCCGGCGTTGTAGTAGCCGGTGCCGGCGATCGTCTCCATCGCCGTCTCCATGTCGGCGTCGTCGAAGATCACCACCGGCGCCTTGCCACCGAGCTCTAGGTGAACCCGCTTGAGACTGTCGGCGGCCGCCTTGGCGATCCATTTGCCGGTCGGCGGCGAGCCGGTAAGGCAGACCATGCCGACGTCGGGATGGGTGACCAGCTCGGCGCCGGTCGGCTCGCCGTGGCCGCCGATCGCGTTGAAGACACCGGCCGGCAGGATCTCGCCGCACCACTCGGCGAAGAGCAGCGTGCTCAGCGGCGTCGTCTCGGCGGGCTTGAGGACCACGGTGTTGCCGGAGGCGAGGGCCGGGCCGATCTTCCAGATCGCCATCATCAGCGGGTAGTTCCAGGGCGTGATCTGGCCGACGACGCCGATCGGCTCGCGGCGGATGAAGGAGGTGTGGCCCTCCATGTACTCGCCGGCGGCGCGGCCCTCCATCGTGCGGGCGGCGCCGGCGAAGAAGCGCAGCTGATCGGCCATCACCGGGATTTCGTCCTCGACCACGGCGTTGCGCGGCTTGCCGGCGTCGGCGGACTCGAGGTCGGCGATCTCCTCGCCGCGCTCCTCGATCAGGTCGGCCATGCGCAGCAGAGCGCGGGCGCGTTCGTTGGGCGGCGTCGCCGCCCAGGCCGGGAAGGCCCCCTTCGCTGCCGCGACGGCAGCGTCGACGTCGGGCTTGGTCGAGAGCGGCGCCTCGGCGATCGCCGAGCCCGTAGCAGGGTTGATCACGTCCTCGGTCCCGCCCTCGGCCGGATCCACAGACTCGCCGCCGATGAAGTTCTTCAGCTTTGTCTTCGCCGTCGTCGCCATCAGTCACTCGCCTCCGCACGTAGGGGCCGACGGGCCTCAAAGTCGTCTATATCTCGACTTTGAGGCCCATCGGCGGGGGTTTCCAGTTCAAGCGCCTCCTCGACGGGGACGCAGTTCATGCCGACGCCTTCGGCGACCGCCGGGTGGGTGACGGCGCCGGCGGCGACGTTGACCCCGGGTCGCAAGCCCGGGTCGCGCCGGATCGCGCCGGCGACACCCTCATCGGCGAGGGCGATCGCGTAGGGCAGCGTCGCGTTGGTCAGCGCATGGGTCGAGGTAATCGGCACCGCGCCGGGCATGTTGGCGACGCAGTAGTGGGTGATCCCGTCGACTTCAAAAGTCGGGTCCTGGTGGGTAGTCGGACGCGAGGTCTCAAAGCAACCGCCCTGGTCGATCGCGACGTCGACCAGCACCGCGCCGGGCTTCATCAGGGCCAGCTGCTCGCGGCGCACAACGAACGGGGCGCGGGCGCCGTGGACAAGCACGGCGCCGATCACCAGGTCCGCCCGGGGCAGCATCTCCTCGACGGCCAGCGTGGTCGAGTAGACGGTCGAGCAACTGCCGGCGAAGTCGACCTCCAGCTCACGCAACCGGTCGATCGACTGGTCGAAGATGAAGACGTCGGCCCCCATGCCGATCGCGATGAAGGCGGCGTTCATGCCGACCACCCCACCGCCGATCACCATCACGTTGGCGGCGGCCACTCCCGGCACGCCGCCGAGCAGGATGCCACGACCGCCGAGCGGCTTCTCGAGCATGAAGGCGCCCGCTTGGGTGGCGATCTTGCCGGCGATCTCGCTCATCGGCGCCAACAGCGGCAGGCGACCACGTGCGTCCTCGACGGTCTCGTAGGCGACGCAGGTGGCACCGGAATTGCAGAGGCCGCGGGTCAGCTCGGGGTCCGGGGCGAGGTGCAGGTAGGTGAAGAGGAGCTGGCCGGGGCGCAGCATCTCGACCTCGACGGGCTGGGGCTCCTTTACCTTCAGCACCATCTCAGCGGCGCCAAAGACGGCGCCGGCATCGGGCACGATCTCGGCACCCTGCGCTTCGAACTCGGCGTCGGCGATCGCGCTGCCCTCACCCGCGCCGGCCTCGATCAGCACCTCATGGCCATGCTCGACCATCTCGCGCACCCCGGCCGGGGTAATCGCCACCCGGTACTCCGCCGGCTTGATCTCCTTCGGGACGCCGACTCTCATGTAACGAGCTCCCGAGCTCTGAGGGCCAGCCAGAACTCGATCCGGTCGTGGGCGCGCGAGAGGTCGCGGCCGGTCAGCTCCTCGACCTTGCGCATCCGGTAGCGCAGCGTGTGGCGGTGGCAGTAGACCTCGCGGGCGGCCTTCTCCCACTGGCCGTTCTGCTCGATGAAGGCCTCGAGCGAGCGCAGCAGCTCGCCGCCGTAGTCCTCGTCGCCCTCCTCGATCGGCCCGAGCACGCTGTCGCAGTAGAGCTTCAACGCGTCGTCGTCCTGGATCGAGAGCAGCAGGGTGAAGGCGCCGAGGTCGCGCCAGGAGGCCACCTCGGGGGCGTTGCCGTTGCCTATCGCCGTTGCCTCGAGGGCGCAGCGGGCCTCGTGGAAGGAGTGGCGCAGCTGCTCGGGTGGGGCCGGGCGGCTGGCGGCGGCGCGGACCGCGCCGCGGTCGACGGTGAGCGCCTTGCGAGCCTCGGCGGCTAGGTCGACCGGATCGCGGTCGGCCGCGTCGACGACGGCGCAGAGCAGCTCGCGGTTGCCGCTGGCGTGGGGCGCGACGACGGCGGGACAGGCATCGGCAGCCAGCGCTCTCTCCAGCACCGGCTCGGCGGCGGCAGGGTCGTCGAGGGCGAAGACGAGCACGGCGGCTTCCTCGCCGATCCCGAAGGGCTCGAGGCGGCGACGCAGCTCCGAGGGCTCCAGCCGTCCACCCAGCGCCCCGGCTAGCACGTCGCCAGCGAGGCGCCGCTCGGTCTCGCGGGCGACGCGGCGCCGCATCAACTCCAGGGCGACGACGGCAACCGCCTGTTGCAGGATCAGGCGCTCGAAATCACCGAGGCCACCGGAGTCGCGGACGATCACGACCCAGGCCTGCGGCGGCCCGCCACCTGGCGAGATCACCGGGTGGGCGAGCGCTCGACCGGCAACCGCGGGATGAGAAGGCACGAAGGGATGGCCGTCGGCGGTGTGGGCGAGCGCTTCGTCGCGGATCGCTTTCACCGCCTCGGCGGAGAGCTGGCGACGGAAGCCGCGACCGGCAAGGCGCTCGCCGCGGCCGCCGAGGATCGCCACGGTGCCGCCTACCGCGGAGGAGATCGTCGCGACGATCTCCTCCAGGCCGCGCTCTTCGAGGACCAGCCGCTCGAGCCGACGCTGCACGGCGATGCCGCGCTGCAGCACCTCGTACTGCTCATTGACGAGGCGGGCGAAAGCTTTCTCGGTGATCGCGATGAAAGGCGTCGAGTAGGGCACCTCGAAGAGCGGGAAGTCGCGTTTCTTGGCCTCCTCAACAAGCGCTTTCGGCAGTTTGTCGTGGTTGAAACCGGTGCCGAAGCCGAGGCCGGCGAGGTTGCTGTCGGCAAGCAGGCGGACGAAGGCGCGCTGCTTTGCCGCGCTGCCAAGCGGAATCCCTGTGGTCAGCATCAGCTCGCCGCCGGAAAGCCACGGGGTCGGATCCTCGAGCTCGGAGATGTGCACCCAACGCACCGGCGCCTCTGCCGACTGCGCCCCAGCCGCGAGTTTTAGGTCGAGTTCGTCGAGCAGGCTTTGGACGGTGAGCATGCGCGCGCCTATGGCCGGACCCGCTCCCAGGCCTCGCTGAGCACGCCGTGCAGGACGTCGTGGATCTCTTCGAACTGTTCAGTGTCGGCAATCAGGGGAGGTGCCAGCTGGACCACCGGGTCACCGCGATCGTCGGCGCGGCAGATCAGGCCGCGCTTGTAGAGCTCGCCGGAGAGGAAGCCGCGCAGCAGCTCCTCGGACTCCTCGTCGTCAAGGCTCTCCTTGGTCTCACGATCCTTGACCAGCTCAATCGCCTGGAAGTAGCCGGCGCCGCGCACGTCGCCGACGATCGGCAGGTCGTAGAGCGTCTCCAGCATCTCGCGAAACTCCCCTTCCTTGGCGAGCACGTGCCCGCAGAGGTCCTCGCGCTCGAAGATGTCGAGGTTGGCCATCGCGATCGCCGAGGCCAACGGGTGGCCGGCGAAGGTGAAGCCGTGCGCGAAGGAGGCATCGCCCTCCAGGAAGGGTGCCGCAACGGCATCGGAGGCGATTAGAGCGCCCATCGGCGCGTAGGCCGACGTCAGCGCCTTGGCGACGGTGATGATGTCGGGGACGTAGCCGAAGCGTTCGCAGCCGAAGTAGTGGCCGAGGCGGCCCCAGGCGCAGATCACCTCGTCGGAGATCATCAGCACGTCGTAGCGGTCGCAGATCTCGCGCACCCGATCGAAGTAGCCGTCCGGCGGGACGATGCAGCCGCCGGCGTTCTGGACCGGCTCGAGGATCACCGCGGCGACCGTCTCCGGCCCCTCGAACTGGATCCGCTCCTCGATCGCCGTCGCTGCCCAGAGCGGGTGGCGGTCCTCCGGCCAGCGATAGATGTTGGTGTTAGGGACGTGGCAACCGCCCGGAGTGAGCGGCTCGAACTGCGAACGCAGCTCGGTGATCCCAGTCGCAGAGAGGGCGCCGAGCGAGGTGCCGTGGTAGGCGATCTCGCGGGCGATCACCTTGTGCTTCTGCCCTTTGCCGAGCACGCGGTGATAGTTGCGGGCGAGCTTCAGCGCCGACTCGACCGACTCAGAGCCGCCGGAGGTGAAGAAGACCCGGTTGAGGTCACCGGGGGCGAGCGAGGCGAGCCGCGTGGCGAGCTCGATCGCGCGGGGGTGGGCGTAGCTCCACAGCGTGTAGAAGTCGAGCTCCTCGAGCTGGCGCGCCGCCGCCTCGCCAAGCTCGCTGCGACCGTGGCCGGCGTTGACGCAGAAGAGACCGGAGAGGCCGTCGAGATAACGCTTGCCGTGGTCGTCGTAGACATAGCAGCCGTCGGCGCGGGTGATGATCGGAATCTCGTGATCAGGGCCGTAGGAGCCCATCCGCGAGAAGTGCATCCAGAGGTGGCGTTGGGCCAGCTCCTGCAGGCTGGTGCTCACTTCCGGATCCGGTCGCGACACCACGGCCATCTCAGTCTCCTCTCAGGCTACGACGATATGGACAACGCTAGAACTGGTATAGCGCACTTGCAATGTGCGCTTGGGCAAGTCCCAACGGATGTCTTGTACGAAAGGTACAAGGCAAACGCTAGCTTTTGGGACATTTGCCACTTGTGCAACCTGTCCGCCGCCAATACCTTCAAGCGGTCGCTGCGGACAAAACAGCCGCGGGATCTACGGAAGGAGACACATTGGAGAGCGCAGCGGTTCCCACTCCAGATTCGCAGAGTCCCCCGGCCGTAGGTACTGCCAGTAGTGGCGACAAGGGACTGAAGAAGAACGCGATCGGCTTCGTCTCCAGCGTCGTCATCGGCGTCGCCTCGACGGCGCCCGGCTACAGCCTCGCCGCGACCCTCGGCTTCGTTGCCGCCGCTGTCGCCCTCCAGTCGCCGGCGATTCTGATCATCAGCTTCGTACCGATGTTCCTGGTCGCGGCCGGCTACTACTACCTGAACAAGGCCGACCCGGACTGTGGCACCAGCTTCTCTTGGGTCACCAAGGCGATGGGGCCGCAGCTCGGCTGGATCGCCGGCTGGACGATCGTCGTTGCCGACGTGATCGTGATGGCCAACCTGGCCCAGATCGCCGGTCTCTACACCTTCCTGCTCGTCGGCTGGGACTCGGCGGCGGCATCGACGGCGGCGGTGACCGCGGTCGGGGTTGTCTGGATCGCCCTGATGACTTCGATCGTGCTGATCGGGATCGAGCTCTCGGCGCGCACCCAGGTTGGCCTGCTGGCGGCGGAGATCATCACCCTTGCAGCCTTCGCCGTAGTCGCCCTGGTCAAGGTCTACAGCGGCGATGCCCTCGCCGGCTCAATCGACCCGAGCCTCTCCTGGTTCAACCCGTTCACGCTCAGCCCCGCCGAGATCTCGGCGGGGATGCTGCTCGCCGTCTTCATCTACTGGGGCTGGGACACGACCGCCACCGTCAACGAGGAGACCGAGGACCCCGGCGAGGCGCCGGGGCGGGCGACCGTGATCAGCACCCTGATCCTGCTCGGCATCTACCTGATCGTCGCCGTCGCCGCGCAGGCTTACGCCGGGGTCGACAACCTGATCGCCAACCAGGAAGACGTGCTCAGCGCCCTCGGCACCGAGGTCTTCGGCTCACCGCTCGACAAGATCCTGATCATCGCCGTGCTCACCTCGGCGGCCGCCTCGACCCAGACGACGATCCTGCCCACCGCCCGCACGACGCTCTCTATGGCGCGCTCGCAGGCGATGCCGAAGAGCCTCGGCAAGGTCCACCCGCGCTTCCTCACCCCGCACGTCTCGACCCTGGCGATGGGCGTCGCCTCGGTCGTCTGGTACGTCGGCCTGACCCTAGTCAGCGAAGACATCCTCTTCGACTCGCTGGCGGCGCTGGGCCTGATGATCGCCTTCTACATCGGCCTCACCGGCTTCGCCTGCACGATCTACTACCGCCGCGAGATCTTCCGCAGCGTCAAGAACTTCTTCTTCGTCGGGCTCGGGCCCTTCGTCGGCGGCTCGATCCTCTTCTACCTGCTGGTCAAGAACGCGATCGAACTCTCCGATCCGGCCAACTCAGAATCGGGCGACTCCTGGTTTGGCCTCGGCCCACCGCTGGTGATCGCTCTCTTCTTCCTGATCCTGGGCTTCGTGCTGATGTTCATCCAGTGGCGCAAGTTCCCGGCCTTCTTCCGCCGCCGCCCCGAGGTGGTGCCGGCGGGGTTCCTCGAGGGCGAAGCTGAGCTTGCCCCGGAGCCGATCTCCGGCGGGAGCGAGTGACGTGGTCGCAAGCAGAAAGGATGAGGTGACGGTGCGATGGGCGAAATAGTCGTCGGCTACGACGGATCGGACTGCGGCAAGGCCGCCCTCGACGAGGCTCTGCGCCTCGCCAAGGGTCTCGGCGACCGGGTGGTCGTCGTCTTCGGCTACGCCCCACCCGGGCTTTGGGGCGGTGAGATCGTCGAACACGAGGAGGCGATCGAGGAATTCGGCGAGAAGGTGATGGGCGAGGCGCGCCAACGCGCCGAGCCAAGCGGCGTCGAGACCGAGCTGGCGATGGTCCCCCGCAAGGCATCCCAGGCGCTGGTCGAGGTAGCCCAGTCGCGAGGCGCGCGGATGATCGTCGTCGGCAGCTACGGCGACCCACCGCTGAAGGGCATGATCCTCGGCTCGACGCCCAACAAGCTCTTGTACATGGCGGAGTGCCCAGTATTGGTCGTGCCGGCAATCGGGTAGCGCTAACTTCTAACGGGAGGCTCCAGCGTCGTACTACGCCGAGGGAGTTGAGATGGAAGACGGTAGTCCAAGCGTCGAGTTGCAAAGCGTCACCAAGCGCTTTGATCGACTCGTAGCCGTCGACGATCTGAGCCTCGAGTTCGTCAGTGGCGAGTTCTTCACGCTGCTTGGGCCAAGCGGCTGCGGCAAGACGACGACGCTGCGGATGATCGCCGGCTTCGAGCAGCCGAGCGAGGGTGAGATCCGCATCGAGGGCGCCGACGTCGCCGGCCAGCCGCCCCACCGCCGCCCCACCAACACGGTCTTCCAGAGCTACGCCCTCTTCCCTCACCTCAGCGTTGAGGACAACGTCGCCTTCGGCCTCAAGCGCAAGAAGGTGCCGAGGACGGAGATTCGCGAGCGGGTCGGGGCCGAGCTGGAGCGGGTCGGCCTCGCCGCCGAGGCGAAGCGCCGCCCGGCACAGCTCTCCGGCGGCATGCAGCAGCGCGTGGCGCTGGCCAGGGCGCTGGTCAACCTGCCCAAGGTGCTGCTGCTCGACGAGCCGCTCGGCGCGCTGGACCTGAAGCTGCGCAAGGGACTGCAGGTGGAGCTGAAGCGGATTCAGCGCGAGGTCGGGATCACCTTCGTCTACGTCACCCACGACCAGGAGGAGGCGCTGACGATGAGCGACCGGATCGCGGTGATGAACCGCGGCAAGGTCGAGCAGATCGGCGTCCCCGAGGACGTCTACGAGCGTCCCGCGACCACCTTCGTCGCCGGCTTCATCGGCGTCTCCAACCTGATGCCGGCGACGGTGGAGAGGGCCGAGGAAGTGCGCCTGGATCAGGGGCCGACGGTGCGAGCGCCGACCGACGGGCTCGCGTCAGGCGAGCGCTGCCATGCCGTGGTGCGGCCGGAGAAGCTGCACATCGACGCGATCGCCGGCAATGGGGCCGTGCATTCCAACGGGCTGCCGCGCGTCGAGGGCATCGTCGAAAGCTCGCTCTACCTGGGCACCGCGACGCAGCTCGGCGTCGACCTTGGCGAAGGCGTGCGGATGACCGTGCTCGTGCCCAACGCCAGCGAGGCGGAGCGGGCCGAGCTTCCCGGCGCCGGCGTCCGGGTAGCTCTGTCCTGGGAGCCCGAGCACATGCACGTGGTGCGCGAGTCACCCACCGAGACGAACTTGAAAGCACCGCAGAGCGATGAGCCGCGCGGCGCGGATCTCGAGACAGCGAGAGAGGGTGACTGAGATGAGAGGTCGAGGAAGGCGAAGGAGCACTGCACTGCTCGCCGTCGCGGTGGCCATGGTGACGCTGGCGTTTGGTCTGGCGGCCTGTGGCGGCGACACCGTCGGCGGCGGCAACCAGGACGAGGTGACGACGGCGAAAGGCGGGCCGGTCAGCGGCCAGCTGACGATCTCCAACTGGCCGGGCTACATGGACCCGGGGCCCAACAACACGATCGCCAAATTCGAAAAAACGACCGGGGTCAGCGTCGACTACATCGAAGACGTCAACGAAAACGAATCGTTCTTCGGCAAGATGCAGCCGCTGCTCAAGGAGGGCGAATCGGGTGGGCGCAGCATCTTCGTCGTCACCGACTGGATGGCGAAGCAGATGTACGACCTCGGCTTCCTGCAGGAGATCGACCACGCCGATCTGCCGACCGTGTTCGAAAACATGCGCCCGCAGTTGGAGAGCCCGGCCTTCGATCCCGGGCGCAAGTTCTCGGTGCCGTGGGGGAGCGGCATGGGCGGCCTCTGGGTCGACACCGCCAAGGCGCCCGAGATCCGCTCGGTCAACGACCTCTTCGACCCGAAATCCAAGGGCAAGCGGACGATGCTCGGCGAACTTCGCGAACCCGTGCCGCTGGTCATGCTCGCCGAAGGGATCGACCCGGTCGAGGCGACCAACGACGACTGGCTCAACGCGATCGACCGGATCGGCGAGGCGGCTGAATCGGGGCAGATCCGCCGCTTTACCGGCAACGACTACACCGAGGACCTGACCGCCGGCAACATCGTTGGAGCGATCGGCTGGTCGGGCGACGCCTCGATCATCGAAAACCCCAACGCCGAATGGCGGATGCCGACCGAGGGTTGCTCGCTGTGGTCGGACAACATGGTGATCCCGGTCGGGGCGCCGAACGTGGGTGCCGCCTTCGGCTGGATGGATTTCATCTACCAGCCCGAGGTCAACGCTCCCCTGGCCGAATACATCACCTACATCCCGCCGGTCGAAGGGGTGCAGGACCTGGTCAAGCCCGAACTGGCGAAAGACCCGCTGGTCTTCCCGTCGCCGAAATTCACCGCCAAGTGCACCGACCAGGACTCGCCGCCGGATATCGAACCGGTCAACGAAGCCTGGCAAGAAGTGATCACCGGGTGAGCTAGGACGATGAGCCTGCGGCAGCGCCTGGTCCCATACTGGCTCTTGGGGCCGGGCCTGCTCTGGCTCATCATCTTCTTCGTCGTGCCGATGTACTTCATGGGCGAACTGGCGCTGCGCTCCGGCTCGCTGACGACCGGCTACACCTTCGACTGGGCCTGGGCGAACTTCCCCGACTCACTCTCCGGCCACACCGAGCAGATCGGCCGCTCCTTTTTCTACGCCGGTACGGCGACGATCCTGGCGCTGCTGATCGGCTACCCGCTCGCCTACGCGATCGCCTTCCGCGCCGGCCGCTACCGCACGCTGCTGCTCTTCGCCGTGATCGCCCCCTTCTTCACCACCTACCTGATCCGCACGATCGCCTGGAAGACGATCCTCAGCGACTCCAGCCCGCTGGTCAGCGTCCTGCAGACGCTCTCGCTGGTGCCGCCAGACGGCCGCGTCCTCGCCACCTCGGGGGCGGTGATCGCCGGCCTCACCTACAACTTCCTGCCCTTCATGATCCTGCCGCTCTACGCCAACCTCGAGCGGCTCGACCTGAGCCTCGTCGAGGCGGCCAAGGATCTCTACTCGTCCTCGCGGCAGGCCTTCCTCAGGGTGACGCTGCCGCTGACCATGCCCGGCATCGTCGCCGGCGTCCTGCTCACCTTCATCCCCGCCTTCGGCGACTACATCAACGCGCAGCTGCTCGGCGGCACCCAGCAGGCGATGGTCGGAAACGTGATCCAGTCGCTCTACCTCAACCAGCGCGACTACCCGGAGGCGGCGGCGCTCTCCTTTCTGATGATGGCGCTGATCCTGGGCATCGTCAGCCTCTACATCCGCTTCGCTGGAACCGGCGCCTTCATGGGGGGCGACGAGGAGGAGGCGACCTGATGGCAGTCGCGGCACACGCCTGGGGCTGGTTGCGTCGCAAGGCGCTGCTGATCTACGCCGGCCTCGCCGTCGCCTACATGCTGATCCCGATCGCAATCATCGCCGTCTTCTCCTTCGGCGCGACGCCACAGGGAAAACTCACCTTCGGGCTCAACGACGGCTTCACCACCGAGTACTGGAGCAGCGCCTTTTCGCTGCCGGAGCTCAACGAAGCGCTCTTCACCAGCCTGCGCCTAGCGGCGCTCTCGACCCTGATCGCGACCGCGATCGGCACGCTGATGGCTATCGCCCTGGTCCGCCACACCTTCCGGGGGCGGCACCTGGCCAACCTGCTGATCGTGATCCCGATGGCGACACCCGAGGTCGTGATCGGCGCATCGCTGCTCTCGATGTTCATCTACTACACGTTCGCGCTCGGCTTCACGACGCTGCTGATCGCCCACGTGATGTTCTCGATCAGCTTCGTCGTCGTCGTCGTGCGCTCGCGGCTGATCGGCTTCGACCGCAGCCTCGAGGAGGCGGCGGCGGACCTCGGCGCCACCCCGCTGGCGACCTTCCGCACCGTCACCCTGCCGCTGCTGGCGCCGGGGGTCGTCGCCGCGGCGCTGCTCGCCTTCGCCCTCTCGATCGACGACTTCGTCATCTCCAACTTCAACTCGGGGACGACGGTGACCTTCCCGCTCTACGTCTACGGGGTCAGCCTGCGCGGCATTCCGGTCCAAGTCAACGTACTCGCGACAATGCTCTTCATCGTGACCGCCATCGCTGCCGCCCTCGTGCTGATCCAGCAGCGCCGCGCCGAACGCATGGCAGCGGTGCGCCCCGAGCCCGAAGCGCCCCCGACCCTCTCCCCAGCATGACCGCCGACGGGCCTGAAACGGGACATATAGACACGTTTGCGGCCCGTCGGCCGCCGGAGGAGGGGGCGGTGCGGCTGGCGAACTACGTTGGGGGGATGTGGCGGCCTGCCGATGGGGTGGCGACGCTTGACGACGTCGACCCGGTCAGCGGCGAGACGACAGCCCTCGTGCCGCTCTCGGGGGCGGTGCAGGTGGGTGACGCCGTAGCAGCGGCACGGGCGGCGCAGCCGGGTTGGCGCGAGGTGCCACCGCAACGGCGGGCGCGGGCGCTGCTGGCGCTGCGCGAGGGACTGGAAGCGCGGCGCGAGGAGCTGGTCGCGCTGGTCAGCGCCGACATGGGCAAGACCCTGGCCGACGCCGACGGCGAGGTCGGCCGCGGGATCGAGTCGGTCGAGTCGGCGGCGGCGATCCCACACCTACTCAAGGGCGAGACACTCGAGGGTGTCGCCGCCGGGGTGGACGTCGAGATGGTCCGCCAACCGGTCGGCGTGGTCGCGGCGATCACCCCCTTCAACTTCCCGGCGATGATCCCGCTCTGGTTCTTGCCCTACGCGATCGCCTGCGGCAACACCTTCCTGCTCAAGCCCTCCGAGCAGGACCCGCGGCCGGCGACGCTGATCATGGAGGTCGTCGACTCGATCGCGGAGATCCCGCCCGGCGTCGTCAACCTCGTCCACGGCGGCCGCGACGCGGTCACGGCGATCCTCGAGGACCCGGGCATCGACGCGGTCTCCTTCGTCGGCCGCGCTGAGACGGCCCGCATCGTCGCCGAAGGGGCGGTGCGGACCGGCAAGCGGGTGCAGGCACTGGGCGGGGCGAAGAACTCGCTCGTCGTCATGCCCGATGCCGACCTCGAGCAAGCGATGCCGGCGATTATGGGCTCCGCCTTCGGCGCCGCCGGGCAGCGCTGCCTGGCCGGCTCGGTCGCGGTCGTGGTCGGCGACGCGGCGCGGCGAGCGCAGGTGCACGAGGCGCTGGTCGCTGCTGCCTCGGCGCTGGGAGTTGGACCCGGCGACGACCCCGGCACAGACGTCTGCCCGATGGTTTCCGCAACGGCACGCGACAAGGTCGCCGAGGCAATCGGCCACGCCGGCGATGACGGCGCCGAGCTTCTGCTCGACGGTCGCGGCGACCCCGGCGCGGCCGGCACCCTGCTCGGCCCGACGATCGCTGTCGCCGCGCCCGAGTCCGAACTGGCCCGCGACGAGCTCTTCGGGCCGCTGCTGACCCTCGTCGAGGTCGACGACCTCGACGCCGCAATCGAGTTCCTCAACGGCTCCCGCTACGGCAACGCCGGCGCGATCTTCACCAGCTCCGGCGCCGCCGCGCGTCAGTACCGCTACGAGGCAGAGGCGGGGATGCTCGGCGTCAACGTAGGTGTCCCAGCTCCGGTTGCCTGGTTCCCCTTCTCAGGCTGGAAGGACTCCATAGACGGCGACTTGCACGCGAACGGCACCGATGCCGTCCGCTTCTACACGCGGGAGAAGGTCGTTACGACTCGTTGGTAGAGGGAGAGGAGGGGCCTCTCCCTTTCCAAGGGTTCGATTTCTCTACCGGCCGATGTGGAAGCCGATTAGCTCTGGGACGCGTGAGACGAGGGAGCTGATCGGGCTCGGAACGTGACCGGTCAGCTCAGCGTTCTCCTTGCGCATGATTGCGGCGCGGATTGTTTCGCCGCCGACCCAGCTGAAGGGCTCGGGCGGAACTCGGGGCGGCGAGGGGTCTACGAAGGCGAGGCGGGAGGGCGCATCGCGGCGGTCTAGAGCTAGGGAGGCGAGGGTTCTGCCGACCATGCGAGAGGGGCCTACGCCGTTGCCGGTGTAGCCGGCGGCGGCGAAGGCGTGGCCGCCGCGCAGAGGGAGGACGAGGGGGAGGTGGGTGGGTGAGGCGTCGATGGGGCCGCCCCAGGCGTGGGTGAGGCTGTGGTGCTCGAGGCCGGGGAAGTAATCCCAGAGGTGGGCGGCTGCCTGCGAGATCACTTCGGCATCGAGCTCGGTGCGGCCGTGCAGGCGGGCGCCCATCGCGATGCGGCCGCCGCCCCAGCCGAAGGCGATGCGGCCGTCGGGGGTGGTGCGGAAGTAGTCGATCAGGGCACGGCTGTCGGTGATGCACTCGCCGCCGGTCCAGCCGACCTCCTCGAGCAGCTCGGGGACCGGCTCGGTGAGGACGATGTGGGAGGAGGCGACCGTGAGGCTCTGACGCAGCGGCCCCCGCGGGGCCTTCGCCGCGGCGCCAACGGCGAGCACAGCGGAGCGGGCGCGGACGACGCCGCCAGAGGTGTGCGCCTCGACGCCATCCGACGAGCCGACCAGCCGGGTCACGGGCGAGCCCTCGCAGACCTCGACCCCGCGTGCCCGCAACCGCTCGCGCAGCCCCAGCGCCAGCCGCGCCGGCTGCACCGTGGCGGCATCCGGGTAGAAAGCACCGCCGCGAAAGGCCGGGGACGCACAGCGCTCCGCGACCTGCTCCGGCGTGAGCGGCTGGATAGCGTCCCCCACCCCCAGCTCCTCGCAGGCGGCAAGCGCCTGGGACCAAACGCAGTCGTGAGCCTCCGCGGTCGAGACCTGCAAATACCCCGCCGGCCGAAACCAAGCATCGACCCCCTCGGCCTCGCAGAACTCCCCAATCCCAGCAGTCGCCTCCTCCGCTGCCCGCGCCACCGCCAACGCCTCCGCATCCCCCCAGCGCTGCCGCATGTTCGGCAACGAGAACCACATCACGTTGCAGAACCCACCGTTGCGCCCGCTTGGCCCGTACCCGCACCGTCCCGCCTCCAGCAAGACGACCGAAGCCTCGGGCTCCAGCTGCTTGATCTGCCACGCCGCCCACATGCCCGTGTACCCACCCCCAACCACGACCACATCCACGCTCCTCTCCTCCACAAGCTGAGGACAAAACTCGACGCCCGGCGCCTCCGCGAGCCAGTACCCGTGAGCATCGTGCTTCATGAGGGACGAGTGTCGCAGGAGGGAAGGGTGTGCTTCTCAGGACACTCCAGAGCGGCTCCTGCCGCTCGTCCTGAGAAGCACACCCTTCCCTCCCCCTAGACTCCCCCGCCATGCGCACCTTCGACGCCCTCGCCGACCTCCCACTCGAGATCGAGGGCTACGAGCTACAACCCCTCGAGCTGGTCATCCCCCAGTTCGAACGGCTGTCGACAGTCGTCCACCTCTGGGGCGCCGGCGAGGATGGCCTAGGTGAGGACGTCACCTACGACCCCGTCGACCACGTCGCCCTCCAGGACGCCGGCCCGACGCTCGACCTGACCGGCTTCGCCACCCTCGGCGAGTTCTGCGAGCTGGTCGGTGACCTCGACACCTTCCCGGCCGAGCCACAGCGCGACGTCTCGCGCCTCTACCGCCGCTGGGCCTTCGAGTCAGCGGCGCTCGACCTGGCGCTGCGCCAGGCTGGCAAGAGCCTCGCCGAGGTGCTCGGCCGCGAGCCCCGCCCGGTCGAGTTCGTCTGCTCGATGCGGCTCTCGCCCGGCGGCGAGGAGCCCTCTTCGATCGAGACGCTGCGCCGCAAGCTCGATCCCTACCCCGAGCTGCGCTTCAAGCTCGACCCGACCAACGACTGGGACGACGAGCTGATCGCGGCGCTGGTCGAGACCGGCGCGGTCGAGTCACTCGATCTCAAGGGCTTCTACAAGGGCACCGTCGTCGACGTCGAGACCGACCCCGAGCTCTACGCGAAGCTGATCGAGGCCTTCCCCGAGGCCTACTTCGAGGACCCTGACGTCAACGACGAGACGCGGCCGATCCTCGAGCCGATCCGCGACCGGCTCACCTGGGACGCGCCGATCCACTCGATCGCCGACATCGAGGCGCTGCCCTGGCCACCGAAGATGGTCAACATCAAGCCCTCGCGGGTCGGCAGCCTGCGCGAACTCTGCGCCACCTACGACTACTGCGCCGAGCGCGGCATCGGCGCCTACGGCGGCGGCCAGTGGGAGCTCGGCGTCGGCCGCGGTCAGATCCAGGTCCTCGCCTCGCTCTTCCACCCCGACACCCCCAACGACACCGCCCCGCGCGGCTTCAACGAAGCCGACCCACCAGCGGGCCTGCCGACCAGCCCGCTCGAGCCCCAGCTGACACCCACCGGCTTCCGCTGGGACGGCTGAGCGTAAGGCTGACCTAAGCCTTAGTTCGGCCAGCCGAATTCGGCGATTCGGCTACGTTTGCCTCAACCCCGCCCCGCCGAGCAAGGAGAATCATGGCCGAGAAAAGCTTTGCCGACGCGCTCAACGAGCAGATCGCCAACGAGTTCGCCGCCTCACAGCAGTACGTGGGCGCCGCGGTCTACTACGACGCCGAGACACTTCCCCGCCTCGCTCAATTCTTCTACCGCCAGGCGCTCGAGGAGCGCGAGCACGCGATGATGATGATCCAGTATCTGCTCGACGTCGGCGAGGACATCCACATCCCCGACATCAAGTCGCAGGAGACGACCTACGCCGACGGCAGCGCTCCGGTGCGCATGGCGCTCGAGCAGGAGAAGCGGGTCAGCGACGAGATCTTCGCCCTCTTCGAGCTGGCGCGTGAGATCAAGGACTACCGCGCCGAGCAGTTCCTGCAGTGGTTCGTCAAGGAGCAGGTCGAGGAGGTCGCGCTGATGGGCGACCTGCTCAACGTGGTCGAGCGCTCCAAGGACAACCTGCTGCTGGCCGAGGACTACATCGCCCGCGAGAGCCTCGGCGAGGAGAGCTCAGACCCGACCGCGCCGCCGATGGCCGGCGGCGGCAACGGCTAGGCGCCGACTCAACCCAGCCAGCCGGCGCGCTTGCGCATCGATTTGATGCGGCGGAACTCGGCGATGTCCTCGCGCAGCGCGGCGGGAGCAGGAGCCGGGAGGAATCTCGCTGGCAGCGGGGACTCGACCACGCCGGTCTCGGAGCTTGTGACCTTGTATGCGCGGGCGCCGCGGCGGGCGGTGACCGCGGTGGGCGGGCCGATGCCTTCCCAGAGCAGCCCGGCGTAGTCGTCGAGACCGTAGCCGTCGGGCATGCCGTTGCCGACCGCTTCGAGATAGGCGGCACGGCGCTCGGGCTCGTTGTTGTAGTGGACGCAGAGGCTGCCGGCGAGCAGGCCGAGGCCGGCGCCCGCCTCGGGCTTGCCCGAGGACTTGGTGATGCCGGCTTCGAACCAGCACATCGCTCCGGCGCTCTGGCCGGCGAGGACGATGCCCTGGCGCCAGGCGAGGCTGAGGATGGCGCCGAGCTCGTGCGCGTCCCAGACCGCGAGCAGGTTGAGCAGGCTGCCGCCGCCGACGTAGATCAGGTCCTGTTCGAGCAGATGGTCGCGCAGCGCCATCGGCCGTCGACCGAGGCGGAAGAGGGAGAGGTCGGACGGCTCGCAGGGTCGCTCGCCGAAGGCTGCGTAGAAGCGGCCGATCTGATCGGAGGGATCGCCGCTGGCGGTCGGCAGAATGCAGATCTTTGGTCGCCCTGCCGCCCGCTCGGTGGCCAGCCGCAGCATCAGCTCGCTGACCGCGCGATCAGGCGGCCGCGAGCTGAAGTCATGGCCGCCGAGGGTGAGGATGCGGCTGACCATCAGGCTGCGACCGCCGTCGCGGTCGAGCCAGGAAGGGCGGTGACCGTCGGCGGCGGATCGGCGAGGTAGGTCGTCGCCAGCTGCATCTCCACCACCTTGCCCTCGACCGCGTCGAGGCGGTAGCCGCGCGCCGCCGGCCGCGAGGCGACGACGCGGTGCAACTCTGAGCCGACGAAGTGCAGGGCCGCGCCGTCGCGCGCCGCGTAGCCCGAGCGCATCCCCGCCCGCAGCAGGCCGTGGTACGCAATCCCGTGCGTGGATCCGGGGTCGTAGTGAACGCAGTTGCTGAACGGCAGCAACCCCAGGCCCTCGACCCGCCGCGGCGCGCCGTGGAAGCCGCTGACCGCCTCGGAAAACCAGCAGAGCGAGCCGGCCGAGAGGCCGCAGAGGACGACGCCGCTTTCCCAGGCTTCGCGCAGGATCGCGTCGATGCCGTGGGCGCGCCAGACGCCGAGCAGGCTGACCACGCTGCCGCCGCCGACGTAGATCAGGTCCTGGCCGAGCAGGTGCTCACGCAGGTCGGCGGGGCCCTGCTCGCGGCGGAACAGCGAGATGTGACTGGCCTCGCAGACCTCCGCCGGGAAGGCGCGGTAGAAGCGGACGACGTAGTGGTCGGCGTCGCCGCTCGCCGAGGGCAGGAAGCAGACCCGTGGCCGCTCGCGCCGGCAGAGGCCGAGCACGTACTCATCGAGCAATGGGTTGCCCGACTCCATCGAGAAGCCGCCGCCCCCGAAGGCCACGATTTGGCGAGTCGCAGTCTCCATCGCCGAATGGTCGCGGCGCTGGTCGCCCGCGTGGTTGTACAGGGGTCCGAAGTTCGACCCCCCGCAACCGCCCGCATGTACAGTCGTCGTGCTTGATCCCGTCGGCGTTCCCAGGCAATCGCCGGATTGTTAATTTCGGTACCGCTTCGTCCACAGAGCGCCCTCAGGGTGTACAATCGCGTTTACCTAAACACGGTTGTCTGCTTTAGGAGCTGCTGTGCCCCCCTCTTCGCCCAACCGCAGTGCCTCGCCACCCAAGGACATCGGCGGCCTGATCGAGCAAGAGCAGCTGCCGGCGGGCCGCGAGGACCTGGCCGAGCCGCTGATCGCCCACTCCCAGCGCGAACGGATCCTCGTCTCGATGGCGAAGACCTGCGCCAAGAAGGGCTACGGCGCGACCACGATCGCCGACGTCTGCGAGCCCGCCGGCGTCTCACGCGCCACCTTCTACGAGCTCTTCAAGGACAAGGAGGACTGCTTCCACGCCGCGATGG
>Ga0164241_10001700_pt1 | contig 26115 bp, 21 predicted proteins | sample OricomyardsoilBY_FD_108780 | JGI IMG/M metagenome (GOLD analysis project Ga0164241, IMG submission 108780) | Backyard soil microbial communities from Emeryville, California, USA - Original compost - Back yard soil (BY) | ecosystem: Environmental > Terrestrial > Soil > Unclassified | place: USA... | reverse complement strand
TCGCCCTTGGCATGCAGGGGTTCAGATCCGTGTTCGGATCCACCCAGTCGATCAGCGCCCCACAGATGGTTTGCCGATCGGCCGCATTGCCTTCCGAATCGAGGGCCTGGAACATCTCGTTGTATTGGAGGCCCCCAATCAGCGCCAAGATTTGCTCGGCCATGCGCTGCTGTGAGAACGAGTCCGCACGGGCCGCCAAGTTGAAATTGATCTTCGAATCTTCGTCGACGATATCGAGCCGAAAGCCAGCGCCCTTCAGGCCCAAGTTCTTGCCGAGCTTCGGGTCGACGCCGGCCAACGAGGCGAAGCTAGCAGCGCCATCGGAGTCGTTGAACGCGCCGAGAATGCGATCGGCGTATGCCCACACTGGCACCTGTCGCGGGCCTCCAACCAGCGCGAACACCAGCGTCAGCGAGCGCCGAATCGTCGGTTCGGCGGCAATCAAGAGCCGCGACAGGTTGACCGCGCTCTTCGCGGCATATTCCGCGACCAATGCGTCACGCGCCGCGAGAGCGCTACCGAACTCGGCCGAGCTCTCGTCCTGGACCTCGGTGAGCATGACCGTCAGCACGGTAAGCGCGGCAAGCACCAAGATCAGGGCCATCCCCCGCCGCCGACGACGCTGTTGCAACGCGCGTGCTCGCCTGCCGCGCGGTCGCCGTGGAGTCTTCGAGGTCATTGCATCACCGCGAAGTTCAAACCGTTGTCGATGGGTAACGCGACCTTGGTCATCAGTCGAATCGTGCCCTGTCCGCGATCGTAGCCGCCTCGAGCCCCTCCGTTGAGCACGAGCAGGATTCGCATCTGCACCGGCAAGCGCGCCGGCTGGCCCGTGAGCGAGCTGGTCGTGTCCCAGGTCTCCACCCAATTGCCGGTCATCGGATCCAAATACTGAAGATCGAAGAGATCGATGTCCGTCGCGAGCACGTCGACTCGGCCACCCTTCTTCGGGTCTAAGTCGAGCAGGGTGCTGATCCGACGCGCAAGATCCGTAACGCCGGACTGCTCCGGGTTGGCTGATCCGAAGTACGACAGCTCGCACTGATCGGAGATGTGCGAGTTCTTGTCCATGCGCCGGTTCGAAAACGAGTTGAAATCCAGGCGATCGGCGGGCGTACCGGTGGTCCCGATGAAGGCCGTCTTCTGCACCAGGAGTGAACTGTTGATCGGCGCATGCAAGGAGATGTAAGCGCTCTGCAACTCGCGCACCATTCGCGTCATCGCGAGGCGACCCTCGCGATAGCGATCATCGACGCGCTCGATGCCCTCGCGGCTGCGCTTCATGCTCGCGAATGCGTTGTAGATGAGAAGCGAGATCATCGACAAAACGACGACCGCCACGAGCAGCTCGACCAATGTAAAGCCGCGAGCGTGACGCATGTGCTGACTTCCGCGAGTCATTTCGCGCCGAGCCCCGTGAGGCCCGGGAGCAGGCCCCCACCGAGTGGGCTGCCGGTTCCCATGCTGCCCAATCCACTACCTGGAAGACCAGCACCGATGCCGCCGATACCGCTTCCGCCACCCATGCCAGCAACGGCCGGGTCGAGTTGACCCTGCTGCGGATTGGTCACGTATTGCGTGACCAACAGCTCACGGTCGAACTTGCCCTCCTTGTAGCTGACAGTGACGCTCACTTTGCGAATGCTGGCTTCCAACATCGGCTTGAGTGTCGGATAGACCATGCTCATCATCATTGGCGCGAGCCCACCGGCGCTGGGCGCGTTGCCGAGAGTTTTGGCCAGATCCGTGGGACTCGCCTGGTTGCCAATGCTCTTGCCGCCCGGCTGGTTGAGGCCTGCGAGCAGGCCAATCGGACCGAGATCCAAGCCAGCGTCCCCGGCGCCCTGGGCACCGGCGTCCGCGTTGTTGAGCGGCAACTCGGGCAAGGTCACGCGCTCGATCTTCCATGAGCAGTGGTAGCCGTCGTTGGCTTCGTCATCGCCACAGCACGGTCCGTCGTCAGTGACGTCGGTCAGCTGATAGCCCAGCTTCAACAGATCCACCTCGAGCTCGCCCATCTTGCAGCGAGCGAGGTTCGTAGCAATCGTCAGATGCTGGCCACGGGCCGCGTTGGTAAAGAGCCCAACTTGCGAACCCAAGATCACCGTCAGACCCAAGCCCAGGATGGCGATGGCCACCAACACTTCGAGCAGCGTAAAGCCTCGCTGTTGCACGCTGCGAGGGTTCATGGCTCGTCTCGCTCACCCTCGGCAGCTTCGCCATCGCCTCGCGGACGTGGCAAATCGATGCGACCGCGCTCGATTTTGGCACGTCCCGTGAGTCCGCTGATGGTCACGGTCATGCCGGTGTCGTCGCCACGTCGTTTCAGCTGCACCGAGGCGCGTTCGGTCGTGCCCCCGGGGAAGAAGTACAAATAAGCGCGCCCCGTGCTGCGCGGCTCATCATCGTGTTCGGTTTGAACGCTGATGAATTGAACGCCGCCACCCAAAGACCGCGCCGGCCCCGCTTCGTCCGGACTCGGGTTGAAGCCCGGCACGGCTTTGAAGCGCGCCTTGGGCGCGTGCGGCCCCTGGAGGATTCGCTCGGACTCTGCTTGCGCCTTCTTTTCCAGGTCGTTTGCGGCCTCCGAACCGGAGCTCGAATCCTTGGTGTGTTCGCGCAGGAGCACGCTCGAATCAGCTTCTTCGAGCGTCACCTTGCCTTCGTCGAGATCGAAGGCAAGGCGCGTCGGGTGGCCAGTGGTACTGGCGCGGGCCAGCCCGATACGGACACCGCTGACGATCAGCGTGGCAGCCGACTTCAGACGGCTGCCCTCCAACAAGCCAGGTCCCATGAAGACCGTGCCGCCGAGTACCGCGATCAGCGCGATCACGATCAACAGCTCGACGAGCGTGAGCCCACGCTGAGCAGCGCGCTTCGCGATACCCGAAGGGGTGACGAGCGAACTCCGGTGGGCGCACGGAAACGTCATTGGCTACGACTCGCACGGAAGCTCACGGAGCTTCATTGGGTGCGCCGGCACCCTTGGGCACTACGATGTCGTCCTTGGTGCCCTTCTTCTTGTCGGGGCCGTTGGACAAGACGATTACTTCGTCGTCGGTGCAGGTCAGTGTGTAATCCTGGTTCCACGAATCCTTGGTGGTCTGGCCGGGATCGAGCTGCTTTTCCTGAACCAGCTGGCTCATCGTCGGGCAGCTGGTTTCATTGTTGGCCGCCTGCCATTGTTGAATGGCAGTGCGCACGATGCGCGCTCCAGTCTCCGCGTTCTTGATCTGCGCTTCCTTGTATTTGGGCAGCGCGAAGACGGCAACGCCACCGGCGACCATCGCGATGATCGCGACCACGATCAAAACTTCGACCAGCGTCACGCCGCGGCCAGCGCGCTTCGCCTGCAAGCGTTTGCGAATGACAGACACGCTTCGCGAGACCCGACACGCTTCGTGACACCCGAAGGGGTGAAGGGGCAAAAACGATCGCTGATTGCAGCTCATTCCTGATGATTTCGTGTTCATGGGTTCCTCGTCATTCAACGCGGTCGAGTCCACCCGGTTCGCCATCCGGACCATCACTGGAGAGCTGATATGCCTCTCCTTCACGATGAGCAGGACAGACGAAACGGAGCGCATGCCCCCAAGCGTCCGTGGGAGCATCTTTGAAATTTCCATAGCTCGTGAGCTTGTCGAGTCCGCTCGGGCAGGCACCGCCGTTGTCCGCGCGGAAGGCGTCGATGGCGTGATGCACGCCGATCAACGTCGCACGCGTCTGACGCACGCCAGCGCTGTGGCGCTCGCGCACCCCCAAAACGGCAATCGTGCCGAGCACGCCGAGCACCACTAAAAAAGGGCCGACGCGGCCCAGCATCAGCAAGCTTCGCAGACCCCCGCGACGCTCCCAAGGGAAGCGGATGCGCCCTTCACCGGCAAAGCGTCGCGTCGCGGCCATCACTGGACCAACTCGTTCATTTGGATGAGCGGCATCAGGATGGCCATGGCGATGAAGCCCACCACCCCACCGAGTAGAACGATCATCAACGGTTCGAGCAGGCTGGTCAGCGCCACGACGCGCGTTTCGACGTCCGCCTCATAGGCCCTGCTCACGTTCTCGAGCATCGCTTCGAGCTGCCCCGTCTTTTCACCGACGGTGATCATGTGCGTGACCATGGGCGGGAAAACGCGCGCCCGCTTGAGCGGCTCGGCGATGCTCTCACCGCCGCGAATCGAGCCGATGGCTTCGGCGATGACACTCTCCAGGCGAGCGTTTTCCAACACGTGCCGTCCGATTTCCATCGCTTGCAGCAGCTGCACACCGCTCGAAAGTAGGGTGGAGAGCGTGCGCGCGAAGCGCGCTACCGAGACGAGCAACGTCAGCCGGCCGAAGATCGGCACGACCAAGCGCAACGAATCGAACTTGAGCTTGCCAGCGGCGGTCGCGCGCCAGCGGCGAAACCACCAAACCGCGCCGCTCGCGACGCCGATAATCAACCACCAATATCCGGAAATAATTGCGGAAACGGTGATCAGGAGCTGCGTGTACCAGGGCAACGCGTGGCCCAAGTTCTCGAAGATGCTGGTGACTTTCGGCACCACCGCCACCATCAGCACGCTGACCATGACCAAGCCGATGATCATCATCAGCACCGGATAGGCGAGTGCAGCCGTGACTTTGCCCTTGAGCTTCGCCTGACTCTCCATGAAATCAGCGAGGCGCTCGAGCACCGCTTCGAGCGTGCCGGATGCTTCACCCGCCGCGACCATGTTCGTGTAGAGGGACGGGAAGATCTTTGGGTGCGCTTCCAGGCTCTTGGCGAAACTGGTGCCTTCGTTGAGGCTTTCTCGCACCGCGGTGAGGGTCTTCTTGAGTTGCTCTTTTTCGACCTGGTCGATCAGCGCAGCCACCGACTCGACCAACGGCACACCCGCTCGCACCAGCGTCGCCAGCTGACGCGTCATGACGGCGACGTCGGCAGTCGACGGCTTCTTCATGAACGCGAACAGATCGATCTTGCGCGCGGCTTTGCTGCCACGTTCCGCTTCCTCGTTGGCCTCCGTCAGCAATACGCCGTCGCGGCGCAAGGCCGCGCGCAGTGCCTTTGCGTTGTCCGCGTCTCGATAGCCTTTGACCGGCTTGCCGGACGCAACCTGAATTCCGCGGTACTCGAAGACAGCCATGGTTCAACTCACGAGTCGACGAAGACGTCTTCTTGGGTCGCGGCCACGACTTCTTCCACCGTGGTCTGCCCGAGGAGCACCTTGCGCGCGCCGTCGTCGCGCAACGAATCCATACCCTGACCTTGGGCGGCGCGCTTGATGGTCATCGCGTCAGCGCTGGCGAGCACGAGTGCGCCGACCGTATCATCTGCCACGAGCAGCTCGTAGATGCCCATGCGGCCGGTAAACCCCTTGTTCTCGCACTGAGCACACCCCTTCGGGCGATACAACGTCGGCATCCCGGGGCCGCGCCAACCCACAGGCTCGTATTTGACGCCGTGCGCGGTGTAACGGGGCGAGAGCACGCGCTCATCTCGACGGCGGGTGCGATCCGGATCGATGCCTAACTGCTGCAGCTCGAACGGCGTGGCTTCGTAAGCTTCTTTGCAATGGGGGCAAAGCACGCGCACCAAGCGTTGAGCCAGGATGCCGATCACGGTCGAGCGCACCAAAAACGCCTCGATGTCCATTTCCACCAAGCGGGTAACCGCGCTGGCGGCATCATTGGTGTGCAGAGTACTCAGCACCAAGTGACCAGTCATGGACGCGTGAATCGCGATTTCCGCGGTCTCACGGTCGCGAATTTCGCCGACCATGATCACATCCGGATCTTGGCGCAAGAAGGCGCGCAGCGCGCTCGCGAAGGTCAGCCCGATTTTGGCCTGGACCGCCACCTGATGGATGCCGCCGATCTCGTACTCAACCGGATCTTCCGCGGTCAGGATGTTGATCTTGGGGCGATTGATCTTGTTCAAGCACGCATACAGCGTGGTCGTCTTACCGCTACCGGTCGGGCCGGTCACCAGCAAGATCCCGTTCGGGCGATGGATCAGGTGTTCCATCAGCCAACGGTCGCGCTCGCCGAAGCCGACCTCGGCGATGTCCAGCAACTTGTTGGTCTTGTGCAACAAGCGCATCACGATCCGTTCGTGCTCGCGACTGGTCGGGATCGTCGAAACGCGGATATCGATGCTACGACCGGCAATACGCAGGGAAATGCGGCCGTCTTGCGGCAAGCGCTTTTCGGCGATGTTCAGCCCGGCCATGATCTTCACGCGCGCGACCACGGAGCTCATGAACTGAAGCGGGGCGCGACGCGCCACGTACAATTGACCATCGACACGATAACGCACGATCACTTCGCGCTCTTCCGGTTCGACGTGAATGTCGCTCGCTCGCTCCTTGACGGATTGTGAAAAGAGCCCGTTCACCCAGCGAATGATCGGCGCGTCTTCGTCCGAGTCGAGGATGTCGATCTCCTCGTCGTCTTCGACTTGATCGGTCTCGAGCTCGCTGATCGTTTGTTGCCGCTCGTAAACCTGATTGATCGCGTCGATGACGGTGTCGGCCGGTGCCACCGAGAGCACCACCGGCTTCTGAAACGCCGCGCGGATGTCATCCAGGCCGTCGGTGTCGAGCGGATCGGAACAGACCACCTCTACGCGATCTTCATAGTCGCCGAGGACCAAGACCTTGTGCGCCTTGGCGTAGCCAATCGGCAACTTGTTGGCCATGTCGGCCGGCACACTGTTGACGTCGATCGCCTCAGCGAACGGCAGCCGACATTCAGCCGCGAGCGCGCGCGCGAGCGCACTCGCGCTTGCCGCTTTCGAGGTCAGCAGTAGCTCGAAGAGCGCAGTCCCTTTCTCACGCTGCTGCGCATAAAAAGGCTCGAGTGCGCCTTCGGCGATCACGCCTTGGCGGACCAGGATGTTTCCGAGCGCGCGTTGCTCCTGCATCCGTTACTCCACGCGATCCGCGTTCACGCTTCGCGCGATCGGATTGATGCGAAACGCTGGCTCGTTTTGACCCTGAGGCGGCGGCGGAGGAGGAGGAGGAACCGCGGGCGTCGGAGCACCCGCTGGAGCGGCCGGCGCCGGCGCTCCACCCGGCGTCGGAGCACCGGCTGGGGCTGGAGTTCCCGTCGCTGGCGGTGCCGCTGCTGGAGCTGCAGGCGCCGTTTGCACTGGAGCGCGCAGCGCACCCGCACTTGGCGGGCGAATGCGACGCGTATTCTCGCCGGCCGCAGGCGCCGTAGCGCCGGTGACTCCGACACCGTGGACATCACCCGGCAGCTCGATCGGATCGCTCGGCTCACGCGGCGGCGTCTCCTTGGGCTTGCTCTCGGCCTCGATGCGTTCCTGCTCGGCGACCTCGATGTACGCCTTGCGAACGTCCTCGACCAAACCACTGGTGCGCGACCAGTCACGGGGCGGCTTCCAGTCCGTGCCGGAGAAGACCATGTAGCGATCCAGGAACTCTTGGCGCTCTTGCATCTTGCGCTCGAAGATCTTGCGCAAGTCGTCCTGATCGCGAATGACGTGCGGAGTCAACACGAGCAGCAGGTTCTTCTTGCGCTTCTGTACGTCCGAGGTCCGGAAGAGCGCACCGAGCAGCGGCAAATCACCGAGAACCGGCACCTTGGTGCGAGTCGTCGTGTACTCGTCACTCATGAGGCCGCCGATGACGACGGTCTGTTGATCTTGAACGACGACCGTCGTGTTCGCGGTGCGTTTGATGATGCTGACCGCGCCGAGAGTACCGGACGTCGCACCCGGAGCGCTGCTCTCCTGGTCGATCTCCAGGCGAACTTGGTTCGACTCGTTGATGTGCGGCGTGAGCTTGATCTTGTTACCCACGTCCTGGCGAGGAGCGGCGAAGCCGCCCAAACCATTGAGCAGACCGAGACCGACTGCCGCGCCAGCAGCACCCGTCGCCGCCGCCGCGCCACCACCACCGACGTTGGTCTGCAGCGGGATGTTCTCACCGATGCTGATCGCGGCTTCCACGTTGTCCGTAGCGATGATGTGCGGCGTTGACAGAATATTGGAGCGGCCGCTCGTCGCCACGGCATTCAACACGACACCGAACGCCGGAATGCTCAAACCGGTGCCGAGCAAATTCGTGGTGTTCGGAATCGCAGGGCCGCGGATACCGGCGGCAAAACCTTGCAGCAAGCTGGGATCGCCGGCAGGAAACAGCACCGATTTACCGGCGTTGAAGCCGCCGAGCAAAAGTGAGTCCTGAGCCGCACCAAGCTGCGTGCCGCCGTGGAACGACACGCCGAGCGTAGTCGAGTCCGAGACGAGCAAGTCCATGATCACGGCTTCGATGAAGACTTGGCGCCGCGAGTGATCCAGCTTGTCGATCACCAAACGCATGGTTGCGTAATCGCGATTCGACGAGGTGATGATCAGCGAGTTGGTGCTCTTGTCGGCGGTGATTTTCAGCTCACCTTCGAACGTGCCCTGCGCCGCGCCACCCGGTTGCCCTGGCGGTGGAGTCGCGCCTCGACCGCCCGACGCGCCCAACATCTGGTTCAGCGTTTGCGCCATCTCTTCGGCGATCGCGTGCTGAAGCGGCAGCACGTGAATCTTGCCGGAAGTGCTGGCTTGCGAATCGAGGCGCTTCAGCACCTCCAAAAGACGTAGATACGAGTCTTCGGTGCCAACCACGATCAGAGAGTTGGTCTGTTCGTCGGCGATCACCTTGTTCAGGCCCGCACCTTTGCCCGAACCAGGCGGCGCGCCCGCGGGCGGCGGGGTGCCGAGCTCGAACAACTCATTGATGCGCTTGGCGAGTTCCTGCGCGGTGCCGTTGCGCACCGGCTCGATCCACATGTGCTGACCCGACCCGCCCACGTCGATCTCCTCGACGATGCGCATCAGGCGCCGCACCTGCGAGGCGGTGTCAGTGACGATCAGCAACTTTCCCGGCGTGTACACCGAGATATCGCCATCCTTGCTCTTGAACTTGCCGAGCAAAGCCATTGCCTCGTCGGTGCTCACGTGCTCCAAGCGGTACAGGCGAGTGACGAAGCGATCGGAATCGGGCACCGGCTCGCCACGAGAGATCACGGGCGTCGGCTGGGTCACCACGCCGCCGCTATCGACGATCTTCAAAAAGCGACCATGCGGAACGACGGTCATGCCGTTCGCATCGAGAATCGACAAGAACGCCTGATACGCTTCCTCTAGCGTCACCGGCTCGGGCGAAACCACGGTGGCTTTGATCTGCCGAACCTTCGCGCCGTAGATGAAGCGCTTACCGGTGAGGCCGCTGATGTGATTGACGAGCTCCGCCAGATCCGCGTCCTGCAGGTTGAACTTCACCAGGTGCCCGCCGGGCTGAGGACGGAAAGGCACGTCCGCCGCGGTGGCGATCTTTTCCATCGTGGTCGGCAGTGCGCCGGCCGCACCAGGCGGGTCCTTATCCGTGGGATTCGTCGGCGGCGGCGCCGCTGGAGCGGCGGGTGGAGCGGCGGGCGCAGGGGCCGCCGCCGCCGCCGCAGCTGCAGCTGGAGGCGGACGACGAACGGGCGCTTTGACCGCGGCAGGAGCCTTGCGCGCTGGAGCCGGATCCTGCGCCGCTGCCGAAGCCGCGAACAGCAATGCCAGCGAGGCCGTGCGAACCGGACCACAGGCGCGCATGGCGCGCGAGAACTTGAACTTCGAAGACACGGAACTCGTCACGAAAACACTCACTTGATGTGATGGACAATGGACACGGGGGCGCCGCGGCGATTGACGGTAACGTCCAGTTGGGAGGCGGTTCGGAGTCGGGCATAGGCCTCCAGAGCTTTCTCGGGGCTACCCATGTTGAAGCCGTTGATCGATTCCAGGCGGTCGCCGTTCTGCAGGCCCAAGGTGCCGAGCAGCGTGTCGGGACGGATACCAAACAGCCGAATCCCGAGCACCTTGCCATCCTTGGTCTCGGGCACGATGCGCGCCGACTTCATCAGTTCGGCTTGGTTTTCCAAGATCTTATCGACGACCGAGCGATCGATGTTGAACTCGGTGTCGCTCACTTTCTGAATCTTCGACGCGATGTCTGCTGGCACGGGATTGGGCCCGCCGCTGGGTGGCGGAGGAGGCGGAGTCGGCGCTGCAGCCGCGGGTGATGCAGCCGCAGGAAGCGTCGGCTGCGTCTTGAACAACATGGCCTGACACAGCGTAGTGCCTGACGAGAGCCAAACCGCAGGCGTGTTCTCGCGCGGGTTGTAACCAATGAATTCGACCTTCTTGCCGCCCACGTCGTCACCGACCCGATGCATCTTCGGACGAGGATCGCCCGGTGCTTGCAACGCGGCGACCGACCAGAGCGGATCATTCGACTCGGTGACGATGTACACGGTCGGCGCGTCGCAGACCGGAGCAGTCAGCGGGTCCGTGTTGTCGATCGGGCTCTTCCCTGGCACCGGCACGTCTTGCACGGGGACGACTTCGGCGTTGAGCGGTCCAGTCACTGAGTCGAACGGATTGCGCGCGATGATGGCTTCTGCGCTCGCACGCTCGTGCGACGTCGGCATCGGCGCGGGAGCGACCCGCGGCGGCGCAGCGCTGCTCGCCGGTCCAGAGAACGCGGCTCCAATCAGTTGCGTGGCACCCGCAGCTTGGAAGTAGGCCGCGAGCGCAACGAACGCCAACACCACGCCGAGAAAGTATTTCTTGAGCAGGAAATCGAAAGTCACGGGTCCCAGAGCCGCCTCAAGCGAGAGACGTGCCAGCGCTCATTAACCGAAAAACTAACGATTTTCCACGGGTTTTGCCGGCGGATCCTTCACGCGCCTGCGCCAAGCTGGCAAGCTTTCCGGGCCGGATCGCGTCCTTACGACAAACTGGCAAAAGCAAGCCCGCATTGCGGGGGCCCGCCCCCGCAAGCGCTGCGAAAACGCGCGCAGATCGGCCCTTCACTCGTTCTCACCCAACTTGCGGTAAATGGTGCGGGTCGAGATGCCGAGCAGCTGGGCGGCCAACGATTTATCGCCGCCGGTGTGCGAAAGCGTATCGCGAATCATGCGCTGCTCGACCTCGGAGAGCGGGGTGCCGATCGAGAAGGTCAACTCCGACGGCAGCCGCGGTGCGGCACTGGCCACGGCATCCGGCAGGTCGCCCAGACCGAGCAACTCCGAACGGCACAGCACCGCCGCCCGCTCGATGACGTTCTCGAGCTGGCGCACGTTCCCGGGCCAAGAGTAGTCCATCAACTTGTGGAGTACCTCGTTTGGTACGGTGAGTCGGGCCCGCCCGTTCTTGGTGCAGTACACGCCCAAGAAGTGATCGGCCAGCAGCGGGATGTCCTCCCGACGCGCACGCAACGGTGGGGCGGTGACCGAGATCACGTTCAAGCGATAGTAGAGGTCCTCACGAAAACGACCCGCTTCGACCTCGGAGACCAAATCGCGGTTCGTCGCGGCCACGATCCTGGCATCGGCCTTGACGGTGTGCCCGCCGACGGGTTCGTACTCGCCTTCTTGCAGCACGCGCAGGATCTTCACTTGCACCGCCGGGCTCAGCTCGCCGATCTCGTCCAAAAATAACGTGCCGCCCCGCGCACGCGCGAAGCGTCCTTCACGCTTGGCGATCGCACCGGTGAACGCTCCGCGCTCGTGGCCAAACAGCTCCGCCTCCAAGATACTTTCGGGAATCGCCGCGCAATTCACGGCCACGAACGGGCCACTTGCGCGATTGCTCTTGGAGTGGATGTAGCGTGCGATCAGCTCCTTACCGGTGCCGCTCTCGCCCAAGATCAGCACGGTCGCGCTGGACGGCGCGGCCTGCGTGGCGACGTCCAACACGCGTCGCAGTGCTGGACTCTGACCGACGATCTCGCGATTGGTGAGCAGCTTGAGCTCTTGGCGCAGAGAGCGATTCTCGGCGACGAGGGATTGCCGCTCGGCGGCCTTGCGTACGCTCTTCACGATCGTCATGCGCTTGAGCGGCTTTTCCACGAAGTCGTAGGCGCCGTCACGCATCGCTTGCACGGCCGTCTCGACCGTGCCGTACGCAGTCATCAGCACGACTTCGGTGTCGGGTGACACTTCTTTGAGCGCGCGCAGCAACTCGACGCCGCTCGTGCCAGGCATCATCAGATCGGTCAGCACGACTTGCACCCGATGACGGCGCACCACCTCGAGCGCCGCCTTGGCACCATCAGCGGTAAAGACGCGCATGCCTTCACGCTGAAAGATCTTCTCGAGCGAAGCGAGATTGCTGGCCTCGTCATCGACCACGAGCACCGTGATGTCGGCGCCAGACTCGGGCGACGGGCGAGAGCTAGGAGACAAGTCGTCGTTCGCTTCTGTCATTGCGTCAGGCATCAAGACATTCTGTCTCGACCAGGAAATTGTGTCAATCTCCGAGGTAAACTTAAAGGTATCAATGGGTTACAGTATCGGCTAGCTTGGGATGTGGTCGATCTGCCTACAGGGAGGCTGAACAAATGGGCGTCATAGGGGATCGACAAATGTTCCGTAGTTTGATCTAACGATAGACCGACTCTTGTTCGCCGAAGCCACGACCCAACCCGAGCCGGCTGCTCCCGCGGCCATTCCATTCGTCCCCTGCGTGCGACTGTTCGTCGAACGCATGTCCGTCGAACAAGCGGACGACAGCGAGCACGGCGGCTTCGCCGAAATGGACGTGCCGGTGCTCGCCCTTTCATTCGAGTACGCAGGCACGCGCATTCGCGCCTCCGATCGCCGCAAGCAATTCTTCGTCGGGCATGGCGGCGGCCTCGCCCGTGTCGAGCGCGACTCCGCAGGCGAAGCGCGCGCGCAATGTTTGTTGGAAGGGTTTGGCGCGGTGGAGCTCGAGTGCGCGACTGCGTACGCGGCCGACCTCGATTCGCAAGCCGACTACATCGTGCAAGTCGGCGGCAACGTGCATACGCTGTGCTCGTTCACCGCCTACGCTCTGCCGCAACTCGAGAGCCTCGGCTTCAAGATCGAGATCGCGCAAGACTATCCTTACCAAGTCGTGTCGCCCGACGTGCCTTGGTACGCCACGGTCGATGCCGATGACGGTCGCAGTGACTGGTTCAGCCTGGAGCTGGGCATCGAGATCGAGGGCAAGCGCGTCAACTTGGTGCCCGCGTTGCTCGAGCTGCTCGAAGAGTGCTCGGACCTCACGAACATGGAGGCGCTGCTGCGCGTCCCCGCGCGCTTTCGAGTGGTTCCTGTCGGAGAAAACCGCTATTTGCCCGTTCCGCCCGAGCGCTTGCGCTCGGTGCTCCACGTATTGCTCGAGCTGTATCGCGGCGAAGAACTGGCGGATGGTTCCATCAGTTTCCCCGGCTCACGCGCCGCGACCGTGGCCAAGCTCGATGAAGCGCTCGACGGCGCGGCTACGTTGCTCTGGGGTGGTGACACCGATGTGCGTAAACGCGGGCGTGCGCTAGGCGCGGGCTCGCGCGAGAAGGTCACCGTCAGTACCAACGGCTTGCAGGCCACCTTGCGCCCGTACCAGCAAGAGGGGCTTGATTGGTTGCAGCACCTGATTGAGTGCGACGTCGGCGGCGTGTTGGCCGACGACATGGGCCTCGGCAAGACCCTTCAAACCATCGCGCATCTGTCAGCCGAAAAAGCTTCCGGGCGAATGGAGGCGCCGAACTTGGTGCTGATGCCGACCAGCTTGATCGGCAATTGGCAACGCGAGCTGAAGAAGTTCGCCCCGCATTTGAAGGTCGTGGTCCTGCACGGCAGCAAGCGCGAGGCGCGCCGCCGCGAAATCGCCGAAGCCGACGTCGTGCTCACCACTTACCCGCTGGTCCTGCGTGATTTGGAGCACTTCCGCGATCGCGATTTTCACCTTTTGATCCTGGACGAAGCGCAGGCCATCAAAAACCCGCGCAGCCAGATCAACAAGGCCGTCGGCGCGATCTCCGCGCGGCATCGGCTGTGTTTGTCGGGCACCCCCGTGGAAAACAATTTGGAAGAGCTGTGGGCGCTGTTCGACTTCCTGATGCCCGGCTTTTTGGGTGATGCGGATCGCTTCCGAACTGCGTTTCGCTATCCGATCGAACGCGAAGGAAACCAGCAGAAGCTCGAAGCCCTGCGCAACGCCGTGGCGCCGTTCATCATCCGCCGCATGAAAGAGACGGTCGCTCGTGATCTGCCGCCAAAGACCGAGCTGGTTCGTCCGGTCGAGTTGGCGGGCGATCAGCGCGAGCTCTACGAGAGCATTCGCGCCGCAGCGCACAGCGAAGTGCGCACCGCGATCAAGAAGAAGGGCATCCCCGGTTCTGCCATCGCGATCTTGGACGCGCTGATGAAGCTGCGCCAAGTGTGTTGCGATCCGCGCTTGGTGTCGGTCTCGTCAGCGCGCGCAGTGACTAGCTCCGCGAAGTTCGACTTGTTCTTCGAACTGCTCACGAGTCAGCTCGAGCAAGGCCGGCGCGTGCTGGTGTTTTCGCAGTTCACGCGCATGCTGGCACTTTTGTCCGAGGGCTTGAAGCAGCGCCAGGTGCGCACGGTCGAACTCACCGGCTCGACCGTCGATCGCCAAGCAGTTTGCGACGTGTTCGAGGCGCGCAAGGCGGATGTCTTCTTGCTCAGCCTCAAGGCCGCCGGCACCGGCCTCAATCTGACCAGCGCCGACACGGTGATCCATTACGACCCTTGGTGGAACGCTGCCGCACAGTCGCAAGCCACCGATCGCGCCTACCGCATCGGGCAAACCAAGCCGGTGTTCGTCTACAACCTGATCGTCGCCGGCAGCGTCGAAGAGCGCATGCTGCGCTTGCAGCAGAAGAAGCAGCACTTGGCTGCGACGCTGCTCGGCACAGGCGGCGTGCCCTCTCGGCTGACCGAGGGTGACCTCGAGGATCTGTTCGCGCCGCTAGCTGACTGAGTACCACTGCTCGTGCATTGCTCCACCAGCAACCGCTACCCACGCCGTTTGCTCTTCAGCCGTCGACCTTCTTCAATTCCTTCGGCTCGACATAGTCGCTCGGCTGAAGCACCAACCGCTCGACGCGCTGCCCTTTCGTCAGCGCATCCACGATCTCTTCCAGATCACTCTCTGCGACGCGACCATAAAAATATCCGTCGGGCTCGACCGCGATCGCCGGCCCGACCCAGCACGTGTCGAGACAACTGGACGTGCACGCGCGCGCTTCGAGTTCGGCGAGCCCGCGCTTTTTGAGCATCGATTTCAGCTTCTCGTGCAGCTCCACCGCACCGCGGGCGGCGCACGAACCTTTTGGCGTGCCGTCGGGACGACGATTGACGCACACGAACAAGTAGCGCTTTCGTTCAGCCATTTTCTAGGTCCAGAGCCTAACTCGAGGTGGTTACCGCGCGCACGGAGTCTGCGACGATTGTGAGAAGTTCGTCGAGATCACCGTCGGCAATATTGAGCGGTGGGGCGATATAGACGACGTTACCGAGCGGGCGGAGATAGGCGCCGCGGCGCAGGGCCTCATGGTACACGCTGAGGCCGCTGCGCTCGAGATAGCCTTGCCGACCGCCGAGTTCGAGCGCGCCGATCATGCCGAGCGAGCGGGTCGTCGTCACGCCCGGAATCGACGAGAAATCGGCGAATGCGTCGCGGATTCGCCGGGCTTTTGCGGCCGCGCGCTCCAGCACGCATTCTTCTTCATAAACCTTCAGCACCTCGATCGCGAGCGCCGCGCCGAGTGGATTGCCAGTAAAGGTGTGACCGTAGAAGAAAGCGCGCTCACTGCCACCGAAAAACCCTTCGAAGATGCGGCGAGTGGCGAGTGTGGCAGCCATGGGCATCATCCCGCCAGTGAAGCCCTTAGCGGTGCACATGAGGTCGGGCACGATGCCCGCGTGTTCGGAGGCCCACATGGGCCCTGTCCGACCGTAGCCAGCGAACACTTCGTCGAGGACCAAAAAGACGTCGTGTTTCGTGGTCAACGCACGCGCCCGACGCAAGAACTCGGCGTCGTACATGCGCATTCCCGCCGCGCCCTGGACCATCGGCTCGAGTACGACGGCGGCGATCGTGTCCGCATCTTTCTGCAGGATTGATTCGAGCACCGAGAACGCGCGCTCGTAGCCGTCACTCGCTGACGGGACTCGCAAGCACTCCATGACAACCGACGCGAACGGACGGCGAAACACTTCCACCCCTTGCAGCGCGGTGACGCCCAACGTTTCCCCATGAAACGCGCCGTCGAAGGCCACGAAACGTGTGCGCTCGGGCCGGCCATTTTGCAGCCAGTATTGCAGCGACATCTTCAGCGCCACTTCGACCGAAGTCGAACCATTGTCGCTGAAGAATACGTGCGGCAGGCCCGGGGGCGCGAGTTTGACCAGCTGCTTGGCGAGCACGGCCACTGGCTCGTGGGTGATTCCGCCTAGCGCGGTGTGGCACAGCCGCTCTGCTTGAGCTGCCAGCGCGTGTATCAGGCGCGGATGATTGTGACCCAAAGCGGCGCACCACCAGGACGAATTGCCGTCGAGGTAAGCTCGGCCGTCCGCGTCGAACAAGCGGGAACCGCTGGCCCGCGCGACGACCAGTGGATTGGTTTCGGCGATGTACTCAGCCATCGCCGTGTACGGGTGCCAAACGTGCGCCTTGTCTAGTTCGATGATCTGCTCACGAGGGAGTGCCTTCATGATTTACTCACGCCAGGTGATGGGACTGCGGATCGCCTTCGGCAAGCTGCTCGTCAGCGGGCGCGCCCAGCGGCAAGAACAAAGTGATGCTCGTGCCCGCCCCCTCTTCGCTTTCGATCAAAAGCTCCCCGCCGTGCGCCTCGACGATTCGCTGCACGATGGGTAGGCCCAAACCGGTACCGCTCGGTCGGGTGGTGAAGAACGGATCGAGTGCGCGCTCACGCACTTCCGGCTCCATGCCGTGACCGTGGTCGCGGATCTGAATCGAGACCGCAGGGCTCTTCGACGATAACTCACCGCGAGTCACCACGATATCGACGCGGCCTCCGCCCTGCATGGCTTGACAGGCGTTCTGCACCAAGTTGTCGAACACCAGCCGGAACAAGTTCGGGTCGACCCAAACCGTTTGGATCTCTGGATCGGCGCCGATCGACACGACAATCTCGTGGCCGTCCATGATTTGCGAGCGAGAGCGCTTGGCCAGCTCACCGAGCGAGACAGGCGAACGCTTGACGCTCACTGGTCGCGCAAAGCGCAATAGATCGGTGACGAGGCGATTGAGCCGCGCGGCCTCTTCGTCGACGATCCCTAGTAGGATATTGCGATCCTCTTCGTTGCCAGAGACCCGACGAAGACCGGCAACCGCGTTGACGATGACCGCCAACGGATTCCTGACTTCGTGAGCGATTGCCGCCGCCAGCTCGCCGACTGCAGCCAGCTGATTTTTGCTTACCAGCTCGCTTTGCACGACACGCAATTCAGCGTGGGACGTGCGCAGTTCGTCGGTGCGCAATTGCAGTCGCTGCGTCGTCTGCTCGAGCCCACCGGCCGCCAGTCTGTAGCGCATCAAGACCGTCCCCGCGACGGCGAACGCGAAGACCAGGAACGCGTGAGGCAAGAGGCTGATCGTGTCTTTGAAAATACCGAAGGCCAGCCCGGCGTCATTGATCACCGCCGGCACGACCAAGGAAATGCCGAGCAGCGAAGCCAAGGCGTCACGTCGGCCCGCGAGGTACGCGCGGGCCAAAATGGCGACGGTTGCCAACGTCTCGAGCACACCCGCGGCATAGAACGCGTTGCCGACGGTGCTCGCCTCGCCGACCATTTGATCGACGCGAACGCCGAGGACGTTGGATGAGACGACCTGAAACTTGCCCGGCACCCAAAACGCGCCCGTCCAGTTGGCCACGAAGAAGAAAAACGCGAGCAGGTACAGTGGCCAACAGCGACCCAAGCGATTCTTGAGCGACGAAAAGCACAACGCAAAGTGCACGTTGAGCGGCGCCGCAAAAATGGCACCGGACAGACCGATTTGATCGGCGAGAATGCCGTGAGGCTGCGTCCCGTCGTGATAGTCCAATCCCACGCCGATGCTCATGACGCTGAGCGCAAAACACAAGACGCCGAACACCGAGTATTCGGGCTCACGTCGCCCGGCAAAGTAGGCGAGCACGAAGAATGCGCCCATGCCGAGCTGCGCGGCCGCCCAAGCGCAAAGCACCCCGGATAGGAAAGTGCCGCTCACGATCCTCCACCCAGCTCACGGTTGACCGTGAAATGCGTCATGCGGATCGATGCCGGGGGTGCGCTGGCACTCACCTCGTACACGCCACTCGGGAGGTCGTGCAAAACGAACGGAGAGGTCAGCTGCAATCGACCGTTCGTCCTCGGAGAGCGCAGCGTGATCGTGCATGGCGCGTCGGATTCTGCTCCCAGCGCGGAGAAAACGAACGCATCGAAGGTCACGGCGTCGCTGCTCTTCGCGCCGTTGTAGTTACCTTCGGGCCGACGTAGCCATACGGCTCCACTCGGGCCGGCGGCTTCATCCGCAGTCTTACCGACGAAGAAGCGGTGCGCCTTGGCTGCACGCGCACCGCTGGCTGCAGCGCGCGGCACCAAGCCCGAAGCCAAGACCGGCGCAGCAAAAAGCCAATGGGAACCGGGAGCGAGTTCGGCGTCCTCGCTCAGCAGCTCGCCCAGCGTGATGTTGGCTTGGGTCGCTGCCAGCCTTCGCGGCCGCCCCGAATCCAGCGCTAGTTCGACGGCGACGATGTCCGCCCCGGCGGCGTCACTGATCACTTGCACGCGATAGCCGCGCGGATCGGCGAGCACCACGTGCTCCCCGAGCTCCGGCGCGACGAAGCTCACGGTCGCCTTCGACACCGGAGTGTCGAGCACGTCTGCTCGCAGGTCGGTGCTGTTCCGCACGGGTTCGGCGCTTGCCTTCGAGCTCGAGACCGGTGCGCAGCTCGAGACCGGCGCGCTGGCGCTTGGCGCGCCTTGCCCGCCACACGAGAGGACCGCGGCAAGCGGCAAACAAAACCAACAGGACGAGCGCACCTTGGAACGCTAACCCGACCCGCGGCGCCGCTCAATCGACTCGCAAACGGCGCAGATCGGGGGCGCCGAAGGCGCGCCGTCCCACATCTACTCTCCCGCCCCACGAGCCCCCCGCGCGCGAGGCTCGCCAGGGCCGACGCGATCTGCTACGCGGGTATTTCCGATGAGCTACGTGGTTTTGGCACGCAAGTGGCGCCCGATGCGCTTCGAGGACCTGGTAGGACAAGACCACGTCGCTCGCACGCTCGGTAACGCGATCGACAGCGGCCGCGTGGCGCACGCCTTCCTGTTCACGGGCGTTCGCGGCGTGGGCAAGACCACTAGCGCGCGCATCCTCGCCAAGGCGCTGAATTGCCTCGGCGATCCGGATACGACGCCGCCCGGAACCGACCCGGGCCCGACCGTCACTCCGTGCTTGAAATGCGCGGCCTGTACCGAGATTGCATTGGGTACCGACGTCGACGTGCGAGATATCGACGGCGCCAGCTACACCGGCGTCGATGACGTGCGAAAACTGCAAGATTCCTTGCCCTATCGCCCCGCGCGCGACCGCTTCAAAATCGTGATCGTCGACGAAGTGCACATGCTCTCGCAGAACGCGTGGAACGCGTTCTTGAAGACGCTCGAAGAGCCGCCACCGCACGTCAAGTTCATCTTCGCGACCACTGAAGTGCACAAGGTCCCGATCACGATTTTGAGCCGGGTCCAGCGCTTCGACTTCAAGCTGATCCCGACGCAAGTTATCGCCGGACGCCTACGGCATGTGCTCGACCAAGAAAAAATCGAGAGTGATGACGCCGCTCTCGGCATCGTCGCACGTGAAGCCGCCGGCAGCATGCGCGACGCGATGAGCTTGCTCGATCAGGTGATCGCCTGGGGCGGCGCAGAGCTCCGCGGTGATGATGTCGCGCGCGTGCTCGGCGTGGCAAGCCGCAAAGTGTTGCACGACATCGCCGCTTCGCTCGTGAAGGGTGATGCTGGTGCGGCCCTGAACGTGATCGCAGAACTGGCCAATCAAGGCTACGACACCGCGCACGTTGCCCGCGATTTGCTGGCGTTATTGCGTGATTTGGTGGTCGCCAAGGTCTGCAAAGACCCCGGCGCACTGCTCGATTTGGCAGACGAAGAGGTGCGCGACGTGCGCGAGCTCGCCGAGGCAACGCACGCGGATGATTTAATCCGGCTACACCAAGGTTTCTCGCAGGGCTTCGATGACGTGGTGCGCAGCGGGCAGCCGCGCGCGGCGCTCGAGATGCTGCTCGTGCGCTTGGCGCGACGCCCACCGTTGTTGCCGGTCGACGAGCTCTTGCGCCGCTTGGCTGCGCTCGAACAACGTCTGGGTGCGCCCCGCCCGCAAAGCTCGCAGCAAGCGCCATTCCCTGCAGCTCGTGCTCCTCAACCGCAGCCACAGTCGCAGCCGCCCGCGCCGGACCTAAGGCCCCGCACCGCAGAAGGGCGCCCACGTGAAGTGCGCAGCGCCGAGAGCGCGCGGCCCGAAGCGCCGCCTGATGGCCGCAAGGAGCCTCCACCACGTCGTTCGGAGCCCGACCTCCGCCCAGCTCCCGAGCGACGCCCGGAAATCGATCCTGATTTCGCGATCCCATTTCCGGAGCAAGGCGGGCCCGACAAAAGAGCGGAGGCGCGAGCGGTCATCGTCACGCCGCCCAAACCGCCTCAAGCCGAACCAAACCCCGAAGATCTTGCCGCATTTCGCGCGATCTTGGATCGCGTGAACGAACGGCGCCCAGAACTTGCGGCGTTCTTGGCGCGCGGCTCGATCTTGTCTTCGACCCCGGGCGAATTCCGCTTGGGTTGGGAGCCCGGCGACATGTTCGGCCAGGGCGCAAACGACAAAGACTCGCAAGAAATGCTGGGGACTCTGGCCAGCGAACACTTTGGCAAACCCACCAAGGTGATCTTCGAATTCGAGTCCGCCCGCGCCGCGACCATCAAGAGCGTGGCCACCATCGAGACCGAAATTCGCCTAGCGAAACAGCGCGAGGCCATTGCACAGGCCAAAAGCCACCGCGGAATTACCGACGCCGTCGAAGTGCTCGGCGCTCGCATCAAAGATTTGAAGCTCGGTCCCAGCACGAGCAACTAGAGACCGGGCTGGTACATCGCCCACGCTGCACTAGGTTACGCCCATGCTCCCCGACCGACTGCAACGCCTGATCGAACTGCTCTCCCGCCTGCCCGGCGTGGGTGAAAAGACGGCGCAGCGCTTCGCCATGTTCTTCGTGACGGAAAGCCACGAGTACGGCCGCGAACTCGGTATTAGTTTGCAGGAGTTGGGTGAAGCGGTAAAGCGTTGTGAGCGTTGCGGTAATATCGCCGAAGTCGACGCGAACAATCGCGCGCTATGTCCCGTGTGCCGCGATCCGCGCCGTGACCCGAGCCTCTTGTGCATCGTCGCGCGCGTGCAAGATTTGATGGCGATCGAGAAGAGCGCGGCCATGCGCGGGCGCTATTTCGTGCTGGGGCGGCTGCTTTCGCCGCTCGATGGCATTGGCCCGGACGAGCTCCCCCTGCGCGAACTCTTCCAATTGGTCACTGAGGACTCGGTCAAAGAGGTCATCCTTGCAACGCCACCCTCGGTCGATGGCGAAGCCACCGCGTTGCTCTTGGCCCGTGAATTGACCGGCAAGGGCCTCAAAGTCTCACGCATCGCAAGCGGCGTCCCGCACGGCGGAGACCTAGAATTTGCCGATCAAATCACCCTTGGCCGGGCCATCGATGGACGGCGCGCGATGGACGGCAAGCGCACTTGATTCGGGGCTCGGGCGGGGCGAGTATGCGCCCCCTCGCCATGACCCGATCCGTCATCTTGTCCGCGGCCGCACCCCAACCAGTATCTGCGTATTCGCAGGCAATTCAGAGCGGTTCGCTGCTGTTCCTGGCCGGACAAATCCCCCTCGATCCTGCTACCGGCAAAGTGGTCAGCGGCACGATCGCGGAAGAGACGGATCGCATCATCGACAACTTGCGCGCCGTGTTGGCCGCCGCCGGTGCGACGCTCGACAACGTGGTCAAGACGACCGTCTACCTGACCAACATGGCGGACTTCGCCGCGTTCAACGAAGTGTACGCGCGCCACTTCACGAAAGAACCACCGGCTCGCACCACGGTCGCGGTCGCCGCCCTACCACTCGGCGTGCGGCTCGAGGTCGAAGCGATCGCCGCTCTTTGAGACTCTGATTCACATTTTGGGAGACGAGCATGACGGACAAACAAACGAGCAAGTCGAGCGTATCGCTCGCCGCCGCCGATATTTCGGCGAGCGCAGACAACGCCCTCGCCGCCTTGGGGCGTGCCGGCGAAAACGCGGTTGCATTGGTCGAAGCCTGGGTAAAATCCGGCAACGCCGCAGCGGTGAATGAAGCTTCCGAGCGCGCAAATGGGCCGGCCCGCAAAGCCGCCCGCCGCGGCGTGAACGTGCTCAAGTCACGCGGTGTCGCGATCCCGACCACGAATCACGTCACGAGCGTCACAGGCGAAAAATCGCCCGAAATCGCCGAAGCGCTGATGCTCGCGCCCGACAGCGGCGGCAGCGTCTGCCTCGTGATCACCTCGCGCTCGGCCACGAGCCGCACTCACAGCGTGTTCGTCTATCTGCATGATGATTTCGGCATCCACCGCGTCAACGTCGGTGACCTGAGCCAGTCACAGCTGAAGGACGCGCTCGCCCGCGCGCTCCCCGGCGCGGACTATCGCCCGGTCAAGGTACCCGTGAGCTGGGCACGCGCCCGCATCGCTGCTGCGCGTCAAAAGCACGCTTCTCGCGGAGTCCCCGAACCGCTCGGCTTCGCCACCGCGCAGAGCCTGCTCGAGCCCGTCCCGACCGACGCGGAAGAACATCCGTTCGACGGTGAAGGCCTCGAACTCGGCGACGAAGACGCGCAAGATCTGGCAAAGAACTCGCACCTGCTCCACTTCTTGCCCGAATTCCGCGGCTGGTTCCCGCCCAAAGAGGTGATCGACGAAATGCTCGGCAAGCTCGGCGAACGCATGACCCCCGGCAGCGAACCCGATCCCGAGCAACTCAAGAAGAATCTGGAAGAAGAGGTCACCTCCGCGACCGATCGCTTCTTCACCCCGGAACGCCGCGAAGCTCTGGCCCGCGCCATGAAGGACAGCGCGCTCAGCGTTCTCGCCCGCGAGGGCGAAGTCCGCACGCTCGAAGTCGTCGCGACCATGAAAAACATCCGCGACGCAGGCTTGATCACCAACCCTCCGCATGAAGTCGGCTTCTTGCGCGGTTTCTTCGACAAGGCCATCAGCGCCCTCGCCTTCCAAGACGGAGGTCGTATCCGGATCCCGCTCCCGCGCGCTCCCGAAGCCAGCGCCGGAGCTTAGTCCCTCGCGCATACCCGCTCTCTCGCTCCTCGCTTCGAAAGGAGCGAGAGTGGGGCGTTCGCAATCCAGCAGCGCACCTCGCGCAGCGGCCGAGTTTCCGAAACGCCGCGCCACGGGCTACGTCAATCGCAGCGCTCGGGGCTACGCGTCGCTGCGCGCCGTTCCGCGCCCGCTTACCCAACCAAAAAACTCACACCGCGTTCGCTCGGGCGGCGAGTTCGCGGTAGGCGCGGAGGAGTTCCTGGGTGATTGCGCCTGGTGAGCCATTGCCCACGCTTTTGCCGTCGATAGTGACGACGGGGACCAACTCGCGAAGGCTGGAAGTGATGAAGACTTCTTGCGCCGAGGCGAGCTCTGCTTTTGCGATCGCGCGCAGTTCGACGTTGAGGCCGAGCGACTGCGCCAACGAGAGCACGCGCCGGCGGGTGATGCCCGGGAGGATGGCTGCGGTGTCCGGGGCGGTCACGAGAGTGCCCGAAAAGATCGCAAAAACGTTGGAGGTTGCGCCTTCCAACACCTGCCCCGCGCGATCTTCGATCAGCGCTTCGCGCGCGCCGCGCGTGCGAGCTTCGCGGGCGGCGATGACCGCGAGCAGATAATTTCCGATCTTTGCATCAGCTACACCGGCGACGTCGCTGGGCCGCTCCGCGCGATAGGTGATCGCGGAAATCCCTCGCTCGTACGTCTCGGCGGGCGGACGCGCGAGATCGGTCACGATGATGACGCGCAGCGGCTGTTCGGCAAGATCTGGGTCGAGTCCCAATGAGCGTCCAATGCCGCGCGTGAGCGTGAGCCGCAGGTAGCTGTCGGGGGTGCCATGCTCGCTCAGCGTTCGGAGCATCTCGCTCCGCAAGCTGGCGATGCTGACGGGCAGGACCATCGCCACGCGTTCGGCGCTCTGTTTCAAGCGCGCTAGGTGCTCTTCGAGCGCGAACGGAACTCCTTGATAGCTGCGCAATGATTCGAATACCGAGTCGCCGTAAAGGAAGCCGCGATCGAACACGCTCACTTGCGCGCGCTCACTGGGCACGAGCTGCCCGTCGATCATCACCGTGGCTCGCATAAATACCCGTGCAATTTCGGTTACTTAGTGGTCGCGCGTAGCTCTAGGATTTCAGAACCGCCAGCCCAAGTGAGCTCGATGGTTACGTCAACGTTGCTAGTGATGTCGACGATTGGGCGGTCGAGCACGCTCGCGCGTGGCTGGAGTTTCAAGTGCAGGAGGCCTTCACGACCCAATGGGTAGCGCTCGACACTGAAGCCTTCGACCCCGCGAATGTGCCAAGTCAGTCGGTTGCGCATGAAATCCGGACGCAAACCGAAGATGAACTCGAACAGAACGGCGATCGGCGTGATGCCAGTCCAACCGACGAAGTCTTTGCGGCCGCGTCCCCCACCCTCTTCGTCCGGCGCGTGGTGTTCCCACACGGATCCGGTTTCTTCGAACGAAGCGACCATGTTGTCGTGGTGGTTCTTGGCGATCTCGTACGCGAGATCGCCGTAGCCGCGCGCGGCGAGGCCTCGCACCACCATGTAGTTGGTCGGAGGCCATACACCTCCGAGCCACAGACCACCATCCGGATCGTAGCCCGGCGTGTCGGCGGACAAGCTCGGGATGCGGTGCGGACGCTTGAATTCCGCGGCATTATCAAGATGTTCGACGAAGCGGGGCAAGCGCTCCGCGGGCACCGCATCCGCGAGCAACGCCCAGAACGCGCCGATGGTCTTCACTTTGGTGAGGCGCGTCTGATCGCGGAGCAGGTCGTGATAGAAGCCGGATGATTCGTCCCAAAGGTATTCGTTGATCCAGGGCACGAGGGATGCGTTCTCGTCCGCGAAGTCTTGAACCTCTTGGCGTCGATCGAGCACCGTTGCAATGTCGAGCACGATGCGATTGGAGAGCACCGCTTGCATGTTGGTGTCGACCCACGTGAGGTGTGCGTGGTCGAGGATCTCGCCCTCTGGTGAGCGAGGTTGGTTATCCATGCCGCTGGCAAGGCCCGTGCCCCAATAGCTGCCATTCGGCCAGGTACGGTAACGGCGGTGCCACTGGCCGTAAGCCACCAGCACTGGAAACACTTCCGCGAGTCGCTCGCGATCGCCAAAAGACTGAAAATACTCCCATTCCGCAAAGCCGAGCACGTTCGGACCACTGCCCGCGGGATCGAAACGGCTGTACAGCTCACTGCCGTTGCTCTCACGGATCTGGCGACAGATGCCGCCGTCGGGGTGCTGCTTGCAGTAGAAGTTGTCGAGCGTGTTCTGGAACTTCCACGCGCGATCGCCATAACGTCCGAAGAGCGCGATGAAGACCGTGTCCCACATGTACAAACAACCGTCGTACATCGTGGATGAGTAGTCCGAGACGAACGCGTTCTCGTCGTTCGCCGGGCGGAAGTTTTGAAATGCGATCTCCCAGCAGCGCCAGTAACACTCGATCGCTGCCTCGTGGCCCGGCCACGTGGGCACCGGCAACAGGTCGCGCTTGGCGGCTTCGAACTCGGGCCACGGCTCGACGTTGCGACGAGGCTTCCTAACGAACGCGTTCTCTTCCGCGAAGCGGTTCTCGACGTAAGTGTTGACGTAGCGGATTTCGCTTGGATTGTTCCGTAGATACAGCGGGTTCCGCATGGTTTCTCCGCGAAGATTCGCATTACCACATCCCTGCGCGTGAACGGTGCGCCACGGCCTTCGAGCTTCCGCGCGGGCCGTTTTCTGGGGATTTTCGCCGCGCCCCTGAGCAAGCGCTCAGCGCAAGGCTCGACGGATCTGCGTCAGCTCAGCCGCCATCCGAGCGCGCACCAGGTCCCTCAGCCTTCGGTCGTCGAAGCCGGCTTCTGCCGGCTCGATCGCGGGCAATACGCGCACGAGCGTGGGTTGTGGCCG
>Ga0164241_10001699_pt1 | contig 26118 bp, 28 predicted proteins | sample OricomyardsoilBY_FD_108780 | JGI IMG/M metagenome (GOLD analysis project Ga0164241, IMG submission 108780) | Backyard soil microbial communities from Emeryville, California, USA - Original compost - Back yard soil (BY) | ecosystem: Environmental > Terrestrial > Soil > Unclassified | place: USA... | reverse complement strand
TCGCTGCGCCGCGCGCTCGAGCTCGAGCCCGGCCGCCCCGACGCCGCCCTCCCCCTTGCCCGCCTGCTGATCGACCAGGGCGCCCACGACGAGGCGCTCGCGATCCTCGGCACCGTGCGCGAGAGCTTCCAGGCCGAGGGCCTCGGCGCACGCCTGCGCCTGCGCGACGACCCGATCCTCGGTCCACCGATCGCCGCGCTGGCCGAGGGCAACGTCGACGAGGGCCTCGACGGCCTGATCGCGGCGCTGCCCGCCGTGCCGGAGCACACCGACGACATCCGCCGGATCGTGGTCGGTGTGCTCGACGAGCTCGGCCCCGAGGACCCGCGCCCGCGCGAGTACCGGCGGCTGCTCGCTCAGGCCCTGTACTAGGTCGCGGCCGCGCTCGAGAGCGCGTGCTCGCGCAGCAGCTCGGCCGTGCGCTCGGGCCGCTCGACCCAGAACATGTGCCCGACGCCGTCGAGCCGCTCGAGCCGCGCGCCCGGGATCGCGCGCGCGATCGCCTCGCCGTTGGAGACCGGGATCATCTGATCCTCGGTGCCGTGGATCACCAGCGCCGGCATCGCGATCTCGGCGAGCCGCGCGCTCGTGTCGTGCGCGGTGATCGCCTGCATCTGGAGCATGATCACCGCGAGCGCCGTCGGCTTCTCGACGGCCGTCGCGCGGAACACCGCGTACTGCGCCTCGTCGACCGCGAAGTCGGCGGAGACGTTGACCTCCCAGCCGGCGCGGATCGCGCGCTCGCGGTCACCGGAGCGCATCGCCTCGACCAGCGGACCGAGCACGGCCTCGTCGGCCAGCGTGCCCTCGGGCCCGCCCGGGTAGGTGCAGCCGAGCGTGAGCGTCCGCACCTTCTCCGGATGCCGCAGCGCCAGCTCCTGGGCGATCATCCCGCCCATCGAGATGCCGAGCACGTGCGCGCTCGGCAGGCCGACCGCCTCGAGCACGCCGGCGGCGTCGTCGGCCATGTCGGCGATCGAGAACGCCTCGTCCACGCGCGGGCTCCAGCCGACGCCGCGGTTGTCGAAGGCGATGACGTCGAAGTCGCGCTCGAGCAGCGCGACGAAGGGCTCGCCCCAGTGCTTGTGGTTGCCGCTCATGCCCTGGATCAGGAGCAGCGGCTCGCCGGCTCCCCGGCGCACGTGGTGCAGGCTCATGCCGACCGAGGCTACAACGGCAACGCGAGCTGATCGGCGGCCGCGACGTCCTCTTCGCGGTCGAGCCCGTTGACCCCCACGCCCAGCAGCCGGACTGGTCGCGACGGCGCGTAGGCGCGCAGCAGCGCGACGGCGATCGCGCGCACGACCGCGGCCTCGTTGGTCGCCCGGTCGAGCGTCCGCGTCCGCGTGATCGTCGTCCAGTCGTCGAGCCGCACCTTGATCCCGACGGTGCGTCCGCGGCGGTCCTGGCGCCCCAACCGCTCGCACAGCTCGTCGGCCAGCCGGAGCATGATCCGGTCCTGCTCGTCGCGGTCGGCGATGTCGACGTCGAACGTCGTCTCGCGCGACTCGGACTTCGCGATCCGGACGTTCGTCACCTCGCCCTCGTGCTCGAACGCCGCGCGGCGCTGCAGGTCGCGGCCCTGGTTGGCCCCGAAGCGCTCCAGCAGCAGGTCGAGCGGCGCGGCGGCGAGCTCGGCCAGCGTCCGGATCCCCAGCGAGGCGAGGCGCTCGACGGTCTTCGGCCCGATCCCCGGGACGAGCCCGGCCGGCGACGGCCCGAAGCGCGCGCACGCCTCCTCGCGCGACAGCGCCACGAACCCGCGCGGCTTCTCGCAGTCCGAGGCGACCTTCGCGACGAGCTTGTTCGGCCCGATCCCCACCGAGGCGCTGAGCCCGGTCGTCTCCTGGATCGCGGCCACGAGCCGCCGCATCGCCGACTTCGGCGAGTGCAGCTCGCTGAGGTCGAGGTAGGCCTCGTCGAGCCCGACCACCTCGACCTCCTCGACGGTGTCGCGCACGAGCGCCATGACCTTCGCCGACGCCTCGCGGTAGGCGGTGAAGTCGGGCGGGATCACGATCGCCTCCGGGCACAGCCGCAGCGCCCGCGACGTCGGCATCGCCGAGCCGATCCCGAACTTGCGCGCCTCGTAGCTGGCGGTCGTGACGACGGCGCGCGGCGAGCTGCCGGAGACGATCACGGGCTTGCCCGCGAGGTCCGGCCGCCGGAGCAGCTCGACGGAGGCGTAGAAGGCGTCGATGTCGAGGTGGGCGATGCAGCGCACGTACGCGAACAAGCGTACGCATGGGGTCGGTCAGTCCGGGACGCCCACGGACGGCGTGCCGAGCACGAGCTGCGCCGTGTTGATCACATGCGCCATGCCCATCCGGCCCTCCTCGTCGTCCTCGGCCAGCGGCAGCCGCGCCTCGGCGGTCGCGGCGAGCGCGTCGACGTAGGCGACGACCTCGCTGCCCGCGTTGCGGAAGGCGAGCCGCGCGAGCGACAGCGACTCGGTCGGGTCCCACCCGCGGAAGCCCGCCGTGAACGCGGTCGCGAGGTAGGCGATGCCGCGCTCCATGATCAGGTCGCGCGCTCCGAGGACCGCCATCCCGGGCGCCGGGCCGCAGTCGACGGGCTCCTCGCCGCGCACGATCCGGTCGAGCTGGGCGCCGGCGACGAGCTCGAGCTGGTCGCCCTCCAGGCCGACCGCGAGCGCGCAGCGCAGGAACGCGACGGCCGCGAAGCGCGCCATCCCGTACGGCATGTCGCTCGCGTAGAGGATCCGCCCCGGCGGGACCGTCGCGTAGAGCGCGAGCAGGTCGCTGACGAGCCACCACGAGGTGTCGAAGAACAGGTTCGGCGACTCGGCGACGATCGGCCCGAGGTGCCCGAGGTCGCTGATGCCCGCGTGCGCGAGGATCAGCCGCGCGCCGGGGTAGCGCCGCGACAGCGCTGCGACCTCCTCCCCCAGCCCCGGGAACCCGCGGCCGGCGTGGAAGAGCACCGGGGCGCGCGCCTCGTGCGCGAGCGCGACGACCCCGTCGACGACCGGGTGCGGGAGGTCGAACGCGTCGCTGCGCGGGTGCAGCTTGAAGCCGACCGCGCCGGCGGCGAGGCACCGCTCGGCCTCGGCGAGCCCCTCCTCCCCGTCGTGCGGGTTGATCCGCGCGAGCGCGGTGAGCCGGCCCGGGTGGCGGCGCGAGGCGGCGATCGCCTCCGCGTTGGCCGCCGTGTAGCCGTCCGGCTCCTGGGTCGGGAAGATCAGCGCCCGGCGGTGGCCGGCGCGGTCGAGCCCGGCGACGATCTCCTCGGCGGTCGCCTTGCGCCCGTCCGGGTCGTTCTGGCCGAGATGCGTGTGCGCGTCGAAGAAGTCCAGCTCGCGCCCGGCCGCGGCGAGCGCGTGCTCGTACAGCGGGTGCAGCGGCGCGTCGTGCGGGTCTCCGGGGATCGCCATCGCCCGGTGCAGGCTATCTAGCAGCCGAGGCGACGGGTAAGGCGTGTGAGACGTACCCACGGTACGACAACCCGCGGAGTCAGCAGCCCAGCCGCTTCTTGTAGGGACGCTCGGCATCGAGAACACCCACCTCGAGTTTTCCGGGCTCGAGACGAACAGTTCGCACGATCGGCTTCTCGCGACCACCAAGGAGGATCGTCAGGCGAACCTTCAATCCGTTCCGCGGGTGCTTGAGCCGCTTCGAGTAGTGATAGTTGTCGTCAACCTGCACCGTGTAGCAATGATGTCTCTTGGACATCGTAAGGACCGGGGTGCCAGCAGCGCCATCGAGCAGCAGGGCGCCAGCGTTCAGGACTCCGTCGACCGTGGTGGTCTTGGGTAACGCCCTGTCGAGCCGGACATAGACCGTGAAGCCATAGCCGTCTCCGATCGTCGCCGGATCGTAAATCGCGATGGGATCTCGGACGAGATGCGTGCGGGAGCTGCTTGCCGCATCGCTGATCGCCGCATCAATCACGGGCGCGAGCAGCGCGGCGCCAACTAGCGCGAACCCGATGAGACGCGGGACCTTCATGAAGCCAATCCTAATCACTCACTTGGTGTTGTCTCGATGTTTGTCCTTCGCCGGGGAAACTTTCGGCAGGGTCTTGAACACGCTCCTGGGTACGAAGCTCCAGATACCCTTCGCGTTGTTGAAGTCAGCGTGCGCGCCCGTCCAGGCCATGACCCAACGGCCGTCGCGGGTGACGTAGCGCCAGTCGAGGGTGCCACCGTTGCGATCCGCTATTCCAGGTTCGGATCGTCTGGCCGGGCGGGCATGTCTTGGGTGTGTTGGTGAATGGGAGCTGGCCGATGTTGGCGCACTCGACGACCGTGACGTTGGGCTTCAGCTGCGCCGTCGTTGAGAAGTTGCACAGCGTGCTCGGCTCAGAGGCCTTCGACCTCGTCAGGCGGCAAGCGTGCGCGGCGCGGTCGCCCGCTCCTCCTCGACGACCGTGCGCAGCCGCGCGAGGCCGAGGCGGATCCGGCTCTTCGCGGTGCCCAGCGGCACGCCGACGCGGCGTGCGACCTCCTCGGCCGTCAGCCCGCCCCAGAACGCGAGCACGACGGCCTCGCGCTGCGGCGCCGACAGCATGTGCAGCGCGGTGCGCAGCCGCTCGCGGATCTCGGCCCGCTCGGCGCACGCGGGCGGCCCGTCGTCCCCCGCCGGCTCCGAGGAGGCAACGAGCCGGAGGCGGTCGCTGGCGCGGCCCGCGGCCTGGCCCTCGCGCCAGAGGTCGAGCGCGCGGCTGCGGGCCATCAGCCGCAGGTACGGGCCGAGCGTCCCGCGGCGCGCGTCGAAGCGGTCCGGGTTGCGCCACAGCTTCAGGAACACGTCCTGGGAGACGTCCTGTGCCGCCGTCGGGTTGCCGAGGACGCGGAGCGCCGTGCCGTACACGGCGGCCGCGTGCTCGTCGTAGCAGGCCGAGAACGCGGTGGGATCGCTCAGGCTGGTCATGCAACACACCTTACACAAGTTGTTGAAGGTTCAAACCTGGTTGAATCGAACCCATGTCCGCCGACCGCCTCAGCGCGCTCGACGCGACCTTCCTCCACCTGGAGGCCAAGGGCGCGCACATGCACGTCGCGGCCGTGCTCGTCTTCGACGGCGAGCCGCCCGAGCACGAGGAGCTGATGGACCGGATCGAGGCGAAGCTGCACCTCGTCCCGCGCTACCGCCAGCGGATCGCGGAGGTCCCCTACGACCAGGGCCGGCCCGTGTGGGTCGACGACCCGCACTTCAACCTCGGCTACCACGTGCGCCACACCGCGCTGCCGACGCCCGGCGGCACGCTCGAGCTCAAGGCGCTCGCCGGCCGCCTGTTCGCCCAGCCGCTGGACCGCGCCAAGCCGCTCTGGGAGATGTGGCTCGTCGACCGCCTCGCGCCGGACAAGCGCGACGGCGCCCCGCGCTGGGCGCTGATCAGCAAGACCCACCACGCGCTCGTCGACGGCGTCTCCGGCGTCGACATCGCCTCGGTGCTGCTCGACCCGTCGGCCGAGGGCGCGCCGGCGATGGGCCCGCCGCCCGCGTGGTCGCCGAAGCCGGTGCCGACGCGCACGCAGCTGCTCGCCGACGCGCTGCTCGATCGCGCGACCCAGCCCGCCGAGGCGCTGCGCGTCCTGCGCGCGTTCGGCCGCTACCCGCGCCAGACGGCGTCGCGACTGGCCGAGGCCGCCGTCGGCGTCGGCGCGATGGCGTGGGCCGGCGTCAACCCCGCGCCCGTCTCGCCGTTCAACGTCAAGATCGGCCCGCACCGCCGCTACACGTGGGTCGACGCCGACCTCGCGCGCTTCCGGGCGATCAAGTCCGCGCTCGGCGGCACCGTCAACGACGTCGTCCTGACCGCCGTCACGCTCGCCCTCGGCCGTCACCTGCGCCGCCACGGCCACGACACGACCGACCTCGTCCTGAAGGCGATGGTCCCGGTCTCCGTGCGCGCCGACGTCGAGCGCGGCGCGCTCGGCAACCGCGTCTCGAACATGTACGCGCCCCTGCCGGTGGGCATCGAGGACCCGCTGGAGTGCTTCGCCCGGGTCCACGAGGACATGGGCAACCTGAAGGCCTCCGGGCAGGCCGTCGGCGCCGAGGTGCTGACGCGGCTCGGGGACTTCGCGCCGCCGACGATCATGAGCCAGGCCGCCCGCGCCCAGGCCCGTCAGCGGTTCTTCAACCTCGTCGTGACGAACGTCCCCGGCCCGCAGTTCCCGCTCTACCTCGCGGGCCGCCGGTTGTCGGGGCTCTACCCGGTCGTCCCGCTCGCGCAGAAGCAGGCGCTTGGGATCGCGATCATGAGCTACGACGGGCGGCTCGGGTTCGGGCTGCTCTCCGACTACGACGCGCTGCCGGACCTCGACGACCTGTCGGCCGACCTCGAGCGCGCGATCGCCGCGCTCGGCGCCGCCGCGGGCGTCCCGGAGAAGCAGCCGTCGCGCTTCACCCGCGCCCCCGCCCCCACGGGCTGACCCCGTGGCGCGCCGGATCGCGGTGGGGCTCGCCGTCGTGGCGGTCTCCGTGGGCGGCGTGATCGCGCTGCTGGCGTTCTTCGCCGGGCGCGACGACGCGACCACCGGCGCGGGCGGCGACGCCGTCGCCGCGCAGAGCGCCGAGGGTCCGGGCCGCGCCGACCCGTCGGCGGAGTCGCCGCTCCTGCGCGCCGGCAACGTCGAGCTGCGCTACGCCCGCGCCGCCGACCGCGCCGCGCTGACCGCGCTGGCCACCCGTCTTGCCGGCGCGGACGGCGCCGCGCTGCGGGCCGCCGGCGGCGCCGTGGTCGTCGTCCGCGACCCCGCCGCGCCCGGGATCGTGGCCCGCGCCTGGCACCGGACGCTGACCGTCGCCGCGCCCGACGACCCCGCGCTGCAAGCGTTCGTGGAGGGATGGCTGGGCCAGGGCGGATAATCGTGGGGTCCATGCGGATCGCGCTCGCCCAGATCAACGCCACCGTCGGCGACATCGCCGGCAACGAGGAGCGCATCCGCGCCCGCCTCGCCGAGGCCAAGGAAGCCGGCGCCCAGCTGGTCCTCTTCCCCGAGCTGGCGATCACCGGCTACCCGCCGGAGGACCTCCTCCTCAAGGAGCACTTCCTCGCCGACGCGCGCGCCGCGGTGCAGCGGATCGCCGCCGACGTCGAGGGCATCGTCGCGCTGATCGGCTTCCCGGAGCGCGCCGACGACGTCTACAACGCCGCCGCGATCTGCGCCGATGGGCGGATCGCCGCGATCTACCGCAAGGTCCGGCTCCCGAACTACGGCGTCTTCGACGAGGTCCGCTACTTCCAGAGCGGCCCAGGCCCGGCGCTGATCGAAGTCGACGGCGTGAAGGTCGGCGTCACCGTCTGCGAGGACATCTGGCAGCCCGGGCGCCCGGCGTCCGACGAGGCGCTCGCCGGCGCGACCGTGATCGTCAACGTCTCGGCGTCGCCCTACCACGCCGACAAGGACGCCCAGCGCGAGCGGATGATCGCCCAGCGCGCGTCCGACAACCTCGCCGCGGTCGCCTTCTGCGCGCTCGTCGGCGGCCAGGACGAGCTGATCTTCGACGGCGCGTCGTTCGTCTGCGACCACCGCGGCGAGGTCATCGCCCGCGCACCGCAGTTCGCCGAGGACCTGCTGGTCGTCGACGTCGACACCCGCGCCGCCGCGTCCGCCCGCCTGCGCGACACGCGCCAGCGGCCCGCCGCGCGCGAGCTCAAGCCCGAGGTCGCGCACCTCGGGACGTTCACGACCGCCGGCGGCACGCCGGAGGGCGCGAACATCGGCGGCCCGGTCGCCGAGCCCCTCGACGCCGAGAGCGAGGTCTACGCGGCGCTCGTGCTCGGCACGCGCGACTACGTCGAGAAGAACGGCTTCCGGCACGTGGTCCTCGGCCTCTCCGGCGGGATCGACTCCGCGCTCGTCGCGCTCGTCGCCGTCGACGCGCTCGGCGCCGACCGCGTGACGTGCGTGAGCATGCCGTCGCCGTACTCGTCGCTCGGCACCCAGAGCGACGCCCGGACGCTGGCCGAGAACCTCGGCGTGCAGTTCATGGAGCTCTCGATCCGCGAGGCGATGGAGACCTACGAGGGCATGCTCGCCCCGGTCTTCGAGGGCCGCGAGCCCGACCTGACCGAGGAGAACCTCCAGGCCCGGATCCGCGGCAACCTGCTGATGGCGATGTCGAACAAGTTCGGCTGGCTGGTGCTGACGACCGGCAACAAGTCGGAGATGTCGGTCGGCTACTCGACGCTCTACGGCGACAGCGCCGGCGGCTTCGCGGTGATCCGCGACGTCCCGAAGCTGCTCGTCTACCGGCTCGTCGACGTCCGCGCGCGGCGCGATCCGGAGAACCCGGTCCCGGCGGAGATCGTCACGCGCCCGCCGTCGGCCGAGCTGCGCCCCGACCAGACCGACCAGGACTCGCTGCCGCCCTACGAGATCCTCGACGCGATCGTCGAGGGCTACGTCGAGGAGGACCTCGGCCGCGACCAGCTCGTCGAGCGCGGCCTCCCGGCCGCGGACGTCGAGCGCGTCATCAGGCTGATCGACCTCGCCGAGTACAAGCGCCGCCAGAGCCCGCCCGGGATCAAGATCACCTCGCGGGCGTTCGGTCGCGACCGGCGCGTGCCGATCACCAACCGCTACCGCGGCTGAGCGCGGCTACTCCGGCGGGGCCGGCGGCACGACGCCCTCGGGGAGCGGCCGCACGGCGATCGTCATCCGCACGATCGCGCAGAGCTTCCCGGCGTCGTCGGAGAAGTCGACCTCCCAGAGCCACGTCGTGCGGCCGCGGTGCCGGCGGCGGGCGACCACGTGGATCGTGCCCTCGGTGATCGGCCGCAGGAACGACGTCTGGTTCGAGAGCCCCATCGAGATCATGCCCTCGGGCATCACCGCGAGCCCCGTGGCCAGCGACGTCGTGGACTCCGCGATCGAGGCGTACACGCCGCCGTGGACCAGCCCCATCGGCTGCTTGAGGTCGTCGCGCACCGCGACGTGCGCCCGGATCTCGTGCTCGTCCATCTCGTCGACCGTGTAGCCGATCAACTTGTCGAAACCGAGCTCCCAGGCTTTGAACGGAAGGGTCGCCATGCCCGGAACCGTATCCTTCGCCGCTGCGATGTCCCGCGTCGACGAACTTGCCCCAGACCGCCGTGCCGTCCTCCAGCTCCTGCTCAAGCAGGGCAAGAGCTACGAGGACCTGGCCGGACTCCTGCGGATCGAACCCGACGCGGTGCGCGATCGTGCCCGCGACGCGCTCGATCAGCTCGGCCCCGCCGACGGCGCCGGGCTCGACCCCGATCGCCAGGACGAGGTCGCCGACTACCTGCTCGGCCAGCAGTCGGCCTCGAGCCGCGCGGCGACGCGCGCGTTCCTGGAGGACTCGGCCGCGGGCCGCGCCTGGGCGCGCGTCGTGGCCGGCGAGCTGCGTCCGCTGAGCGACAGCCTCCCGGAGATCCCCTCCGAGCGCGCGGAGACCGACGAGGCGTTCGACGCCCTTAGCGCCCGCCGCGAGGCGCGCACGCGCCAGCAGAAGAGCTCGAAGCTCGGCGGCGTCCTGATCCTCGTCGCGACCGCGATCGTCGCGGTCGGCGTGATCCTGCTGATCACCGGCGGCAAGGACGACGACAACGACTCGGCCGCGGTCTCCGCGACGAGCACGTCGACGACCGGCACCACGTCGACGACGCCCGCCAACGTCACGATCCTCGGCCAGGCGAACCTCAACCAGGTCAGCGGCGGCAAGGGCATCGCCGTGGTCCAGCTCGTCCGCCAGGGCGACGCGATCGTGCTCGGCTTCCAGGGCGAGAAGATCCCGCGCCGCGCCGACAAGACCGTCTTCGCGATGTGGCTGACCAAGAAGGACGGCACGAACCCCGTCCGGCTCGGCTTCATCGACCAGCAGACGCCCAAGAACGGCAAGCTCCAGTTCGCCGGCGAGATCCCGTCCGGGGTCGACCCGACGCAGTACGACCGGATGCTCCTGACCCGCGAGACGACGGCCGACCCGTCCAAGCCGGGCTCGACGCTGATGGCCGGCGGCTTCACCAAGGCCCCGTAGGACCCCGCCCCCTAGGAGGCGGCGGAGATGTCCTCGAGGCCCTCGAGGGCGGTGTCGAGCACGCGCCGGCCGGCGCGCCGGACCAGCAGGCCGCCGAGGCGGCCCGCGCCGCGCATCTTCTGCTTCAGCGTGATCGTCACGCGCGTCGCGCCCTCGCCGGCCGGCTCCAGCGCGATCTCGGTCCGCGACTGCTGCAGCACGCGCTCGAACGGCGTGCCGTCGATCTGCTGGTCGAACGCCAGCAGCCGGTCGCGCTCCTTCTTGTCGATCCGGAAGTCGGCGCGCACGTTGCGGCCGCTCTTGGCCCGCAGCAGCTCGGTGAACTTCCCGCCGGCGACGGCCTCCACGCGGTCGACGCGCGGCCACCAGCGCGGCAGGTGGTAGGGATCGCCGACGACGGCCCACAGGTCCTCGGGGGTCGCGGCGATCGTGCGGCTGCGGCGGATCGTCGGCATCGCTACTCGGAGTCGTAGCGGACGAGCGAGCGGACGTCGTAGCCGCCGAGCCGGTCGCGCCCGTTGAGGAACGTCAGCTCGGCCAGGAACACGAGCCCGACGACCTCGCCGCCGAGCTGCTCGACGAGCTCGCAGCACGCCTTCGCGGTGCCGCCGGTGGCCAGCAGGTCGTCGTGGACCACGACGCGGGCGCCGTGATCCAGCGCGTCGCTGTGGACCTCGAGCGTGTCGGTGCCGTACTCGAGCGCGTACTCCGCCTTGACGGTGTCGTGCGGGAGCTTGCCGGGCTTGCGCGCGAGCACGAACCCGGCGCCGAGCTCGCGGGCGAGCGCCGGCCCGAGCAGGAACCCGCGCGCCTCGGCGGCGACGATCATGTCCGGGCGCTTGCCGCGCACGCGGTCGGCGAGGCCGGAGACCGCGGCGTCGAGCGCGCCCGGGTGGGCCATCAGCGTCGTGATGTCCTTGAACCCGATCCCGGGGCTCGGGTAGTCGGGGATCTCGCGGATGTACCGCTTGAGGTCCATGGCGCCTTGGCGTCCGCGCGGCCCGCTCAGCCGGCGAGCTTGCGCAGGTCCCGGATCAGGAGCAGGTGCTTGAGGTGCGTCGTCACGACCGCGAGGTTCTCGAGCGCCTCGAGCGCCTCGTCGCGGCGCGCGGCGTTGCGCGAGCGCAGCGCCGGGGCGAGGATCTGCTGCAGCAGCGCCGACTCGCGGTCGGCGCTCGTGCGGAAGACCCGCAGGTTGCGGCCGCCGACGCCGTAGCGCGCGAGCTCGGTGACCGCGCGGATGATCTCGCGCTCGGTCTCGTCGTAGTACTTCGCGCCGGCGCGCACCTCGCCCTTGATGACGCCGTAGTCCTCGAGCTCCTTGACGAGCTCCGGCTCGGCGCGCGTCTCCTCGAGCACGTCCTCGAGCGAGTAGAGCTGGCCGCCGCGCTCGCGCACGCTGACCGCCGCGCGCGGGGCGCGGGCGCCGCGGGTGGCCGGCGCGGGCGCCGCGACGGCGTCCCCGTCGGCGGCGGCGCCGGAGGCGAGCTCCTGGCGGATCACGCGCAGCGGCAGGAACTCGTCGCGCTGCAGACGCAGGATCGTCCGCAGCCGCGCGACGTCGCCGGCCGTGTAGAGCCGGTACCCGCCGGGCGTGCGCCGCGGCATGAGGAGCTTCTGGTCCTCGAGGTAGCGGATCTTCGAGATCGAGATGTCCGGGAACTCCTGCCCCAGGGACTTGCAGACGGCGCCGATCGTCATCGCCTTCTGGCGCGGCTCGGCGGCGGGCGTCTCGTCCGGGATCAGCGTCCCCTGCTCCTGCCCCGCCATCACCGCTCCAGGAACGTGAGCTTGTACTTGCCGACCTGCAGCTCGTCGCCCTCGGCGAGCCGGTGCGAGTCGATCCGGTGGCGGTTCACGTAGGTGCCGTTCAGCGAGCCGAGGTCGTCGATGTGCCAGCCGTCGGCGCGGTGGACGAGCAGCGCGTGGTCGCGGGAGACGGTCACGTCGTCGAGGAACACGTCGGCGTCGGGGCGGCGGCCGATCGTCAGCCGCTCGCCGTCGAGCGGGAAGCTCTCCCCCACGCGCCCGCCGCCGGTGCGGATGACGAGCGCGGCGCCCTCGCGCTCGACGACGTCCTCGAGCTCGATCGGGATCAGCTCGCCGGTCTCACCGACGCGGTAGGTCGCGGTCGTCGGCTCGGTCGTGCCGTCGCCGGCGCCGATGAACGAACCGCACTTCTGGCAGTAGTTCGCACCTTCGGCGTTGACGAAGCCGCACTCGGGGCAATGGAGCGCCACCGGGTGCGCCCTACTCGGCCGACGGCTCCTCGGGCACGCCGCGGCCGGCCAGGATGTCCGTCAGCCGCTGCACGTCCGCGCCCGTGATGACGTCCTCGCCGGTCTCGTGCTTCTTGCGCAGGCGGTTGACCAGCTCCGCGCGAAGGATGTCGATCTTGCCGTGGAGGATGCGGCGCTTGTAGGAGATGTCCACCTCTTCCTCGGTGAGCTGCTGAATCAGGTCCTTCAGCTCTTGGTCCGACAGGGAGCCGAGGTCGGGGAAGGTGTCCATGCGGTGAGGGTTCTCCTAAGAGGGCGTTGCGACGAACCGGCACTTCGAGCATACCGTTCGCTTCAACCAGAGGTCGAGACTTGCCGCGCGTACTGCACGGTGGCGGCGAGCGTCATCGCCAGGCCGACGTACAGCAGCACCAGCGCGAGGCCGTGCACGTCGCACAGCGCGGAGCCGATGGCGCCCATCGTCGGCCAGACCGCCCAGCGGCCGAGCATCGTGATCTGGAGGTCATGGCCGCGGCGCACGTAGAACGGCCCGACAACCAGCAGCAGCACCTCGCGCGCGATCAGGATCGCCAGCGCCCAGCGCGGCAGCAGGTGGAAGTGCCAGGTGACGATCACGCCGCTGACGATCAGCGCGCGGTCGATCACCGGGTCCATCAGCGAGCCGAGGCGGCTGTACTGGCCGGTGATCCGGGCGGCGAAGCCGTCCCACTGGTCGCCCCAGGCGACGCCGAAGTAGAGGACGGCCGGGAGCGCGTCGGTGCCGTGGTCGCTGGAGAACGCGAGGGCCAGGAACGCGACGAGCATCGCGATCCGCAGGTAGCCGATCGCGTTCGGGATCGTCCACGGCCGCAGCGGCTGGCCCGCCAGCGTCTCGGGGGGCGGCCCGCCCGAGCGGTCGAGCCCCGAGAGCCGGCGCAGGCCGGTGACGCGGCGCGGGGCCGCGGGGTCACCGTCCCGTGGCGGCTCCTCTAGGGAAGTGCCTTCCACAGCCCGGCCACCGCCTCGGCGGCGCCCTCCAGCGGCACGGGATCCAGGTCCTGGGCGCCGCGGCGGCCCTGCGCCTCGACGGTGCCCGACTCCAGCGAGCGGCGACCGACGGTCAGCCGCAGCGGCACGCCGAGCAGCTCGGCGATCGCGAACTTCTCGCCGGTGCCGGCGTCGGTCTCGTCGAAGAGGACCTTCATGCCGGCGGCGGTCAGCTCCTCGTAGAGCTCGGTCGCCTTCGCGCGCTCCGGGGTCTCCCCCTTGCCGAGGGCGACGAGGTGGACGTCCCACGGCGCCAGCGAGCGCGGCCACGAGATGCCCTGCTCGTCGGCGAACTGCTCGACCGAGGCGGCGGCGATCCGCGCCGGGCCGATGCCGTAGGAGCCCATGACGATCAGCTGCTCCTTGCCGCCCTGGTCGAGGTACGTCGCGCCGAGCGGCTCGCTGTAGCGGGTGCCGAGCTTGAAGATGTTGCCGATCTCGATCGCGGGCTCGACGCGCAGCGCGGCCCCGTTGACCGTGTCGCCCGGCTCGACCTGGCGGAAGTCCATCCGCTCGCCCGCCGGGATCTCGACGACCTCGTGGTAGTCGACGCGGTTGGCGCCCACGACGTAGCGGCCGGGCGTGAGCGCGGCGTCGTAGATCACGGGGACGCCCTCGCGCGGGCCCATGAAGCCGCCGACGAGGCCCTTCGCGGCGAGCTCGTCGGCCGACGCCGGCCGGAAGGCCTCGCCGAGCGCGTTGGTCAGCTTGATCTCCTGGACGCGGTGGTCGCCGCGCAGGAACAGGGTCACCAGGCCGCGCGACTCGGTCACGACCGGGAACGCCTTGGCGAGATTGCCGGCCGGCACGCCGAGCGAGGCGGCGAGCGCGTCGATCGTGGAGGCGTTGGGCGTGTGCAGCTCGCCGGAGATGGCGTCGGGCAGCGGTGGCACCGGCTGCGGGTCGGCGCTGGCGACCTCGACGTTCGCCGCGTACCCGGGCGCGAGCGCGACGTCGTTCTCGCCGGCGGCGCAGGGCGCCATGTACTCGTGCGCGCCGCTGCCGCCCATCATCCCGACGTCGGACTCGACGGAGTACCACTCGAGGCCGGCACGGTCGAAGATCCGGTCGTAGGCGCCGGCGTACTTCGCGTAGCTGACCGCCAGGCCCTCCTCGTCGCGGTCGAACGAGTAGGCGTCCTTCATGATGAACTCGCGCGTCCGCAGCACCCCGGCGCGCGGGCGCGCCTCGTCGCGGCCCTTCGTCTGGAAGTGGTAGAGCAGCTGCGGCAGGTCGCGGTAGGACTTGACCGCGTTGGCGACGTGGAAGGTCAGCGTCTCCTCGTGGCTCAGCGCGAGGATCAGGTCGGCGTCGCGGCGGTCGTTGAGCTTGAACACCTCGTTGATCGCGTAGCGGCCGCTGCGCTTCCACAGGTCGGCCGGCGTGATCAGCGGCATCAGCATCTCCTGCGCGCCGATCGCGTCCATCTCCTCGCGGATGATCTGGACCGCGTTCTGGTGCACTCGCCAGCCCGCCGGCAGCCACGACCAGAGCCCCGCTCCGACCTGCCTCACGAGGCCCGCGCGGACCATCAGCTTGTGGGAGAGCGCCTCGGCGTCCGCAGGGGCCTGGCGCTCAGTGGGTAGGAGAACCTGCGAGAGACGCGTCATGCCCGCCGAACACTAGTGTTCGAGGCGACTTCCGACCCGACTGATTGGAGCTTCCACATGGCCTACGAGGTCCCCGCTCTGCCGTACGACTACAACGCTCTCGAGCCGACGATCGACGAGCAGACGATGAAGCTGCACCACGACAAGCACCACCAGGCGTACGTCGACAAGGCGAACGACGCCATCGCCGGTACCGAGTTCGAGGGCAAGCCGGTGGAGGAGGTCCTCGCTTCCCTGGACAAGCTGCCCGAGGACAAGCAGGGCCCGTTCCGCAACAACGGCGGCGGCCACGCCAACCACTCGCTCTTCTGGGAGTCGATGAGCCCGGACGGCGGCGGCGAGCCCACGGGTGAGCTGGCCGACGCGATCACCGCGGCGTTCGGCTCGTTCGACGAGTTCAAGTCGGCCTTCGAGGCCAACGGCGTGGGCCAGTTCGGCTCCGGCTGGACGTGGCTCGTGCTCGACGGCGGCGAGCTGAAGCTCGAGAAGACCCCCAACCAGGACAGCCCGATCCTCAAGGGCCAGACGCCGCTGCTCGGCAACGACGTCTGGGAGCACGCGTACTACCTGACGTACAACAACCGCCGCCCGGACTACCTCAAGGCGTGGTGGGGCGTGGTGAACTGGGCCGTCGTCGGCGAGCGGTACGCCGCCGCCAAGTAGGTCCCGGACGCGCCCGCTTTCGGGCGACTCCGAAACGACGCGCGGTTCGGGGAGTTGGCGTAGCGTGCAGACGATGCCCGCCCGACGCCTTCTCCCCGCACTCGCGCTCCTGACCGCCCTGCTGCTGCCGTCCGCGGCGCAGGCGAGCCCCACGCAGCTGTCGGTGATGATGGACGACGACGCCCTCGTCTACCGCAACGACGCGACGCGCGACGCGACGCTCAAGCAGATGAAGCAGCTCGGGGTCGACGCGGTCCGCGTCACCGTCCTGTGGAGCGTCGTCGCCAAGGACGCGCGCAAGACGAAGGCGCTCGACAAGCGCTTCCGCAAGCTCGGCGCCGACGACCCGCGGGCGTACCCGAAGCTCAACTGGGACCGCTACGACCGGCTCGTGCGCGCCTGCTCGACGCTGCGGCTCGGCTGCTACTTCGACGTCACCGGGCCCGGCCCGAAGTGGGGCCACGCGAAGGCGCCCGCCTCGCACAAGGCCGACGCCGCGACCTGGAAGCCCAAGCCGCGCGAGTACAAGCTCTTCGTGAAGGCCGTCGGCAAGCGCTACGGCGGGAAGTACCGCGACGAGAACGACGGCAAGACCGCGCTGCCGAAGGTCTCGATCTGGGCGCTGTGGAACGAGCCCAACCAGGGCGGCTGGCTGACCCCGCAGTGGGAGAACGGCAAGCCCGCCTCCCCCGCGATCTACCGCAGCCTGTTCGTCGCCGGCCGCCAGGCGCTCGCCGCCACCGGCCACGACAAGGACGTCATCTTCCTCGGCGAGACCGCGCCGCTGGGCAACAAGAACAAGACGACGCGCTCGCCGATGTACCCGGCGACGTTCATCCGCGAGCTGTTCTGCGTCAACGCGGCCGGCAACCGGATCAACGGCAAGGGCTGCGGCAGCTTCTCGAGCACCGGGCCGCTGCAGGCGACGGCGTACGCGCACCACCCGTACACGAAGAACATCAACCCGCTGACACCGGACAAGAGCCCCGACGCGCTGACGATGGCGAACCTCGGCTCGCTGACCGGCCTGCTCGACCTCGTCGCCGCGAAGACCGGCTACGTCAAGCCGGCGCTGCCGGTCGCGCTGACCGAGTTCGGCTTCGAGACGAACCCGCCCGACCCGTTCAACGGCGTGTCGCTGGCCGACCAGGCCAGCTGGAACCAGCTCGGCGACTACCTGGCGTGGGCGAACCCGCGGGTGATGACCCAGACGCAGTTCCTGCTCAAGGACGTCCCGCCGCTGAAGAAGCACAAGAAGAACAGCAAGGCGTACTGGTTCACCTACCAGTCCGGCCTGTACTTCGCCAACGGCGCCGCGAAGCCGGCGGCGGCCGCGTACGCGATGCCGTTCCTGGCGATGCCCACCGGCAACGACCCGAGCGGGCGCCCGACGTACAACCTCTGGGGCCAGCTCAAGTTCCGTCCCAACGGCGCGGCGAGCACGGCGACGCTCGAGTTCAACAACGGCGGCGGCTGGAGCCCCGTGGGCACGATCCCGTCGACCGACTACCTCGGCTACTACCAGCAGCCGTTCACGTCGCCTGGGGCCGGGCAGGTGCGCGTGACCTGGACGAGCCCCGAGGGCGTCCCGGTGTCCAGCGTCCCCGTGGTCGTCGGGTGAGGCGAGGCTCGCCACCGCGGTGAGGGTCGCCGCCCTCGCGCTCCTCGCCGCCCTCGCGCTCGCCGCCACCGCCCGCGCCGCGCCCGGCCTCGAGACCGGGATCGCGGACGACCGGGTGCTGCTCGAGCATCCCGAGAACGCCGCCGTCTCGGTCTCCAAGTGGAAGGCCGCCGGGGTCGACGTCGTGCGGATCCACGCGCGCTGGACGGCGATCGCGCCCGACCGCGACAGCGTCCGCCCGCCGGCCGGCTTCGTCGCGAGCGACCCGGACGATCCCCACTACGACTGGGTGAGCCTCGACCGCGCCGTCGCGCTCGTGCGAGGCGCGGGGATGCGGGTGATGCTGTCGGTGACCGGGTCGGGGCCGCTGTGGGGCTCGCAGGTGCCGTCGCAGGGCAACCCGCGCCTGCGGCCGGACCCGGCGCGCTTCGCGGCGTTCGCGACCGCGGTCGCCGCGCGATACGCCGCCGAGGTCGACCGCTACCTGATCTGGAACGAGCCCAACCAGCCCGGCTGGCTGCAGCCGCAGTTCACGTGCCGTTCGCCCGGCCACTGCACGCCGGCGTCGCCGATCCTCTACCGCGCGCTGGTGCGCGCCGCCTACCCGGCGATCGCCGCCGCCGACCCGGGCGCGCAGATCCTCGTCGGCACGCTCGCCCCGCGCGGGAAGGCGGGCACCAAGCGCAACGTCGCGATGCGGCCGCTGGAGTTCCTGCGCGCGTTCGGGTGCGTCGACAGGCGGCTGCACCCGGTCCGCACCGGCGCCTGCGCCGGCTTCGGGGTGATCCCCGCCGACGGGTTCAGCTACCACCCGCACGGCGTGCTCCTCGCGCCCGACGAGCATGCCCCGAACCCCGACGACGCCGCGATCGGCGACCTCGGACGCGTCACGCGGACGCTCGACGCGCTGACCCGCACCGGCGCGTTCGGCCACCACCTCGGCCTCTACCTGACCGAGTTCGGATACCAGACCGACCCGCCCGACCCGATCCAGGGCGTCTCCCCCGCGACCCAGGCCGCGTGGCTCGCCGAGAGCGCCTACGTGGCCTGGCGCAACCCGCGCGTGCGCGACCTCACCCAGTACGAGTGGCGCGACGAGCCGGTCGACGACCGCGGCGGCGCCTCCCGCTTCTCCAAGTGGCAGTCCGGCCTGCTCTTCGCCGACAACCGCCCGAAGCCCGCCCTCCGGCAGTTCCCGTTCCCCGTCTGGCTCGACGCCGGCCGCCGCCGGCTCTGGGGCATGGTCCGCCCCGGCAGCGGCGTCGTCGCCGTGCGGGTCGAGCGCTGGCTCGCCGGCGCCCGCGCGTTCCACATCGTCGCCCGCCTCGCCACGCGGCCCGACGGGTCGTTCCTGTGGCCGCTGCGCGACCGGCGCGGGGCGACCTACCGAGCGGTCGCCGACATCGCCGGCGGCCGCTCGATCACCAGCGCCCCGCGGGTCTACCTCCGCCGCTAGGCGGCAGCCAGCCGCGCGCCCACCAGGCCCGCGAGCGCCTTGCGGTGCCCCGACGACCCGCCGAGCAGCGCCGCGTCGAGCTGCGCGCGCTTGAACAGCCAGTGGACGTCGGCCTCCCAGGTGAAGCCGATGCCGCCGTGCATCTGGATCGCGGCGGCGGTGACCTCGCGGCCGCCGTCGGACGCCGCGACCTTCGCGAGCAGCGCGGCTTCGCGGAGGCTCGACGGATCGGCGTCCGCCGACCACGCGGCGGCGTACGTCGCCGAGCGCGCGCCCTCGGTGGCCAGGAGCATCTCGGCGCACTTGTGCGAGACGGCCTGGAACGCGCCGACGGGCATGTCGAACTGCTTGCGGTCCTTGACGTACTCGAGCGTCATGTCGAGCGCGCGCTGGGAGACGCCGGTGAGCTCGGCGGCGATCGCGATCAGGCCGCGGTCGATGCCGGGCGTGGCGTCGCCGGGGAGCGCGTCGCCGCCGGCGGCCACGCGGGCGTAGCGGCGGGTCGGGTCGATCGCGTCGACCGGCGTGACGTCGGCGTCGGCGCGGGCGATCAGCGTCGCCGACGCGCCCTCGACGAGCACGATCACGTCGGCGCCGTCGGCGTCCGGGACGAGCGCGGCCTCGCCACCGCTCACGGTGCCGAGCGCGCCGGTGGACTCGCCGGACGCGAGCTTCGGCAGCCACGCGGCCTTCTGCTCGTCCGAGCCCGCCTCCTGGATCACGAACGCGGCGAGCGCGGTCGCCAGCAGCGGCGAGCCGGCCATCGCATAGCCGGCCTCCTCGAGCAGGATCGCCAGCTCGAGCGTCCCGAGCCCGCCGCCGCCGTGCTCCTCGGCGATCGCGATCCCGGGCCAGCCGAGGCCGACGAGCTCGGTCCACAGGCCGTCGTCGTAGGCGCCCGCCTCGGCCGCCTCGCGGACCGCGGCGAAGGTGGAGCGCTTGGCCAGCAGGTCGCGCGCGGTGCGCTTGATCTCGTGCTGGTCGTCGTTGAAGTCGAAGTTCATCGTCGTGTCGCTCCTAGCGGGCCTTGGGCAGGCCGAGCACGCGCTCGGCGATGATGTTCTTGAGGATCTCGGTCGTGCCGCCCTCGATCGTGTTGCCGCGCGCGCGCAGCAGCTCGTAGCTCCAGCGGGTGCCGAACGTCAGCCCCTCGGCGCCGAGCACGTCGACCGCGACCTGGACCAGCTCCTGGTTCGTCGAGGACCAGATCCACTTGACCAGCGAGCCCTCGGGGCCGGGCTGGCCGTACTTCTCGATCGCGGTCAGGCCGCGGTAGGCCGTGAGCCGCAGGATCTCCGTCTTGACGTGCAGCGCCGCGAGCTTGTCGGCGACGACCGGATCGTCGAGCAGCCCCCGCCGGCCGCACTCCTCGAACAGCTCGTCGAGCAGGTTGCGCAGCCGCACCTGGAGGAAGAAGCCGAGCCCGGCGCGCTCGTTCATGAGCGTCGTCAGCGCGACCTTCCAGCCGTTGCCGACGCCGCCGAGGACGTTCTCCTCGGGAATCCGCGCCTCGGAGATGAAGAGCTCGTTGAACTCCGCCTCGCCGGTGATCTGCTTGAGCGGCAGCACCTCGACCTCGGCCTGCTCCATGTCGAGGATGAAGTAGGTCAGGCCCTTGTGCTTGGCCACGTCGCGGTCGGTGCGCGCGACGAGCATGCACCACTTCGAGTACTGCGCCCCGGACGTCCAGACCTTCTGCCCGGAGACGATCCACTCGTTCCCCTCCTTGCGCGCGAACGTCTTCACCGCGGCGAGGTCGGAGCCGGCCTCGGGCTCGCTGAAGCCCTGGCACCAGATCTCGTCGGCGTTGAGGATCGGCGGCAGGTAGCGCTCCTTCTGCGCGTCGTCGCCCCAGACCATGATCGTCGGCCCGGCGAGCAGCAGCCCGAGCACGTTGGCGGGGAGCGGCGCGCGGGCGCGGCCGAGCTCCTCGAAGAAGATCGCCGACTCGGTCATCGTCGCGCCGCGGCCGCCGTACTCGGTCGGCCAGTGCACGCCGGCCCAGCCGCCCTCGGCCAGCCGGCGCTGCCAGTCGCGGCGCCACGCGTAGTGGCCGTCCTCATCGCCGTGGGGCTCGGCGCCCGGGTCGTTGGCTTCGAACCACGCGCGAAGCTCGTCGCGGAACGCGGTCTCGCGCTCGGAGAAGGTCAGGTCCATCCGCGAGAGGCTAAAGGCCGAGCGCCTCCTGGCGATCAACCGGGACGAGGAATCCCCCCAAGAGTTCCCGTCTTCGGAGAAAGCGCCATGCACCCATCGAGCCCGCTCCACGCCGACGTCCACGTCTGCATCCACTGCCGCTCCGAGCTCGTGCAGCCCGTCACCTGGCAGCGCGCGAGCGCGCGGACGTGGGAGCTGACGCTGCGCTGTCCCGAGTGCGAGACGTGGAGCACGGCCGACTACCCCGACGACGCCTGCATGGCGTTCGACGAGGAGCTCGACCGCGGCCTGGCGATCCTCCTCTCCGACCTCGGGATGCTGGCCGAGGCGAACATGGAGGACGACGTCGAGCGCTTCGTCGCCGCCCTGCACGCCGACCTCGTCCTCCCCGAGGACTTCTAGGCGCGCGCCTTCTTCGCGTCGCGCAGGCTCTCGCGCAGCGCGGCGAGCAGGTCCGGCGCGGGCTCCGGCACCTCCGGCTCCGGCGGCGCGGCGATCTCGCCGCCCTTGCGCTTCTTGGCGATCAGCCGCTTGAGCCGCTTGCGATGGCGGTCGTCGTAGGCCTCGGGGTCGAAGTCGGTCCGCAGCGCCTTGACGAGCTTGACCGCGTTGTCGACCGCGGTCCGCGACGGCTTGTCGGCGGCCATGATCCGGGCGTCGCCGAGGTCCTTCGGGTCGCGCAGCTCGTCGGCGAACAGCATCGTGCTGAGCGCGAGCGCGCCGTCGCGCACGGAGATGGCGACCAGGTACTCGCGGGTCCGCAGCACGAAGCGGCCGATCGCGACGCGGTCGTCGCGGTCCAGCGCGTCGGCGAGCAGCCGGTACGCCCGCGCCGCGCCCTCGCCGCCGGCGGGCACGAGGAAGTACGGGTGGTCGAGCTGCTCGGGGTCGACGTCGGCGCGGTCGGCGAACGTCTCGACGTCGATCGTCCGCGTCTTGTCGGGCGCGAGCCGCTCGAGCTCGTCGTCGGTGAGCATCACGCACCGCTTGCCGAGATCGAAGCCGTGGGCGATGTCCTCCCACGGCACCTCCTTGCCCTCCTTCGCGCAGACGCGCCGGATCTCGATCCGCGCCTTGGACTTCCCGTCGAGCTGGTGGAAGTGGATGCCGAGGTCGCGGGTGGCGGGGACGAGCCGCACCGGCACGTTGACGAGCCCGAAGCTGAGCGAGCCGCTCCACAGCGCGCGCGGCATCAGGCGGCCCGCTTCCGCGAGGCGTCCATGCTCGCCTGCAGCGCGCCGAGCAGGTCGCCAGTCTCCTCCGGGGCGGGCACCGGCTGAAGCTCGGGCGCCTTGCCGCGGGCCTTCCTGCGCGCGTAGTCCTCGACGCGCTTGCGGTACTCGTCTTCGAACGCCGCCGGGTCGAACTCCTCCTTCATCCCCGAGATCAGCTGCGCGGCCATCTCGCGCTCGCGCCTGCTCGGCGCCTTCTTCGGCTCCTCGAGCTTCAGCTTCGCCGGGGCGATCAGCTCGTCGGCGAACCGCATCGTGCTCATCCGCAGCACGCGATCGCCGGCGCGGATCGCGACCAGCTGCTCGCGGCTGCGCAGCGTCACGCGCCCGATCCCGACGAGCCCGGTCCGCTCCAGCGCGGCGAGCAGCGCCGCGAACCCGTCGCGGCCCTCGTCGGCCGCGCCGAGGTGGTAGGCGCGGTCGTAGAAGACGGGGTCGATCTGCTCGGCCGGGACGAAGTCCTCGACCTCGATCGCCTTGCGCTCCGGCGCCTCGATCGCCCGGATCTCCTCGTCGGTGAGCACGAGGTAGTGGCCGCCGGACGTCTCGTAGCCCTTGACGATCCGGTCGAACGGGACCTCGCGGCCGGTCCTCGCCGAGACGCGACGGTGCTCGATCGGCGCGCCGTCGGCCGCGTGCAGCTCGCGGAAGCGCGGCGTGTGCGGCTCGGTCGCCGCGAACACCTTCACCGGCACGTGCACGCCCGCGATCGACAGGGCGCCGTTCCACATCGAGCGGGGCATGAGCCCCGGGCTACCCGGCGCGGCGCCGCCCTAGGCGGCGTGGTCCAGCTGGGCGCGGATCGCGCTCGGGAGGTCGAAGACGTTGGTCGCCTTCTCGACGAAGCCCGCGGCGCCGAGCGCGCGGACGCGCGCCTCGTTGTCCTTGGCGCGCGCGGTCGTCAGGACCACGACCCACGTGTCCGGGACCTTCTCGCGCAGCAGCGGCAGCGCCTCGAAGCCGTTCATCCGCGGCATGTTCAGGTCGAGCAGCACGAGGTCGGGGCGCAGCTCGGTGGCCTGCTCGACGCAGTCCTGGCCGTCGCGCGCCTCGCCGACCAGCTCGAAGTCCTGCTCGGACTCGAGGACCGCCCGCAGGAGGGCGAGGAACTCCGGCTGGTCGTCGCAGAGGAGCACGCGGCAGGTGCGCATACCCGGGGAATATGTCATGCCGCGCCGCTGTCGAGGGCGCGGCGCACCGCGGGCGCGACCTCGGTGCCGAACAGCTCGATCGAGCGCATCACGCTCGCGTGCGGCAGCGTGCCGACGCTGAACTGCACGAGGAACCGCTGGTGGCCGAAGATCTCGTGCTGGAAGAGGATCTTCTCGACGGCCTCCTGCGGGCTGCCGACGAGGTTCGCGCCGCGCAGCGCCGTGCTCGCCTCGAACTGCTCGCGGGTCATCGGCGGCCAGCCGCGCTCGCGCCCGATCCGGTCCATCATCGTCTTGAACGCCGGGTACGACGCGGCCTTCGCGGCCTGCGACGTGTCGGCGATGAAGCCGTGCGAGTTGATGCTCAGCGGCAGCGGCTCGTGGCCTGCCTCGCGCGCCGCGTCGCGGTGCAGCTGCGCGAACGGCGCGAAGCGCTCGGGCATCCCGCCGATGATCGCCAGCGCCAGCGGCAGCCCGAGCCGCCCGGCGCGCGCGACCGAGCCCGGCGTGCCGCCGACCGCGATCCACACCGGCAGCGGGTCCTGGACCGGCCGCGGGTAGACCGGCAGGTCGTGCAGCGGCGCGCGGTGACGGCCCGACCACGTCACGCGCTCGTTCGCGCGGAGCTTCAGCAGCAGGTCGAGCTTCTCGGCGAACAGCTCGTCGTAGTCGTCGAGGTCGTAGCCGAACAAAGGAAACGACTCGGTGAACGAGCCGCGGCCGGCCATGATCTCGGCGCGGCCGCCCGACAGCAGGTCGAGCGTCGCGAAGTCCTGGAAGACGCGCACGGGATCGTCGGAGCTGAGGACGGTGACGGCGCTGGTGAGGCGGATCCGCTCGGTCCGCTCGGCGCCGGCGGCGAGGACGACGGCGGGCGCGGAGACCGCGTAGTCGGGCCGGTGGTGCTCCCCCACGCCGAACACGTCGAGGCCGACCTGGTCGGCGAGCTCGATCTCCTCGATCAGGTCGCGCAGCCGCTGCCGCGGGCTGACCGTGTGCCCCGTCTTGGGGTCTGGGGTGACTTCCGCGAAGGTGTAGACGCCGAGCTCCATGGCGTCCCGCAGGCTAGGCCGCGATCAGCCGGGGTCGATCGCCGGCAGCGCGGCGTCCTCGAACGCGAGCTCCTCCAGCAGCGCGGCGAAGCGCTCGTCGACCGGCAGCACGACCGTGGCCATGGGGGGATCAAACCCGCAGCGACACCGTCTGCCTCTTCGTCGCCGTCCGGCCCCGGGCGTCCTTGACGGAGACGACGAGGGTCAGCGTCAGCTTGCCGCGGTGCGCGCGCTTGGCCGCGCGGCGGACGCTCGACGCGAGCTTGAGCGTGACCGTCGTGCGACCTGCCTTCGTCAGCTTCGTCGTCGCGCGCGCCGCGGTGGCCGACTTGAGCTTCAGCCGCTTGCGCCACGTCTTCGAGAGCGTGAGCGTGCTCGTCGTGGTGCAGGCGCTGGTGCAGGTGAGGCCGAACGAGAGCCCGGCGGTCCGGATCGAGACCCGGCCGAGCGTCGGCGCGGCGGCCGTGGGCGTGGCGATGGGCGTGGTGGTCGTGGGCGTGGTGGTCACGGGTGTCGTGGCCGCCGGAGTCGTGGTCGTGGTGGTCGTACCGCCGCCGCCACCACCACCGCCGCTGCCGTCTCCGCCGCCGCCGCCATCTCCACCGCCGTCGTCGCCGCCGTCTCCACCACCATCGCCGCCGCCCCCGCCCGGGGTCACGTGCGGCACGCCGTAGACCTCGAGCTCGGCGAAGTCGATGTAGTCGCGACCGGTGTAGCCGCTGGTCGTCGGGCCCTGCGGCGAGAGCAGCGTCAGGCGGACGTAGCGCACGTTCGACGCGCCCGCCGTCGGCGCCAGCAGGTTGCTGTGGCCCGCGTCGGAGGGCGCGAAGCTCCCGGACTTCGCGATCGTGAAGGTCGTCCCGTCAGTCGAGGTCTCGATCCGGTAGCCCTTGGTGGCCGACGAGGCGCCGTCGCCGCAGATCGCGGCCGGGTTCGCCCCGAACTGCGAGACGTCGATCGCCGCGGGGAGCGTGATCGTCGCGCTCGGCGCCGCGCCGGTGAGGCCCTGGGAGCCGTACGTGGGCGAGGTCGGGTTGTAGGCCGACCAGCCGGAGCCCCCGACCTGGTCGACGAGCGCCGCCGCCCCGCAGCCGTACTGGTCGCCGGTCTCGTCGTTGGAGGCCACGGTCGCGCCGCCCGAGGCGGAGGACCAGTCGCGGCGGACCGTCACGTCGCGGGTCGTGCCCGCGACTACGTCCGCGGCGACCCCCAGGTCGTAGCCGTTGGCCCGCACGAAGAGCTTCTTGTACGTGCCCAGCGGGAGCGCCGCGAGGTTGTACGCGCCGCCGGCGCCCGAGGTCGTCGAGAACGCGCCCGGGAAGGTGGTCTGGCCGCCGACGCCGACGCTCGCGCCCAGCACCGGCGTCCCGGCGTCCGCGTCGAGGACGTGGCCGGAGATCGCGGCGGTCGGGCTGGCCGCCGGCGGCATCGCGAAGTCCTCGGACGGCGCCGTGTCGTCGCCGTCGACCGCGCCCGCGAAGAAGCCCATCCCGCGATGCGCGAACACGGTCCAGATCTGGTTGTGGAACGTGTTCCCGGCGGCCGTGTCGGCGGCCAGGATCGCGTTGCGCATGTCGAGGAACGACGGCTCCGGGGGCGACAGGCGCATCCCCTCGGTGATCAGGCGCTCGGCCGCCGAGGAGCCGATCGAGGCGCGCAGGTCCCAGAGCGTCTCGCCCCAGATCTCGCCGTCGGCGTGCGCCTCGGCGCCGTTCTCGACCTTCGCGAAGTCGCCGTAGGTGTAGCCCCCGGCGCCCGCGCCCGACGAGCCCGGGCACGCCGCGTTGACACCGACCGGGCAGTCCAGCGGCTGGGACCGGATGGTGCTGCCGGCGTGCACGTAGCTGCCGACCAGGATGTCGCCGGGCTGGGCGGTGTCCTTGGTGTAGCCCTCGTTCACCAGGTCGTCGTTGGCGTACCAGTCACTCCACGCCTC
>Ga0164241_10001698_pt1 | contig 26120 bp, 19 predicted proteins | sample OricomyardsoilBY_FD_108780 | JGI IMG/M metagenome (GOLD analysis project Ga0164241, IMG submission 108780) | Backyard soil microbial communities from Emeryville, California, USA - Original compost - Back yard soil (BY) | ecosystem: Environmental > Terrestrial > Soil > Unclassified | place: USA... | reverse complement strand
TGCGGTGAATATTCCACTGACCCGGAGTGCACGTCGTCGCGTAGGTGCCGGTCGCCGGCCCCGTGCCGCCGCCGAGCATCGTCGTCGTGCCGGAGGCGAGCGCATGATCGATCTGCTGCGGACAGATAAAATGGATGTGCGCGTCGATCCCGCCCGGTACGGCGATGAGCCCTTCGCCGGCGATCTCTTCCGTGCCCGGACCGATCACGATGTCTACTCCCGGCTGGACGTCGGGGTTGCCGCCCTTGCCGATGCCGGCGATGCGCCCGCCTTTGAGGCCGATGTCGGCCTTCACGATCCCCCAGTGGTCCACGATGAGCGCGTTCGTGATGATGGTGTCGACGGCTTCGTCGTTCGTGCGCTGGCTTTGGCCCATGCCGTCGCGAATGACCTTGCCGCCGCCGAACTTCACTTCCTCGCCGAAAATGGTGCGGTCTTGCTCGACAGCGATGAAGAGCTCCGTGTCGGCGAGGCGCACGCGATCGCCCACGGTGGGCCCGTACATGGCTGCGTACGCTTGGCGATCGATGCGAGTCACGCGCCACCGCCGAGCGGACCCATGACGCGCCCCTGGAAGCCGAATACCCGCCTTTCACCGACGAATTCGACGAGCTCGACCTCGCGCTCCTGCCCGGGCTCGAAGCGCACCGCCGTGCCCGCCGCGACGTTCAGGCGGTAGCCGCGCGTGGGCTCGCGCTCGAACGCGAGCGCGCGGTTCGTCTCGTAAAAGTGGTAATGCGAGCCGACCTGGATCGGGCGGTCGCCCGTGTTCGCGACGACGACGCGCAGCGTGGGTCGGCCGGCGTTCAGCTCGATCGAGCCTTCGGCGGTCAGGATTTCACCGGGGATCACGGCGTTCTGCCTTTCACGGGATGGGGTGGTGGACGGTGACGAGCTTCGTGCCGTCGGGGAAGGTGGCTTCGACTTGCACTTCGGGGATCATTTCGGGAACGCCCTCCATCACGTCGGCGCGCCCGAGCAGCGTCGTCCCGGCACTCATGAGCTCGGCCACGGTGCGACCGTCGCGCGCCCCTTCGAGGATCGCCGCGGTGATGAACGCGACGGCCTCCGGGTAGTTCAGCTTCAAACCGCGCGCCTTGCGGCGTTCCGCGAGGAGCGCGGCGGTGAAGATCAAGAGTTTGTCCTTTTCGCGCGGAGTCAGCTCCATGGGTCCTCTCAGGTCGTCCAGATGCGCGGGGCGCAGGCGGGCTTTTCGAGCAGGTGGCGCCGGGCAATGTGCCAGGCCTGGGTGAGGCAGTCGCGGGCGTCTTGCGCGCGGTCGCCCAGAAAACGACACACGGTGACATCGCCCAAGGTCGTGACGCCGAACAGGCTCCCGGGACGCTCGGCGCGCGCGCCCTCGCGGAGCTCCGTCACGAGGGCGCTGGTCGCGAGCGTGACGAGAAACAGGCCGTGAACGCTGCGCCCGCCCCAACCCCAAGCGCCACGCTGGAGCGCGCCGCCGCCCTCGGTGAGGGTGCGCTCGAGCACGACGGGCCGTCCCGCGACGAAGAGCTCGGTGCGCTGCTCGAGGACACCGCTCGCGAACGCGTCGCCGGCGGCGGGCCGACCCAAACAGGTGATCTCCCAGCCGAGAAAGCGCGCACCGGGCTCGAGCGCGATCGTCGTCGTCAGGCGCGCGCGCGTGCCGCCGAACGCGATCGTTTCGGCAGGTAGCCACTCGAGCACCGCGCCCGAGCCGACGCTCAACCGGTTCGAGACCACGGAGCTCGCGCCCGGACAACGGTAGAGCTTCGTCGCCGCGGGCGTCGTCACGAGGACCCGCGCGCCCGCCCGTGCCTCGACCTCCACGGAGAGCTCGTCGCCGCCCACGACACCCCCCGGCGGGTGCAGCACGTAGAGATGACAGGTGCCGTCGCGCTCCGGATAGAAAGGCCGCTGGCAGTAGAGCGGGCCGTGGTGCGTGCGGCGCGTGACGGCCGTGCGGCCGGCGATCGGCTCGAAGCCGAGGCTCAGCCGTGCCTGCCAGCCGACGGGGTCGATGCGGCGGGGCTCCGTGGCCAACATGCGCCGTCTTGCCTACGACGACGATTGTTTCGTCTCGACGTCCACGCGCGCCGATTCGCCCGAACCGGGTCGCGCTCGCCTCAATCGCGGTCGAGGCTCGGCGGAATCAAGAGCTGGAAGGCGCCGTTCGCGTCCGAGTGGGTCTCGGCGACCTGCACGGCCACCGCGCCCTCGGACGGCTGGGGCAAGACCTTCCCGTCGTCGCTCAGGTAGACGTACGCCCGGATCAACGCCGAAGGCAGCGTGACCGGCTTTTCCGCGCTGCCCGTCGTGAGCGTGCCCGTGTAGACGATTGGCAACGCCAACGACAGCCGACCGATGTCGGACACCGGTGAATCCCCGTCGACGCTGACGCGCGGTCTCACCGACCAGCCGAAACCGGTCGCCGGATCGGGCTCCACGCGCACGTCGAACGTGCCCGGATCGATGCCGAGCTCGAAGATGCCGCTCGACTCGACGAATCCGAAGCGAGCGCGCGGCAACACGGCGGCCTGACCGTCGCCGCGGTTCATGACGTTGAAGTCGATGATGGACGTCGAAGCGAGGGCGCGAACGGTGGCGCCCGTAGCGCCTCCCCCACCTGGCGCCTGGGCACGCCCCGACAAGTTGATCAACTCCGAGAAGCGGATGAGCTTGCCCGCTTGCGTCGCCTGGTTGCTCGAAACGATCCACTGCGTCTCCGTCGTGGCGAGGCACGACGCGGGCTCGCAGGAATCGGTCGGCACGGCTACGACGCGGTATTTGCCGGGCAAAAGGTCCACGACGCCCTTGCCGAGCTGCGAACCGACGGCGACCGTACGCGCGAACGACATGAAGAGGTCGCTGACGCCTTCGAGCTCGGTCGCCGTGAGCGTGATGACGGCGTTCACCGGCTTGCCGTCCGTCACGCGGTCGGTCAAAAATTCGACTTTGACGGGCGCGGGCAGCGGACTCGCTTGCTCGAGCACGGCGGGCAACGCTTCGGTCGGGTCGTCACCGAGCTGCGTACCGCTGAGCTGCGCCATGAACACGGGCGCCGCGAGGGGCGGGTCCCCGCCAGCGGGCGGCGTGAGCGTGAGCACGGTCGTGCCGACAGGAAGCGGTTTCAACGTTCCCTTCGTGTTCGGCGCGAACATGGGCGCATAGTCCAGCGTCGTCGTGTAGGTGCTCGTGCCGTCCGCGGTCGGCGCGAGCTCGTCAGCGCGGAGGACGCGCGGGATGGCGAGCGAGCGACCGGAATCCGGATCGACGAGATCGAGCGTCCAGCCTGCGAGATCGGTGCCGCCTGGCCAGATGAGCTTCACGGGCAGGCGCGAGCTTGGCCAGAGCTTGAACTCGAGGTTCGTTCCGACCGTCTGCCGCAGTAGGAGGCGCGGAGGGACCGGGCAGCGCGTGCTGCCGTCCGCTTCGAGCGGTTGGGGAAAGGGCCGGATGTAGACGTCGTATTCGCCCGGCGGAAGATCGAGCCCGAACGTGTATCCGTTCGCGGCGATGGTCGCACGGTAGTTGTCCGCCGCGACCCCGAGAATGCGCTGGCTCGGCGTGAAAGTGAGGTCCGCGGGCACCAGGTCGGTGTCTGAGGACATGATCGTCTGACCCTTGTCCAAGATGAAGCTGCGCGACTTGCAGGTCTCGTCGTCGACGTACACCGATCCACTGAGCTCGACGGGCTCGTTGAGGTGGATCCCGAGCTCCTCGGCGCCGGACTTCGAGAGCAGATTCCCGTCCGCAGGATACGGCGTGTAGTAGGTGAGTCCCGCAAAGCGCGCGTCGACGGCCGACGGCGTGACCGCCACGAAAACGGACGTGAGCTCCCCCTGCGTTCCCTGGCAGATGCCGTCGACACAGGCGCCGCCCGCAGGGCAGTCGGTGTCGGGCCCGCACTTGTTGACGGCGAGATCGTTGGGCAAAAGCTCGCCCGGAGTGACCGAGCACGCCGCGAGCGGGAGCACGCAGGCGAGCGCCGCGAGCCGGGCCGCGAGGGCGGTCATGGCATCTCGGTGGACGTGGTCGGACAATCGGTGAGCGGGCTGTTCATGTCGTTGACGCTCGTGAACCACGTCATGGTCGCGACATCCGACGGCGTGCCGATCGGCACGTCGTTCCGATCGTCCCAGCCGCTCTCGTGCACCAACATCAGCGTGAGCGAGTGGCAGGCCCCGTCGTAACGGTCGAAATCGCTCGCGAAGATGGGGTAGATGATCGGCCGCGGGTTATCGAAGGTCGACGCCGGGTGGTAGTGCTTCTGCGGCTGGTAGGCCGGCAGGTGCTTGTAGTCGATGTACATTGCTGAAATGACGCGCTCGCCGGCGTCTTCCGAACGCAACGTGACTCCGAAGGAGATCATCTGCGGCCCGTTCTGACTGTCGTTCAGGATTTGGAGGTTCGAAGGGCTCGGGTGCGGCTCTGAGAGGTAGATGGGCGTGCGCTGGCTCGGACCGTAGTCGGGCGCCTCGGCCACGATGCAGCCTGAGGTAAAAGCGGGCACGAGCGCCGTGACGAGCACTACCGCCCTGCCTTGCGACCTTCGTGCCAGCGCGGACAAACCCCGAGACGTCATGCGTTTGGTGCGTTCTAGGTGTGACAGCGCTGTCCTGGCAGCAGAGAAGAGGGTCATCGGGGTCCCCGGGCCTCGCGCCAGCGTGTTTCCGCGTACTCGGCGCTGAGCGAGAGCTGGTACAAGCTCGCGAGCGAGGGGCTCTTCTCGAGGACGCGCGTGAGCCCGTTCGGCGCGCCGAGCTGCGCCGTGTCGAGGCCCTCCTCCGCGCCCACCTCGCGCGCGGCGACGCCGAGGTGGCCCGCAGCGAAGAACCCCGCGCGCCGGATGGCGGTGCGCGCCTGGAGCATGGCTTGATCGTAGTCGAGCGCGTCGACGTCGTGGCAGAGCTCGCGCAAGCGGCGCTGCGGGCGCGCCGGAATGCTTTCCCACAGCATCTCGGCGAGGTTCAACGCGGCGCCGATGCCGCTCGCGTTCGGGCGCGAGGGCCCGAACGCGAAACCGAGCGCGCGCAGCACGGAGCGGGCTTGTGCTTCTGGCAGGCCGAACAGCATGACGAGCTGAGGAGAGACAGCGGCGAGCATGGCGCCGAGGTGGAAGTGTAGCTCGGGCGTCTCGCTCGCCACATCCCCCGAGAGAACGACGGCCGGCGACGACAAAAGGGCGATGCCGACGCTGACGGGGCTCGGCGTTCTGCGCTGAAAGAGCGGGGTGCGAAGCGAGCCGAGAGCGCGCGCGACGGCCCCATAGACGCGCCCGAGCGGCGTCGGCGCCGTCGGCTGCACCCGCTCGAGGCCCGTGATGCCATAGGCGCCCGGATCGCGCTGGAACAGGTGTCCGGCCGTTTCCCACACGAGCGCGAGCGCCTCGAGCGTGGGGCTGCGCGTCTCGCGGAAGAGCAGGCCGCGCACGGCGTCGGGTTGCACCGAGACGTCCTCGAGCGAGGGCGGTTCAGCGGGTGTTTCTCCGCGCGCGAGCGCCAGCACGTGGGATACCGCCGCGGCGTACGCGGCGTTCTTGTCCTCGCGCGCCGTACGGGCAAGCTCGGCGATGAGCTCCGCGTCGCCCGGCGTGAGCAGCGCCAGGCGCCGGTACACCGCGACGCGATCGTGCACGCGCTGCGCATCGTCTTCGAGCAGACGCAAGAGCTCGAACCCCGCCTCGCGCGAGCCGTCCGCGAGCGCGACGTGCAGGGCGACCTCTTCGGCGGAGCTGCCCGCGAAGGTGCCCGACTGCAGCGGCTTGCGCGGGCTCGGCGGTTTGGTGGTGGCAACGGGCGGCGTGTCCGCGGACGAAGGCGGCTGCACGGAGACGATCGGCGCCGTCACGACGGCGGGCGCGGGAGCGACGGTGACTGCGACGGGCGCAGGAGCGACGGGCTCGTCGTCCTGCTCGAGCACCACGTGCTCGCGAATGGGACCGTCGTCGTCGAGCTCGTCGTCAGCCTCCCCCACCTCGACCTCGGGCGCGGCCGGGGATCTCCCTGCAAGCTCCGCCCGCACGCTGAGGAGCGCGGCGCGCGCCGCCGCGTGCGTCTCCGGGTCGGACGCGCCGAGCTCGAAGTAGCGCAGCGAACGCTCGAGCTCGCCCGCGCGCCGTGCCGCTTCCCCGGCGAGGAGCGCGGTCCGGGCCCGCGAGCGCAGGCCGTAGAGCTCGCCTTCGAGCGCCGTTTCGAAGTCCTCGAGGGCCTCGCGCGGGCGGCCGAGCGCCGAGCGCCGTTCGGCGCGGCCGAGCGCGAGCAACGGGCGGGCCCCGTGAGCGTCGACGGCGCGCTCGAGCTCGGCGAGGCCGGGCTCGGGGCTACCGTGAACGCGATCGAGCGCCTCGGCGAGCAGGAACGAGCGCAGCTCGCCGTGCTCGGGGCCGAGCGCGGCGCCCACGCGGCCGAGCGCCGCCGCGGTGGCGCGGGCTTCTTCGACCGTGCCGGCGCCGCGCGCGAGGTATTCGAGGTGCCGCGCCAGGAGCTCAGCGTCGACGAGCCCCGGCATCACGCGCGCCGCGCGCGCCGACCGCTCGAGCGCGCGCCCGCGGTCGCCGGCCGCGAGCGTCGCGCGCGCCGCCTCGACGAGCAAGCGTGCTCGCTCCTCCGGGCTCTTCAACGACTGCGTCGCGAGCTCGTCGAGCGCGTCGGCAAGCCCACTAGGATTTTCGCGCCGGCGCTCGATCTCCACGCCGAGCTCGAGCAGCTTGGCGCGCTCGACCCACGCACCCATGCCCTCGAGCGTGCGATGAGCGCCCTCGACGTCGCCACCGTCGAGGTAGGCCTGACAGGCGCGCCGAGCCAGATCCGCGGCTTCGTTGCGGTCGGTGGGCAGCGCGCTCGCCCGCAGCCAGAGCGGCGCCGCGGCGAGCGGATCGCCGAGCCGCTCGTCGAGATCGGCGAGCACACGCAGCACGCTCAGGTGGTCGCCCGTCGCGGCCAGCAGCGTCTCGAGCTCGGTTCGCGCCTCGTCGGGACGCGCGAGGCGCTGCTCGAGCACGGCCGCTCGCCGCAGGCGCAGCCGCCGCACGTCGTCGACGCGACCGGCGACGGCCGCCCGCCGATCGAGGATCCGAACGACGGACTCGTAGTCGCTCTGGCGCTCGGCGTCGCGCTCGAGCGCGGCGAGCGCGTCGGGTTCGTTCGGGTTCAGGTTCGCGAGATCCGACCAGCGCACGAGCGCCGCCGCTTCCTGGCCGAGCGCCTCGAGCAGCGGCGCGAGCTCGCGTAGCCAGGCGATTTCCTGGGCGGGACTTGCGCCTCCGTCGAGCAGCCGCCCGAGCGCCCACGCCTGCCGCTCGCGGTCGCCGGCTTGCCGCGCGACCGTGGCAGCGTCCGAGAGCATGCCGGGATGCGCAGGCACCCGTTCGAGAGCGGCCATCAGGATTTCGAGCGCCTCTTGCGGCCGCCCGCGCGTGCCCACGAGGGCCGCGAGCTCGGTGGCGATGCGCGGAACGGCCGTCAGGGGGAGATCTTTGCGCTCGAGCTCGTCGCCGAGCAGGCGCTCGAGCTCGTCCCGGCGGTCGGTGCGCCCCAAGAGCTCGGTCGAGCGCAGGAAGGCCGCTTCGCGCTCGGACGGCTCGATGTCCTCGAGCGCGCGCGCGCGGCCGAGCGCCTCGAGCGCGCGCGGCACGTCGCCCGCCTGCTCCGCGGCCGCCACGAGCTCCATCAGCAGCGCGAATCGCCCGCGCTGCGGCATGGCGTCGACGACGGCTGCAATGAGCGCGGGATCGCCCGTGGCGCGTGCCGCGGCTTCGGCGCGCTGCAGGAGCGACGTGTTCTCGGCGTCGCGGCTCGCGGCGAGCACGAGCAAGCGCGTGGCACCCGCCGGATCGGCGGCCTCGCGCGCGATGGCGGCGCCGAGCTCGAGCAGCGGGGCCCCGGCGCTCGCGAAGCGCTGGCCGCCGAGCGCGACGAGCTTCTTCACGAGCGCACCCGCCACGGGGGCGGTCGCGATGGCCCCCGCCATGGGCAAAAGCCGTGCGTACTCGTCCACGTCGCCGTCGCACGCGGCCGCGCGCTCGATGGCCTCTACGGCGAGGACTGCCGCGTCGAAGACGGCGAGCGCGCCCACGGCCACCTCGATGGCGACGCGCGCCCCCTCGGGACCTTCGGCGCGCGCGAGCACGGAACGCGCGGCGCGCGCAAAACGCAGCTCGGCGGCGTCGCGTTCGTCGATCTGGTCGCGCACGAGAACGGCCATCGCCTCGGCCAACGTCGCCACGAGCTCCGCGTCGGCGCGCACGGCAAGCGCACGGAGCAGCACCTCCACGCGCTGTCGACGTCCCTCTTCGCTCTCGTCGGCGAACACGGCGGCGCGCCGGAGCCATGCCGCGCCAAGCTCGGGGTTTTCGCTGCGTTGCGCGACGCGCTCCATGGCTCGCACGAGCTCCCCCCGCTGTTCCGCTTTGTCCGCCAAGCGCGCGAGCATGACGAACACGACGCCTTCGGAGGGGACGGCCTCGAACGCTCCGACGGCGTGCCGGAGGGCGCGCGCCGTCTGTCCTCGCTTCTCGAGCTGGCGAGCCGCGCGGTAGCGCAAGGCGCGCTCTCCGAAGCAGCCGAGCGCGCTCGTTGCGAGCCGGTCGTAGAGCCCTTCGAGCTCGTCGAGGTCGTCGTCCCCCGCGGCGCGCTCGGCGATGGCGATGGCGTCGCTGCGAGCGGGATCGAGCTCGAGTGTGCGCCGCGCGAGCGCGAACGCGTCCGGCAGGTGCCGAGCGCCGAGCGCGACGCTCGCCGCCAAACCGAAGTAGCGCGCCGCCTCCGGCGTGTCGGCGCGGCGCGCGGCCTGCTCGACGAGGCGCTCGAGCGCGAGCGATTCGCCCCCGAAGGCGAGCAGATCGCTCGCGAAGTTTTCGGCGCCCTGCTCACCGTCGAGCGTCGCCGCGCGCTCCCACGCCCGGACGGCACCGAGGCGATCCGCGGCCAGATCCCAGAGCGCGGCGCCGAGCTCGCGCCAGGCTTTCGCCGTGCCCGTGCGGTCCGCCTCGGGCAACGCGCTCAACACCTCGGCGCGCGCCTGCAAGAGCGCGACCTCCCCGTCGGAGGTCCGCGTCGGTAGAGCGGCGTCGACCTCGGGCAGCACGTCCGTGGCGGACGCGCCGTCGGCGAGCGCGCGGCTCAGGGCGCGCGCCGCGCCGTCGGCGTCCCCCGCGAGCTTGCGCCGACGCGCGAGATCGAGGAGCACCGCGCCGCGCTCGCTGCCGAGCGAGCCCGTGGCGAGCCAGCGTTCGATGGCTGCAATGGCGAGGCCCCGCTCCCCCGCCCGGTCGGCCACGAGCAACGCCGCCGCACGCAGCGCCGGATCGCGCGGACCGAGGACATCGAGGGCGCGGCGCGCGAGCGCCCCCGCGCGGTCGGGGGCGAGCTCGGCGAGACGTTCGATCGAGCGCGCGATCGCCTCGCCGGCGGGCGCGAGCCATTGCGGCTGTGAGAGCAGCCAGGCGAGCGTGTCGGCGAGCCAGGCGCCGTCCTGGCTCTCGAGCGCGCGCAGCAGGCGGGCGCGGGCCGCCTCGAGATCACCGGGGCGGAGCGCGCCGGCCCGTTGCGCCCAAGCGGCGGCGAGCAGCGGCTCCGCGAGCGATTCGAGGATGCGTGCGAGCGCGCTCGAGAGCGCGGGTCGGGGCACGACGATGCTCATGGCTCGTTCGATGGAGTCCGCGCCCCAGCGACCGCCGACGGCGGCCCCGACGCGAGCGCGCGCCGCGGCCGGCCTCGCGAGCGACGGATCGGCGTTGCAAGCGAGCTCGGCGGACGCGCGCGCGCCGTCGAGGTCCCCCGCGGCGAGCTGCTCCTCGGCGGCGACCGCGAGCAAGACCGCGCGGAGCGAAGGCGGAAGCTGCGCGGCGACCCGGCAGAGCGCGAGCGCACGCGAGTGCCGCTCGCCGAGCTGCGCGGCGAGCAGCAGCGCGAGGCAGTACGCCGGACCGTAGGCACCTGCCTCCGTGAGCAGCGGCACGAGCTCGCCGAGCGCGCCGCTGCCGTCGCCCCTTCTCCGGCGCAGCGTCGCGAGCGTCAACCGCACGCGAGCGCGCTCGACACCCGACGGCGCCTGCGCCGTGAGCCGCGCGAGGAACCGCTCGAGCTCTTCTTGCCGGCCGAGACGCCCGAGCACGCGCTCGACGGCGATGCCGTACGCCCGCTGCTCGGGATCCCGCTCGACGAGCTCGAACAGCACTTCGAGGAAGGCGCCGGCCGCATCCGGGCGACCCGCCAGGATCGCCGCGAGCCTCTGGAGCGGCGCGATCCGCTCGGGACCACTGGTGTTCGCGAGCTCGGCGCGGGCCTCCCCGAGCGCTTCGTCCTGAAGCGCGACGCGCGGCGTGAGGCGCAGCGCCGTGGCCCGCAGCTCCGCGTTTTCGGGCAAGAGAACGCCGAGCCGCGTCGTCGCCCACGCGGCGAGCCCGGGATCGCCGAGCCGTTCTTCCGCGAGCACGAGGAGCTCCTGCAGGCGCGCGGCGCGTTCGCCCGGCGTGCCGGCGCTCCCCTCGCCCACTCGAACGAGCGCCTCGACGAGCGGCGAGTGATCACGGGTCGTGACGCCGTGACGCCGCAACGCCTCGACGGCGGGCTCGGCGCCGGGATCGGCGACGAGCGCGTCGATCCACGCGTCCACGGCTCGATCGGCTCGGGCGAGCGGGCCCGTGTAGAGACGGCCGAGCGCCACGCGCGCCCGCGCCCGCTCGCGCCCCGTCAACAAGTCCGACGCGATCTCGATGCGCGCGGCGAGCAGCTCGTGCATCCCGGCGCGCTCGAGCAGGCCGTCGATGCCGAGCGGCGCTTCCTCCCCGCCGTCGGTCGGATCGATGGAAGCGAGCACGCTCCGCAGATCGATCTCCGCGTCGAGACGCGCGTCGAACGCCGCGCCGAGCGCGCGCGGCAGGTCGCCGTCCTTCACCGCTTGGCGCATGCGGCGGAGCTCGGCCGCGCGCGCGCCCTCGCCGAGCGCAGCCGCATGTTCGCGGCGGATTTCGTCGCCCGCTCCGCCACGACCGCGCACGATGAGCGCTTGCGCGAGTCGCTCGGCGGCAGCCGGCTGCGCGGGGCAAATCTCGAACGCGCGCAAGAGGTCCTCGAACGCAGCGGCTTTTTCAGAGCGCGCTTCGCGACGATCGGCCGCGCGTAGATACGCCTCCGCGGCGAGCGCCGGGTCGAGCGCCTGCGGAGCCCATGCGGCGAGCGAAGCTTGGATCTCGAGCGGGACGGGATCGCTCGGATCGGCGAGCGCGGCGTCGGCGAAGGCGTCGCTCGCGGCGCGCGCTTCCCCGGCGCGTGCGAGCAGCACGCCGACACGCACGAGCAGGGCCGTCGCCTCGGCGCCCCCCTCGGGGGCCACGAGCGGGCGCAACGTCGCGGCGGCGAGCGCCGGCTCGCCCAGCGTCACGAACCAACCGGCGAGCTCCTCGCGCAGCGACGCGTCCTCGCCGAGCAGGAGCGCGCGACGGGCGAGGCGCGTCGCGACGTCAAGTTGGGTACCGCGTGTCGCGAGCGCGCGTGCGAGCGCCGACGCGGCAGCGCGTTCGGAGGCGTCGTCGCCGGCCGCGTGCTCGACGCGCGCGAACAGCAGCGTGAGCTCGGCGCGCGGGCCGCTGCGGCGCGCGACAGGCTCCCCCCACGGGTGCCGTTCGAGCAAGAGCGACGACGCCGAGCGCGGCGCTTCCCGCCCCTGCCATTCGGGCGGTGGCAGCGTACGACGCGCCGAAGGGGCCTGGGCGAGGCCTGGCGCCGGATCCGGGGGGAGGGAAGGCGGCATGAACCGGAGCGAGCGAGCCGGGGAGAACCCCGGAACACTATAGGCGAATCCAGGGCTTGTCCGCGCGGTCGAGGGCGGTCTAGCCTGTTGGGCACCGCTCGGACTCGAGCGGCGGAGGATTCACATGCGAACGAAGGCCCCAACGGTGCGTGTCGTGGTCGGACTCCTTGCCGGGCTCGCCGCCACCACGCTCGTCGCCGCGCCAGCGCTGGCGGCTGACCCCCCTGCCAAGGCAGATGCCGCCCTGAAGGCGGACGCTTCCAAGGCGGACGCCAAGGCCCCCGCGGCCAAGCCGGAGACTCCGGCCAAGCCCCCGACGAAGAAGCAGAAGGATGGCGCCCGCAAGGCGTACGCCGAGGGCGAGAAGGCGTACAACAGTGGCGCCTACAGTGTCGCCCACGACGCCTTCGTGCGCGCGAACGAGAACATCCACTCGCCGCAGGCGGACTTCTGGATCGCGAAGAGCCTCGATCAGCAGAACAAGACCGACGAGGCGATCGCGGCATACCAGACGTTCCTCGACAATCCGGACGCCGCGAAGGCGGGCGACCAGAAGGTCGCGGACGCGAAGAGCCGCCTGGAAACGCTCAAGTCCATGCTCGTCGCCGAGGTCGCTGTCGAGACCGACCCGATGCTCGCCAGCATCTCCGTCGACGGCGCTCCCCAGCAAGGTGAAGCGCCCCTGTCGCTGAAGCTCACCCCCGGCAAGCACCGCATCACGGTCGCTTCCGCCGGCTACATCACGAAAGACGTGGACGTCGAGGTCAAGGGCGGCGACCACCTGAAACAGACCATCGCGCTCACGAAGGAGCCGCCCCCGGTCGTCGCGGTGGCCCCGCCCCCGCCTCCCCCGGCGGCGCCGCCTCCCCCGCCTCCGCCGGAGGAGCACAGCAAGGTCCCGGCGTACGTGACCCTCGGCATCGCGGGCGCCGCCGGCATCGTCGGCACGGTGTTCGGTGTGAAGGCCCTGAGCTCGAAGAGCGATTTCGACAAAACGCCGACCACCGAGTTGGCAGACGACACCGAGCGCAACGCCCTCATCGCCGACATGGCGTTCGGCGTCGCCATCACGCTCGGCGTGACGGGCGTCGTCCTGCTCACGAGCGACGACGACCCGCCGCCGGCAACCGCCGCGAAAATGAAGCCGCTTCGGCGCTTGGCGAAGACGCGCCTCGAGGTCGCGCCCTACGCCGGTCCGAAGGGCGGCGGCGCGAGCGCGAAGCTCACGTTCTAGCCTCGCGCTTTCAGCAGGAACACACGCGCGGCCGTCCGCGCGTGTGTCGTTTCGAAGGACGGTGCCAACCCGATTGACCGCCGTCGTCGGGGCGAAAGTCGAGATTTGCCGCGAGATTGCGCGCGAGCCGTCGTGGCACGTGCCTTGCGAAACGTCTCGGCATGCACCGTCCAGCGCCGTTCTCCCACCTCCTCGCCTCCGTGGCGCGGGCGCTCCAAGGCTCCTTCCCCCTGCTCGCGCTCGCCAGCGGCGGATGCTTGCAGCGTCCCGTCACGCCCGCCGAACCGACGACGACGAACGTCTACGTCGGCACGATCGCCAGCAGCGTCGTCGACAAGGTCGACCTGCTCTTCATGATCGACAACTCGCTATCGATGGCGGACAAGCAGCAAATCCTCGCGCAAGCGGTGCCCGTGCTCGTCAGGCGACTGGTGACGCCGACGTGCGTGGATGCGAGCGGTCGCCACACCGGCGTCTCCGACCAGAACGGGCGCTGCGCGAGCGGCGCACCCGAGTTCAACTCGGTCAAGGACATCCACATCGGCGTCATCACCTCGAGCCTCGGCGACCACGGGGGCGCCGAGTGCCAGGTCGCCGACGACGACGTCGCGACGGGCCGCACGCCGAACGACCGCGCCGAGCTCTTGCCGACCGCCAACGCAGCGGTGCGCGGCCCGATCGATTCCTGGAACAATCAGGGATTTTTGGCGTGGGATCCCAGCGGCACGAAGAACACGCCGCCGGGCGACGCGAACCTCGAACACCTGACGAACGCCTTCCGCGATCAGGTGCAGAAGGCCGGCGAGCACGGCTGCGGCTACGAAGGCTCGCTCGAGGCCTGGTATCGCTTCCTCGTCGATCCGGAGCCGCCCGTCGGGGTGACCTCGGGACGCGCGTCGCCGACGGACGCCAGCGTCTCGACGCGCGGGCCCGTGAACGAGACCCTCCTCGCACAGCGCCAGGCGTTCTTGCGTCCCGATTCGCTCCTGTCGATAGTCATGCTCACGGACGAAAACGACTGCTCGATCGTCGACGACGACGGCTCGCAAGGCTGGCTCGCGAGTGGCGGCGACTTCCAGCTGCCGCGTGCGTCGGCCGGGTGCGCCGCCGCCCCGGACGACCCCTGCTGCCATAGCTGCGCCGCTGAAGCGCCCGCGGGCTGCACGCCGAACGCCGAGGACGCGGAGTGCTCGAAGGGAGACGCGACCCACGTCGCCACGCTCTCGAAGCAGGATGATTCGCCGAACCTGCGCTGCTTCGAGCAGAAACGCCGTTTCGGGCTCGATCTCCTGTATCCGGTGCAGCGCTACGTCGCCGGTCTCACCCAGGCGAAGGTGCCGGACCGCTCCGGAAAGCTGGTGCAAAACCCCATCTTTGCGGCCCCGGCGGGCGTCGCCGCACGCAGCCCGAACCTCGTGCTGCTGACGGGCATCGTCGGTGTGCCCTGGCAGGACATCGCGAAGAAGGACAGCCTCGCCGGCCGGGAGCTCACCTACCTGACGGCGGAAGAGCTCGAGCAGGAGAAGCGCTGGGAGCTGATCCTCGGTGACCAAGACGGGCCCAAGGACCCTTTCATGCGCGAGTCGATCGCGCCGCGCACGGGCACGAACCCGCTCACGGGCGCCACGCTCGCGCCCCCCACCGCGAGCGCCGCACCAGGCAACCCGATCAACGGCCACGAGCAGAACGTCGTGCGCCGGGACGATCTCCAGTACGCGTGCACGTTCCCGCTGCTCGAGGAGCGGCCGTGCGACGAGTCGAACGCCGAATCGTGCGACTGCACGGCGCTCGATCGCGATTATGACCGGCCGCTCTGCGCGTACCGCGGCGGGCCCGAGGACGACGGCGTGCAAGTAGCCGCCAAAGCCTACCCGGCGCTGCGCGAGCTCGCCGTGCTGCGCGGCGTCAAAAGCAACGGTATCGTCGCGAGCATTTGCCCGAAAAACCTGCAGCCTGCCGCCGGCCTGACGCCGGAGGAGGACGCCTCTTACGGCTATAACCCCGCGATCGCGGCCATGGCCGAGATCTTCAAAGCCCGCTTCGCGCAGGAGTGTCTGCCGCGGCCGCTACCGGTGGAATCCGACCCGCGCTCGCCCAACTTCGGCCGCGTGCCGTGCGCGGTCGTCGAAGCCGTGCCGAACGACGCCGGTGCGTGCAGCTGCGACACCGAGCACGGCCGCGGCCCACTCGCGGCGAGCGACGCCAAGCTGCCCGGCGCCGTCCGCGATCAACTGGCGCTCGAGGGCAAGTGCGGCGGGACGACGGGCGTCTCCTGCTCGAGCTACTGCCTCTGCAAGCTCGACGCCCTCGGCGGCCCGGAGCTCGATGCATGCCAGAACGGCGGCGAGGACGGCTCGAGCTACGGGTACTGCTACGTCGATCCGGAGCGCGGCATCGGCAACCCCGAGCTCGTGAAGAACTGCCCCGCAACGAAGCGCCGCAGCCTGCGCTTCGTCGGCGAAGGCTTGCCGGCGAACGGCTCGGTGACGTTCATGGCGTGCGAGGGCGCGGCGTTCCGCGACGACGCCGAGTAGCGCCGCTCAGGAGAAGCGCTTCGCGATCGCGTCGACGACGTCGCCGTAGTTCGGCTTGAGCTTGACGGGCGGGTTCGCGAGATCGGCGCGAACGCCCTCGATCTCGGACTCGTGGTAGCGGACCTTGAACTCCGTGAATTTGAGCCCCGCGGCGGTCGAGACGCAGACGACGCGTTCGCCGCGCTGGATGGTGCCGCGCTCGACGAGCTTGGCGAGCACGGCAAGACCGACGTCCGTATGAGGTCAGGTGTACATGCCGGTTCGGTCCGCTCGCGCGGCGGCGTCGCACAGCTCCTGCTCGCTCGCCTGTTCGACGATGCCGTTCATGGCCTCGAGCGCTTGCACGGCGCGCGGAGCGCTCACGGGGTTGCCGATCTGGATGGCCGTCGCGAGCGTGGGCTTGGCCTGGATGGCCTCGACCGTCCGCTTCCCGGTGCTCCAGGCGCGATAGAGCGGGTTTGCGTTCTCGGCCTGCGCGACGACCAGGCGCGGGTAGCGCGCGATGACGCCCAGATCCTTCAGCAGCTTGAAGCCGGCGTAGAGCGCCGCGGCGTTACCGAGGTTACCGCTCGGCAGGATCACCCAATCTGGGATCTGCCAGTCGAATTGCTGGACGATCTCGATGGCCACGGTCTTCTGGCCCTCGATGCGCAGCGGGTTCATCGAGTTCGCGAGGTAGACGATGCCCTCGGCCGCCAACTGCTGCACGATGGCCATGCAGCCGTCGAAGTCGGTGTCGAGGCCGAGCACGAGGGCTCCGTGCGCGAGCGGCTGGACGAGCTGAGCCGTCGAGATCTTGCCGTAAGGCAAGAGCACGACGACCGGCAGCCCGGCCGCGGCGCCGTACGCCGCCAGTGAGGCGCTCGTATCGCCGGTCGATGCACAGGCGATGGCTTTCACCTTGAGCCCTTGCTGGATCGCCATGCGCACGACGCTCACGAGCACCGTCATGCCGAGGTCTTTGAAGGATCCGGAGTGGCTGTTGCCGCAGAGCTTGACCCAAAGCTCGTCGAGCCCAATCTGCTTGCCGTAGCGTTCCGCCCAGAAGAGGTTCGTGCAGCCCTCGTACATGGACACGATGGTCTCGTCGGGCATATGGGGCATGACCCATTCGCGCTTGCCCCACACGCCGGAGCCGTAGGGCCACGCGTTCTGGCGGTAGCGCTCGTCGAAGAGCTTCATCCAAACGGGGCCGCTCCGATTGGCCAGCGCTTCCACGTCATGGACGACTTGCAGCAAGCCGTCGCATTTCGGGCAGCGATAAATCGGCTCGGTGACCGCGTAGGATCCCTCACAACCGTTGAAGCAACGAAAGTCCGCGTGATAGGGCATGCTCGTTCGGGGAAGAGGCGCTGGGCTCTCCGTCGGCGGACTATACTCGTGGGATCGCGGCTATGGTAGGCGCGGCCATGCGCTTCGGCCGCTGGCCGCGAAAAAGTCTCGGACTTTGTCTCGCGCTCGTCACGACGGGCGCCGGGGCAGAGCAGCTCGCCGCCGAGGGCGCGCCCATCAAGACCAACCGCTACGCGATCGATCTCACCCAAGGGCCGGTCTTCGCCGGCAGCCGCGTGGTCGGGCTCGCGGGCACGTTCGTCGCGATGGCGGACGGCACGGACGGCGACACGCAAAACCCGGCCTCACCCGCCGTGCGCGTCCCTTACTCGTTCTCCGATGTCGACTTCGAGCTCGGCGGGGGGCTCACGTTCCCGGGCGGCCTGGGCCGCTCGGGGGATTTCTTCAACTCCGGCACCGCGAACCCCGACCCGACGGGGCGCACGCACGTGACGGCCGGCAACAAGCTCTACATCTTTCTCAACGGCGCGTTCAACCTGCAAATCGACCGCTGGGGCTTCGGCATCACGGCCGATCTTCAGCAGTATAGCCTGAAACGCCCCGGCCAGCCGAGCGACCCGAAGAACGAGCTCACGGGTCAGATCATGCAGAACCACGTGCTCAGCGCGTACTCGTTCGCCGACGATCAGCTCGTCGTGGGCGTGGGCGCTCGCGTCGTGACGCTCAACGTGAGCACCCGCCAGACGATCCTCTCGAGCGGCATCGACTCACTCAACACGACCGGCGTCGGCATCGAGACCGGGTTCATCTGGAAGCCGAACGGCGAGCGCGTGCGCATCGGCGGCGCTCTGCGCTCGGCGGTCTCGGCGGAGACCTCGGGGACGGTGCTCTTCGTGAACACCCCGGACGAGCTCTACCTGCCGTTGCGCATGACCTTGCCGTGGGACGTGGGCTTCGGCGCCGCGGTCCAGCTCGGGAGGCGACCGCTGAACCCGCGCTGGGTGAGCCCGAGTGAGCTGCTCGCCCACAAGCGGCGTTACCTTGCCTGGCAGGCTCGCGAGCGCGCGCGTCGCACGCGCGAGGCGCTCGCGCAGGCGCGCCGCGAAGGGCGCGACGTCGCGGGCCTCCGGCGCATTTTGCAGGCGACGGACGACGCGGAGGCGGCGCTCGACCGCGCCGAGCTCGAGCGCTCGTACCGCGAGGTCGTCAAGCAGCTGCGCGCCCGCTACGCCGCGATGCCCCGCTTCCACGCGCTCCTCATGAGCTCGTTCTTGCTGACGGGTCCGGTCCCGGACGGCGTCGGCATCGAGGGCTTTCTGGCGCGCACCGTGCAGCGCTCGGGCGAGCTCATCACGGTTTCGCCGCGCTTCGCTTTCGAAATCGAGCCGATCCCGCATTGGTTGCAAGCACGCGCCGGCTTCTACTTCGAGCCCACGCGCTTCAGCGCCAACACCGAAGGCGGCCGCAGTCACCTCACGCTCGGCGCCGACCTCAAGCTCCTGCCGTGGGACGTGTTCGGCACCTTTCCCGAAGGAAACTGGTGGCGCGTGTCGGCGTCGTTCGACGCCGCGCGTGACTATCTCGGCTGGGGTATTGCCGTCGGGGTGTGGCATTGAAGGGCTCCTTCGCTCTGCGCTCTTGCATTGCCGCGCTTGCGGCCGTGCTGGCGGCGGCGTGCCGTGAAAAGCCGAAGCCGCCCGCGCGCACCGAGCCTTGGCTCGCGTCCGCGCACGCGTCCGCCTCAGCGGGTCCCACGTTGCGCCGGCTCGCGTACCGCCTCACGCAGAGCCGCGTCGAGTTCGAGTTGCCCGCGAAACGAGCTTCGCCCCACGGTCGCGTCGGGCGCGCACGGGGTGAGCTCGACGTCGATCTCGACGATCTCTCCCGCACGACCGGCAGCGTGAGCCTCGATCTCACGAGCATCGAGCTCCTCGGCGGTTCGGGCGAGCCTGACGGCACGAACACGACGCGCGCTCTCGACTGGCTCGAGCTCGGCAGCGGCAGCGACGAGCGTCGGACCCTGCGCGACCTCGTTTTCCGCATCACCTCGCTCGACGCCGGCCACCTGGTTCAAGCCCCGGGGGAAGAAAAGGCGCCGAAGCGCCGTGAGCTCCAGAGCAATTGGGACGTGCGCGGAGAGCTGAGCCTGCACGGCGTTCGCGCTCCTCAAAACGCCGGCGTAGCGCTCACGCTCACCCCGGGCGCGGACCCTGCCGGCCCGCCCGCGGAGCTTTTGATCCGATCGCGCCGGCCGCTCGTAGTGGTGCTGGGCACCCATGATATTCGCCCCCGGGATGCGCGCGGCGTGCTCGTCGCCAAGGATCAGGCCGTGCTCGGCGACCATGTAGGGCGAGAGGCCCGCGTGACCTTCGAGCTCAGGTTCGTGCCTCGGCCCTGACCGGCCGATAAAGCTTCGGATAACCGAGCGACACAATGCGCCGTATCAAGGCGAGCGGGTCGAGCGGTAAGCTCGGCCTCGACGCAGGAGTTTTCATGAAAAAGACCCTCACCGTAGAAGCCATCGTGACCGCCTTCGCCGCCGCCGGCCTCGTCGCGTGCGGCGGCAGCGCCCCCGCCCAACCCGCCCCGAGCCCCGCCGGCGCGACGGAAGTCCCCCCCGCGGGGGGCGCGCCCCCCGCCGAAACGCCGGCCGCGCCGAGCGAGTCCACCTCCACAGCGGCGCCCGCCGCTTCCCCGACGGCCCCCGCCGAAGGCACGGCGCCGCCCGTCTCCGACGCCACGCCGCCGAAACCGGCCGACGCCGCGGCGCCGAAGCCCGCCGACGCGTCGGCGCCGAAGCCTGCCGGCAAGAAGAAGGCTGCCGGCGCGAAGGCCGGGTGTGGCCCCGGGACGTGCGGCTGAGCGGCGCGCGTTCGAGACCGAGCGCATGACGCCCTCCGCGACCGCTGCCCGACGCTCCTTGCCGAACGGCGTCGGGCTCGGTCTGCGCTGGGAGTTCCTCGAAGAAGTCCTCGACGGTCCGCCGCTCGACGTGGCGTTCTTCGAGGTCTCGCCCGAAAACTACATGCGCCGGGGCGGGTACTATCCCGCGGCGCTCGAGCGTGTCGGGCAGCGCTACCCGCTCGTCACGCACGGGCTCACGTTGTCGATCGGCGGCCAGGCGCCGCCCGACACCGAGTACGTGAACGAGCTCAAGGACGAAGTCGCGCGGCTCGCTTCGCCGTGGCACTCCGATCACCTCGCCGTCACGAGCTCCGCGGGGCGGGCGCTGCACGAGCTCTTTCCTCTCGGGTTCACGCACGACACGGCCCGGCGCGTCGCCGACCGGCTCGACGCGCTCGCCGACACGCTCGGCCGGCCCGTGGCCGTCGAAAATATCACGTACTACGCGCGACCGGCGCCGCGCGAGCTCACGGAAGAGGAATTTCTCGCCGAGCTCTTCGCGCGCACGCGCGCGGGGCTCCTGCTCGACGTGAACAACGTGTTCGTGAACGCGAAAAATCACGGCTTCGACGCGCGCGCCGCGCTCGCGGCGTTCCCGCTCGAGCGCGTGGTGGAGGTGCACGTCGCCGGTCACACGCGGCTCGCGTCCGGCCTCTTGCTCGACACGCATGGCGCGCCCATCGCGCCCGAGGTGCTCGAGCTGCTCGGCTACGCGCTCGAGCGCACGGGCCCCGTGCCCGTGTTGCTCGAACGCGACAACGACGTGCCACCGCTCGCGACGCTGTGCGCAGAGGTGCGCGCCGTCCGCGCGGTGTGTGAACGAGCGTGGCAAGCGGAGAGCGCCACGCAGGAGTCGCATGCACGCAGCGCTTGAGCGCGCGCTCGTCGAGCTCGTGCACGGGCCGCCGCTCGGTCCGGCCGAGCTCGCGAAGCTCGCCGAACGGCATGCTCTCGACGCCGAGTCCCGCGCGGGGCTCGCGGCCGAGCTCGAGCAATGGCTCGTTTACCGCACGCTCGTGCGAAACACGCTCAAGAACGCGCTGGCGCTCGCCATCCCGCGCACGCTCGCGCGGCTCGGCGCGCTCTTCGACGAGTCCTTCGAGCGCTTCCTCGCGGAGCGCGGACCACGCACGCACTACCTGCGGGACGTGACGAGCGAGCTGCTCGACTTCGTCGCACCGCTCTGGCGGGCGGACGCGCGCGTGCCGCCGTGGTCGCTCGACCTCGCGCGCCACGAGGCGCTCGAGATCGTCGTCGCCTCGCTCGCGGACCCTCCCGCGGCCCACGAGCTCGGCGCACTCGACGTCGAGCGGGGGCTCCGCTTCGTCGAAGCCGCGCGCGTCGTTCGCTACGATTACGCCGTGCACCGCCTGCCGGACAGCACCGCCGATCGCAGCACGCCCGCGCGGGAGCCAACGGCCCTGTTCGTCTACCGCGACGGCGAGCACGACGTGCGCTACCTCGAGCTCACACCGCTCGCCGCCGACCTGCTCGAGCAGCTCCTCGCGGGCGTCAGCCTCAAAACGGCGCTGGTCGAGGCCGCGGCCCGCCACGCCGAGGAGCCGGCGCGCGTGCTGCCCTCGGTCGCCGAGCTGCTCGCCGACTTGGCGGCGCGCGGCGCCCTGCTCGGCGCAGCGCCCGACGCGCTTGCGAGCCGGGCCACAAAGCTCGACGATGCCGCGATCGGCCGCGAGAAGGGACCCCCATGAGCATTCGTGATCCGCTCGGCATCGCCGGCACGCTGGTGGCCGAGAAGTACCGCATCGAGAAGCTCGTCGGCGAGGGTGGCTTCGCCCTGGTCTACCGCGCCATTCACACGATCTGGCAAAAGCCCGTCGCCATCAAATTCTTCAACGGTCTCTCGTCGGCGCCCGTCGATCAGCGTGACCAGTTCCAGCAGGCGTTCATCCAGGAGGGCGCCCTGCTCACCGAGCTCTCGAGCCAGACCGCGGCCATCGTGCAAGCGCGCGATGTCGGGACGTACACGAGCCCCGACGGGCAGTGGATGCCGTACATGGTGCTCGAGTGGCTCGAAGGTCTCGCGCTCGACGAGCTCCTCGAGCGCGAGCAGCGCGCGGGCGCGCCGCCCTGGAGCGTCCTCGAGGTGCATCAGCTACTCGCTCAGGTCGCGGCGGCACTCGATGTCGCACACCGCAAGGGCGTTGCGCATCGCGACATCAAGCCGCCCAACCTGTTCGTGCTCGGCGCCACGGGCACGCGCGACGCGGGCGCGCCCGTGAAGGTGCTGGACTTCGGCGTCGCCAAGATGATGAGCGACAACACGCAGCTCAAGGCGGCGCTCGCCAAGACGGGCATGGGGATCACCTCGTTCACGCCGCAATATGGCGCCCCGGAGCAGTTCAGCCGCAGCTACGGCGCGACCGGGCCCTGGACGGACGTGTTCGCGCTCGCGCTCGTCGCCGTCGAGATGCTCACGGGCAAGGCCGCGCTCGACGGCGACGATCTCGTCCAGCTCGGCTTCGCCGCGGGCAACCCCGCGCGCCGGCCGACGCCGCGGACGCTCGGCGCGTCGGTGCCGGACGCCGTGGAAGCCGTGTTCGAGAAAGCGCTCGCCGTGAAGCCGGAGGAGCGCTTCGCGCGCACCGCGGATTTTTGGGCGGCGTTCGACCAAGCGCTCGGCGTGCAAAGCTTCGCCGGGTCGCGCGTCCCCTCCCCCACCTCACGCGTGCTCACGGCGCCGACCGAGCTGGCGCCGTCCGTTCCCTCCCCGCGCACTCTGCAGAGCACGACGGACGGCAGCACCGCGACGACCGGACCACTGCCCGTCGAGAGCAAATCGAAGACGAGCGTCATCGTGGCCGCCGTCGCGGCCGTCGCCGTTGCAGCCGGCGCCGCGTTCTTCCTGAAAGGCGGCGCCGGCCGCAGCGCTCCCGCGGCCGCGCCCGTCGTGAGCGCGCCCGCGCCGCTCGTCGCGAGCGTGCCGCCCCCCGTGCCGAGCGCGGCGCCGCCCGAGCCGCAATGCCCCGAACGCACCGCGAAGATCCCCGCGGGCCAGTATTTTCAGGGCTCGGACGCGAAGGACGCCGCCGACAACGAGAAGCCGTCCCACAACGTCACGCTGAGCGCCTACTGCATGGACCTCTACGAGACGACGGCGAAGGAATACAAAGCGTGCTCCGACGTGGGCAAGTGCCGCCGCGCCTCGAACGAGGTCGACTGGCCGAAGATCACGGCCGCCGACCGCAAGCTCTACTCGCCGCTCTGCACGTTCGGCCAGGCGGGGCTCGACGACCACCCGATCAACTGCGTGAGCTTCACGATGGCCGAGACGTACTGCAAAGCGCAAGGCAAGCGCTTGCCGACGGAAGCCGAGTGGGAGTACGCGGCGCGCGGTCCGGACGGCCGCGTCTACCCGTGGGGCGACGAAGCGCCGACGGCCAAGCACCTGAACGCCTGCGGCAAGGAGTGCGTCGCCTGGGCCCAGAAGCACGGCGCGCCGTTCGCGGCGCTCTATCCCGAGGATGACGGCTACGCGACGACGGCGCCCGTCGGTCAATTCGAGGCCGGCAAATCGCGCTTCGGTCCGTACGACGTCGCCGGCAACGTCTGGGAATGGGTCGCCGACTGGTACGCCCCTTACAGCGCCGACGCGAAGACGAACCCCAAGGGCCCCGACACGGGCGACAAGAAGGTGATCCGCGGCGGCGCCTGGAACGGGAGCTACACGAGCTGGCTCCGCCCCTCGTTCCGCTTCTCTCAGGCGCCGGACGCGCTCGTCTACGGCGTCGGCTTCCGCTGCGTCGCGGATTTGTAGCCGCCGGGCCCGCGCGGCGAACGGCGCGCCGGCGGCGGGATGAGCTTCGCGTCGCGCACGCGCTGGACGAGCGTGCGGAACACCCGCTCGAGCTCGACCTGGATCGCGGGATCCTCGCCGCACAGCGTGAGCGCGCTCGCGACCGACTCGAGGGTCGAGACGAATTCGCGGCGCGGCTCGGCGCGCAGACGGCCGTAGATCGACGGCTTTTCGGGCTTGAGCGTCAGGCGCTTCAGCTTATTGAGCCAGGGATTTCGCCACCAGAGCGTCTTCGCCTTCGACCAAGTGCCGTCGAGCACGACGATGCCTTCGAGCGCCGCGGGCTCGACGTTTTGGCCGCGCGGGGTGGTCAGCTCGCCCCCTTCGGCGTCGCGCTCGGGAAAGAGCACGGCCCAGCGTGACGCATCGACCGCTTCCTCGCCGAGGGCGTGCCCCAGGTTCCGCCAGCTCAGGCCGACGACGATCTGCGCCTTCGGCAAGCTCGCTTCGAGGATTTGCGCGGAGCCGAGGAGCGCGTCTCGCTCTTGCGGGTGCTGCAGGATGAGGACGCGCCGCTGGGTCGCGTGCGTGGCGATCCGATCGCAAACGCACGCCGCCTTCGGGCGATGGCAGGTTTCACAGGTGGTCGCTGGCACGTTCGCGGCCCACTATAGCGCCGCGCGGCAACGCGTGACGGGCGGCACGAAGACGGCGCGCACCTCTCCGCAGCGACACGGCAGGTACACGCTGCCGACGAAAGCCTGCAAATTGCGCCCCGTGCCCAGTATTTCGCCGCTCGGCAGCGTCAAACCGAGGCGCCGAGCGCCGAACGTCACCGTGTAGCCGTCGCACGCGTGCCGGCCCGTGAGGCCCGCGTGGTCGAACGCGCCGAGCAGCGTGAACGCGCCGTCGACGCGAAGCTTGGCGCGCTTCGGCGAGCGCAAGCCGCGCGTCACCGGCAGGAGCGGCGCGAGCCGGGGCACGTCACCGCGCAGCGGTAATGTGCTCCAGCGCGTGAGCGCCGGGTTCGCGTAGTAATGGATACCGCGCTCGCCGTAGAGGCGAAAGAAGTACGGAATGTCGCCGCGATCGAGCTGCTCGAGCTCGGCGTCGAGGAGCGGGGGCCAGGGCGGCACCGACCGGGCGCGCACGTACTCGTCGGTGCCGCGCAAACAGACGCGAATCGGCGCCGTGCGGAAGCCGGGCGTTCCCGCGATGACGCGTCCGAGCAGCGCGCCGTGTCGTTCGAGAACGTCGAGGAGCGTGCGGTACGCAGCCAGCATGCGCACCAAATGCTCTGCGGCGAGCGGCTTGCCGAGGTACGGCAGCACGCGGCGCACGCCGGCCGCGTGCCGGCAAATAGCCGCATATTCCGGGTCGGCGTCGGGCAAGAGCTTGGTCTCCGTGGGGAGCGCGAGGTCGCCCAGGACGAGCTCGAGGTCGAGCGGCGCGAGCACGAGGCGCCCCCGCGCGTCGGCGCCGAGCGCGAGATTTTCCCAGTGCAGATCGGCGACGCCGAGGAAGCTGTGCAGCGCGAGCGAGCGCCCCACGAGCGTGGCAAGCTCGCCCTGGGCGCGGGCGGTGAGCCTGCCGAGCGGCTCGAGCACGACCCGTTCGACCTCGCCGCCGACGCCGGCTCTGCGCCGGTCCGGCCAAAAACGCAGCGACGGCAGGAAGGCGAAGGCGTCCGCACCGAGCCCGGCCCGCTCCCCCACGCTCGTGAGCGCGCGACGGAGTGGGCTCTCGCCGTCGAGCAAGAGCCGCTCCCAGAACACCGTGCGCGGCTTTTGCACCCGGCGCGCACCCACGAGCACGCGCCGGCCGAAGTTGTGCGAGTCGCCGAGCGGGCGCGGTCCGGCCATGAGCGCCCGGATCCTCGCACGTCTACGCCTCCATGCCGCCGCCCACCGTGTATTGCGCCCCGTTCACGTAGCTCGCGGCCGAGGACGCCAAAAACGCGACGACCCGGGCCACCTCCTCCGCCTTGCCGAAGCGCCCGAGCGGCACGAGGCCGAGCACGTGCGAGCCGAGCGCCTCGAGAGCCGCTGGCGGCACGCCCAGCTTTTCCGCGGAGAACATCGGTGTTTCGATGGGCCCGGGGCTCACGGCATTCACGCGGATGCCCTCGGGAGCAAGCTCCTGCGCCCAGGAGCGCGTGAGCGCCAAGACGGCCGCTTTGCTGGCGCAATACACCGACATGTTGGCGAACGGCTGGTCCGCGACGGTCGTCGCAAGGTTCACGATCACGCCCTTCGAACGCTTGAGGAGCGGGACCGCCAAGCGCGTCGTTTCGATCAGACCGTCGACGTTCGTCGCCCAGGTGCGCCGCACGTGCTCCGGGGTTGCCTCGACGAGCGGCACGAGCTCGAGGATGCCGGCGTTGTTCACCAGGATGTCGAGACGATCCCAGCGGGCGCGCGCGTCGTTCACGCCCCTTTCGGCACCGCCCGGCGCCGCGAGGTCGGCGACGACGTACTTGATACGCGGATGCCGCGCCGCCGAGGCCTGGAGCGTCGCCTCCGTGCGCCCCGTGATCACGACCTCTGCGCCGCCGCGCGCAAGCTCGAGCGCGATCGCCGCGCCGATACCCGTGCTGCCCCCTGTCACGAGAGCGACCCGATTTTCGAATGAATTGGACATGAAAAACCTCCACGAGCGCTCGTTG
>Ga0164241_10001697_pt1 | contig 26122 bp, 20 predicted proteins | sample OricomyardsoilBY_FD_108780 | JGI IMG/M metagenome (GOLD analysis project Ga0164241, IMG submission 108780) | Backyard soil microbial communities from Emeryville, California, USA - Original compost - Back yard soil (BY) | ecosystem: Environmental > Terrestrial > Soil > Unclassified | place: USA... | reverse complement strand
GCCTCCATACGCATTCTGTAGAGTTAAAATTTTTCCCGATCCGGTTTGGGCGGCTAGGCAGAATCCAGAGATAATTAAACTTAGTACAAAGACGATGATTTTCATTTTTTCTCCTATATAACGAGACTGTAGAAAAACTCACAGCCAATTTTGGTTATTGAAAATCGCATAAACAATATTCAATTCATGCGCAGCTATTTAAATTCCACAACTAAATCATTGAATAAAACTGCTACTTTTCAAATAGATTTACGTTAAGAGAAAAATTCAAAAATAATTTGAGGTTTTTCTACAGCTTCAACAGTTTATTCAACAGTTTAACGAAACTGTATATTTCCGGAAATAAAATGTTAGAAGGTTTCTTAATCTAATTTAAAATCAAAGAGTTAAAAAACGTTTCTAAATAAAAACGGAAATATACAGCGCAAAAAATTTTGTAAATATACAGTTTGAAGCTTTTGGGTCTTGCTCAAATCAGCGCGTTTATTATGTGGATCGCGAAGTTAGGCTACTGAGAATACCTGTGTCTAATGGGTTAGGCAATTATTCTCTGATGAGTGGAGTGGGTATTCATTTATACCGGAAGTCACTCTTATTTATTGCTTAAGAAATTCAAGAAACCAAATCCTGATGCGGGCATATCAACTTCAGAGCGCAGGATTTTAATTGCTTTTGGCGCTTCGATGGCAATTTGAGCCTGGTTTTTCTTAATGTTTGAAATGGTCAATTCTATAAGGCCATCCGAGGTAACAATCTGAATGGTTTCAGATGGGCGGCGTGTTAGTGAAAGCATGATCGGTTCCTTTCATGACGGGCTTGAGTGAGTATATTGGGCTTGGATTGGAAAAATGAATAGTCGGTAATTGCTTAAAATCTTGTAGGAAATTGACTATGAATGACTGGGGCAAAAACGGCGTAGGGGGACTTAAATGCGTGGGAAATTAGTTGAAAAGGAACAAGCTCGCAAAGAGTTCTATCTTATTCAGGACTGGCGTGCACAGCATTTATATTGAAGATCCAATCGTTTTGCCTTCCAGTAACGGCGCTTCCAATAGGGTTCAGAAAGACTTGAGATTTTTACGCCGGCCCGTGTTGATGCATGAAGAAACTGATTGTCTTGTAAATAAATGCCGACATGGTTATTGCGGCCGGTGTGAAAGAAAACCAGATCGCCGGCTTGTAGTTGATCTGGTTTAATTTCTTGACCTAATTTGTTTTGTTCATAAGTGCTGCGCGGCAATTCAATGCCAAATTGATTGCGGAATGTAAGCAGAGCAAAACCCGAACAATCAACACCAGACTTGGAAAGCCCGCCCATGCGATAACGAGTACCTTTCCATTCCTGATATTGCACCATTAGAAAGGTTAATAAGTTAATCGATGGTTCTTGTTCAGTTTGGCTTTGGGTTTCAGGAAATGTTGGTTCATTTGTGTTTGAGGGCTGAATTACTTCTGGTGCTGAAGCGGATTGAATGTCTTCAGTATGAGGATCCTGCGCTTGGAAATGAGCGCATCCGGCCAAGTGGATAAGAATCAAAAAAAGACAGAAAAATCTGGACATACACATTGCTCAGCCAACAAAGGCAGCAATCATAAACCAAACCCGATTGTAAAAAACCAAGGCTGTCTCAGTTTATAAATTTAACCACTTGAGAATCAGGGTTGCGGGATTTACCGGATTGATGCAGTTTTTCCAGATAGCTTTGCCAAAGACTTTCCTGATTACTGCCTAGTTGATGCAAATAATCCCAAGTGAAAATACCAGTATTGTGACCGTCGTTGAAATGGATTTTTAATCCGTAATTACCCGCCATCTCCAATTGGCTAATACCCACTTCTTTTTTGCCAAATTGCAAAACCTCTTGGCCCGGCCCATGCCCTTTAACTTCGGCACTGGGCGAATGCACACGTAAAAATTCCGCAGGCAATAAAAATTCTTTTGCAGCAAAATGCAATTCCAGTTGTTGCGATTGTTTGTGCAGTTTAATTTTTGTGGGTTGATTCATGTGGATACCAAAAGGATATTGACCCCCTCCCCTTACAAAATATAACGACTTAAATCTTCATTTTTCGCTAATTCGCCGAGATTTTTTTCTACATAAGCGGCATCGATTTCAATTGTCTTGGCTTCGTCGCCTGCATTAAAAGAAATATCTTCCAGCAATCGCTCAAGAATTGTATGTAGTCGACGTGCGCCAATATTTTCTGTACGTTCATTCACGTCAAATGCGGTTTCAGCAATTCGACGAATACCATCTTTACTAAACGAAATGGTGATATTTTCAGTTTGCAATAACGCTACTTGCTGTTCTGTAAGTGACGCCGTCGGTTCAGTCAAAATTCTTTCGAAATCATCCGGCGTTAATGCACTAAGTTCAACGCGAATAGGTAAGCGACCTTGTAGTTCCGGAATTAAATCGGAAGGTTTGCTTAAATGAAATGCACCGGAAGTGATAAATAAAATATGATCAGTTTTAATCATGCCGTGTTTGGTTGACACTGTGCAGCCTTCAATTAATGGTAGCAAATCGCGCTGAACACCTTCACGTGAAATATCCGCACCAGAGACATTACCTTTGCGTGCGACTTTATCAATTTCATCGATAAATACTATGCCGTTTTGTTCGGCGGCTTCTATCGCCTGGGTTTTAATATCTTCTTCGCTGACCAGTTTTGCTGCTTCATCGTCTTGTAATTGCTTAAGTGCTTTTTTTACTGTCATTTTGACTTTTTTGGTTTTGTCGCGACCAATATTCGAAAACATGGACTGCAATTGATTGGTCATTTCCTCCATGCCGGGTGGTGCCATAATCTCAACGCCAACACTGGTTGCCGCGACATCAATTTCAATTTCTTTATCGTCTAATTCGCCTTCGCGCAATTTTTTTCGAAAAATTTGGCGCGTGCTGGAGTCATGTTTGCTTTCTTCCGGCGCGACATCGCGAGCAACAGGTAAGAGCACATCTAAAATGCGTTCTTCGGCTGCCTCTGCTGCGCGGTGTTGAACAGATTTTACTGCTTGTTCGCGGCGCATTTTAATGGCGACGTCAACAAGATCGCGAATAATGGATTCAACATCGCGGCCAACATAACCCACCTCGGTGAATTTTGTGGCTTCTACTTTTATAAAAGGTGCGTTTGCCAGTTTAGCTAAGCGCCGGGCAATTTCGGTTTTACCAACACCGGTTGGCCCGATCATTAGAATATTTTTCGGCGTAATTTCGTTGCGCATATCAACGGGAACTTGCAGTCGTCGCCAACGATTTCGCAGAGCGATTGCTACCGCACGTTTGGCATTTTGTTGGCCGACTATGTGTTTATCGAGCTCGTGAACAATTTCACGTGGAGTCATTGATGACATAAAAATAATTCCTGATTTTTAAGCTAAATTTTTTTCTCATTCTGCTCCCTCTACTTCGATGGGACGCATGCATGGATGCAGAAGGTAGAACAACCATGGAGGCGTTGTCGAGAGGGTTAGGGAGAGGGTGATGCTTTTCAATACTTCAACACTTCAATCGTGTGTTGCTGATTGGTGTAGACGCAAATATCACCTGCAATCTTTAAACTTTTTTCAACAATGATACGTGCATCCAATTCGGTATTTTCCAGCAATGCACGTGCGGCTGCCTGGGCGAAGTTTCCACCAGAGCCAATCGCAATCAAATCGTCTTCGGGTTGAATCACATCGCCGTTGCCGGTGATGATTAAAGAGGCATCTTTATCGGCAACAGCGAGTAAGGCTTCCAGTCGCCGCAAGTTGCGGTCCATTCGCCAATCTTTTGCTAGCTCTACGGCAGCGCGAGTTAACTGGCCATTGTGTTCTTCGAGCTTGGCTTCGAAACGTTCAAATAAGGTAAAGGCATCGGCGGTTCCACCGGCAAAACCCGCAATAACCTGATCTTTGTAAAGACGGCGTACTTTGCGTGCATTGCCTTTCATAACGGTGTTGCCAAGCGAAACCTGACCATCACCGCCGATAACGACTTGCCCGTCACGGCGGACTGAAACAATAGTTGTCACTGGAAAATCCTTGAGTTTGAAGAATGGGCAAGATTTTGGGGCGGTTAGGCAGATTTCAAGGTCGAAGTTGTTGGTAGGCGTTAATTTACCCCAGACAGCAGGTCACGGAATTCAAAGCCACTCGTAGGACAGGTCAAGACCCGCGTGTGCGGAGTGATATCTATCAATACATAAAAAATTAATAATTTTTAAAATCAAGCGCGTCATGAATTCAAACATCGGTGCAACGCGGGTCTTGACCCGCCCTACAATGACATCTCAGTCAATTGATTATATTAATCACTTTTCTTGCTTAAACGGCAAAAGCTCAGCCGCTTCATCTGCATAAGCCTTCACTGCTTCAGCTTCTTCAATTAAAAAATGCTGGATTGCAGTTTGAAATTCGGGTGCCTTCAACCAATGATGGGAGTAAGTGAATACAGGTTCAAATCCGCGGGCAATTTTGTGTTCACCCTGAGCGCCGCCATCGAAGCGTTTTAATTGATTTGCTATGGCGTAATCTATGCCTTGGTAGTAACAAGTTTCGAAATGCAAAAATTGGTAATCCTCAAAACACCCCCAGTAGCGACCGTAAAGTGTTTGTTGATCGCGAAAAAAGAGTGAAGCGGCTATGGCATTTGTGCTTCCATCTGAAGATTCCTTGGTTGCCTGAATCAGCAATAAATTTTCTGCCAGATTGATTCTAATCTGCGAAAAAAAGTTAGCAGTTAAATAGCCTGCATGTCCGCTGCGTTTGTGATAGGTATTGCAGTAAAACCTAAAGAAAAGTTGCATGTCTTCTTCACTAATATCGCTGCCTTCTTTTGTCTCGAATTGAATCTGTTGATCGATAATCTCTTGTCGTTCCTTCCTAATATTTTTTCGCTTTCGTGAAGTTAACTGCGATAAAAAATCATCGAAGTGTTTATAGTTTTTATTAAACCAATGAAATTGAACACCGAGTCGGCAATCGATTTGTTGTTGGTTAAGTGCTTGATGAAGTTGATCATCGGAAAATAAACCGTGCCAGCCAGAAAGATCCGACAGTTGACAGGTTTCTTTCAAAAAAGGAACTATCTTTTCTAGCAGATTATTAATGGAATAGTCTTTAGCAATCAAAAGCCGTTGACCGGTACAGGGGGTGAAAGGTATGGCGTTAATCCATTTCGGATAGTAGTCCATTCCATATCGCTTATAAGCATCTGCCCAAGCCCAATCAAATACGTATTCGCCGTAAGAGTGATATTTAATGTAACCCGGCATGGCCGCGATTAATTGTTGATTTTCATAGGCAACAAGATGAGCAATTTGCCAACCATTTTTTGCATGGGTTGACAGGCTATCTTCCAGTGTGGATAAAAAAGCGTGACGAATAAATGGATAATCGGTAACACAAAGTGCATCCCATTCAGATGCACTGACTTGGTGAATAGAATCAATAAACTTTAACTCTATGCTCATTCTAGTCCTGAAATTTTCAGGTGAGTATTAGTGCTTGGTTTTATCGCGTTTAAGCACCAAAGCATTGTATTCATTTTTGACCAGCTGGGTGCGCGCAGTCGTCAAGGCGTTTTGGGTGGCGAATGGGCCTACAACGACTCTGTGCCAAATTTCGCCTTTACGAATTTCAACGCGATCAACTCGCGCATCCAAATTCAACAAAATTAACTGAGCGCGTAATTTGTCAGCGTCTTCTGCTTTTGGAAATGATCCAACTTGAATTAGGTATTCAATATTGCTTTGTGTTTCGATGGGTTTATCGGTACTGGTAGTTTCACTTGCAGGGACAATAGTTTCACTTTCTTGTAATAATTTATAAAAATCGAAACGGGGCTTGGGGGTGGTATTTTCCGGTTTGGGTTTGTTTACTGTTTTGGGTTGCGGTGGTGCGATTACCGGGTGCTTAATAAAATACAGACCAGTGCCAAACGCGCCCAGAATTAATCCCAGCACAAACCATAGCCAAGTGGGTGTCGCACCTTTAGCGCTTGATCGACTTTTGCTGCCTCGCGGCTTTTTCGCGAAATCTCTACTCATAACTACCTAATCTTGAGGGGTGGTAAATCATATCACTTAACTCATATCCTGCGCATCAACGTCAATTGACCAGCGCACACGGTGATTGAGTGCGCTGGCTTCCAATTCCAGTGCTAATGTTGAAAGCAAAAATTGCAATAATCTTCGTTGATTAGAGTTGATATGCAATTGATAACGAAATCTATCCCCCCGCTTTTCCATCATCGCTGGAAGCGGACCGAGATAATTCAGATCGGCGGAAGATGGCTGAATTTTTTGCGCAAGTGATAAAGCCAATCGCAAAAATTCCAATACAATTTCCGGTCGTTTGCTTTCGGCGCGCAATAAAGCCAAATGGCGAAAAGGTGGCAGCTGTTGTTTAAGTCGTTCCTGTAAAATTAATTCCGCCATGGCGTGATAGCCTGAATGCGTCAGGGTTTGCAACCAGGGATGATCAATATGCAAAGTTTGCACTATCACATGTCCTTTTTTTTCAGCGCGACCTGCACGACCCGCGACCTGTAACAATAGTTGCCCCATACGTTCTATACCGCGAAAATCAGTGCTGAAAAGTCCTGCATCCGCATCTAAAATAACAACTAAAGTGACGTTCGGAAAATGATGTCCTTTCGCTAACATTTGTGTACCGATTAAAATACAAGGATTGCCTTGATGAACCGGTTCCAGTAAACGATTTAGAGAATTTTTTTGTCGAGTGGCGTCACGATCAATACGAATAATCGGAAAATTTGGAAATGCTTGCTGTAAAGTTTCTTCACTTCTTTCTGTGCCTTGCCCTAAAGGATGTAAGCGTGCACTTTTACAATTTGGACAATGTCTGGGAATGCTGCGTTGATGGTCGCAATGATGACAATGTAAATGTGCTGGCGTTTGGTGCAATGTCATACGCGCATCGCAATAACGACAATCTGCCATCCAACCACAATCCTGACATTCCAAAGTCGGCGCATAGCCGCGGCGATTTAAAAAGACTAAAACTTGTTCGTTTCGGTTAAGTGTTTTGCTAATGCTATCCAATGTTATTGGCGATAAACCTTCGTCCAATTGTTGACCGCGAATATCCAATAAATGAATTTCTGGCGGTTTGGCATTGCCCGCGCGCAGTGTTAATCGTAAATGCTGATAACGGCCGTGTTGTGCATTGTGCAAACTTTCCAGTGAGGGTGTTGCCGACCCTAAAATTAATGGGATATTTAATCGTTGTGCGCGAACAACAGCTAAATCACGTGCCGAATACCGAAAACCATCTTGCTGTTTAAATGACAGATCGTGTTCTTCATCCAAAATAATAATGCCGGGATTTTGTAACGGAGTGAAAATCGCTGAGCGAGTGCCGATAATTATTCGCGCTCGACCAGATTTAGCATCCATCCAGGCATCCAATCGTTCGCGATCATTTAATCCTGAATGTAATGCTGCAATAGGTAGATTGAATCTCTGCAAAAATCGCGCGAGTGTTTGCGGTGTTAAGCCAATTTCGGGCACTAAAACCAAGGCTTGTTTTCCAGCAGATAAACATTGCTCAATAGCTTGTAAATAAATTTCAGTTTTACCGCTGCCGGTGGTGCCATCTAGTAAATAAGTTGCAAAACTATTTTGTTGAATTTGTGCCAGTGCCGTTGATTGTTCTGCATTTAACTTTAGTGGTTGTTCTTTTAAAATTTTTCCTGAAATATCTTCTGTTATTTCATTCTCTGACTGAAAGTTTTGTGTAGCCTGCTTTGGAGTAAACATTTCAATAAGTTGTTTCTCGATTAATGCTTTGATTGCAGGCAATCCAATGTCGAGCGCAGTAATTTCTTGTCGATTTAAATTGTGATGTTCTTGTAGTGCAGCAAATAGCTGTGCTTGTTTACGGGCTTTTTTAAGCGCGCCTTCAGGCAAGCCCTTGCCTTCAGTGGTCAGTCTATAGCGAGGTTCGGGTTGTGTTGATTGCCATTGTCCTTGCCTTAATAAGGCCGGCAAAGCGGTGCTGATGGCTTCACCGATCGGGCATTGGTAATAATCGGCTGCCCAGAGGCAAAGTGCGAGTTGTTCGTCATCCAAAGCTTGTTCGTTACCCAACCATTCTGATGCAGAGCGCAGTTTCTCCAAGGGTAGGTCAGTGTGATCTTTGGTCTCCAGTAATACGCCAATTAAGGATTGATTGCCAAAAGGCACGCGAAATAGCTGACCTGGTAGCCATTGGTCGCTTTGTGCTGATTCTCTGGCCTTAGGAGGCAAATAATCAAAACGACGACGCAAAGGCGTTGGCAGGGCTAGGCTTAAAATCAGATTTTCAGTCATGCTGGGGCGATCTTGGCTTCATATTGGGATAAAAGTGCACAGCATAAGCCAATTGAAGAGGGGAGTTGCAGCTTTTTCTGCTTGCCTTATAGGGCATATCTGATAGTATCGCGCCTCCCAAAAACCGACCTAAGTGCGGTACTCGGCAAATGACCGGGTGGCGGCACACCAACAAAGGCCCAAATTATGAAAGCTGATATTCATCCAAATTACGTAGATGTTGCTGTTAACTGTAGCTGTGGCAATCAATTTAAGACCCGTTCAACTATTGGTAAGGATTTCCATGTTGACGTTTGTGGCTCTTGCCATCCGTTTTACACCGGTAAGCAAAAAACTGTTGATACAGGTGGTCGTATCGATCGCTTCACCAAGCGTTTTGGTAGCCGTATTGCAACGAAGTAATTATTTATTTCAATGTAAATACTCTTTAAAAATAAAAAAGCCGAACTTAAAAGTTCGGCTTTTTTATTTGTTTTTTATTTGTTTTTTTATTTTAAAAAAGTTCGTCAGGCAAAGTAGTTTGTTCTTCAATAATGTCATCGCTACCTGCTGATGTTCGTCCTGCATCTTCACCTAAAAAAACTTCAAAAATTGCGTCCGTGTCACTCGGTAATGCAGGTTTGCCTGTCTGCGGATTGATTCTTAAAGTGACTATGCCATCGGGTTGACGTGGCAATTCATCGGGCATGCCAGCAAGCGCAACTCGCATAAAGTCTATCCAAATGGGTAGCGCTGCAGAGCTGCCAAATTCGCGGCGACCTAGTAGTGTATTTTGATCAAATCCAACCCATACACTTGTGGCAATTTTTGGATTGTACCCCGAAAACCACGTATCTCTTGGTCCATTAGTAGTGCCAGTTTTACCAGCAATATCGCTTCGTTTTAGTTGAAGTGCTAATCTGGCGGTACCGTGTTTAATTACGTCTTTCAGCATAGAATCCATTAAATAAACTATGCGTTTATCAATTATTCTAGGTGCGTCTTGGTGATTTTCGTTAACAGGAATTGGTGGCATTTCAACACCATTTTCAGTGTAGATAGGTACCGGTAACGGCTCTTCACAAGCCCGACAAACTGTGTTGGGTTTTGCTTGAAAAATAATTTCGCCTTTACTATTTTCAATGCGTTCAATCAAATAAGGCGTGATTTTATACCCGCCGTTTGCAAACGCAGAGTATGCCGTCACCATTTGCAAAGGTGTAGCTTCGTGGGTACCTAATGCCATGGTTAAATCACGAGTAAATTCTTTTGAGTTAAATCCAAAACGATCAAAGCTATCAAGAGCAGTTTGAATGCCAAGCATTTGTAAAAGTCTAATAGAAACTAAATTGCGTGAACGATAAAGCGCTTGTCGTAAACGTATTGGGCCAAGGAATTTTCCATCATCGTTTTCCGGGCGCCAATCTTTACCGGTACTGGTGTTTGTTATCACTATAGGTGCGTCATTCATGATAGATGCCGGAGTAAATCCATTTTCCAGCGCGGCAGTGTAAATCATGGGCTTAAAGCTGGATCCTGGCTGTCTAAAACCTTGAGTGACATGGTTGTAATGGCTTTGTTTAAAATCAAATCCACCTACTAGAGCTTTAATTGCTCCGTCCTCCGGGCTTACCGAAACAAGTGCGGATTCAACAGCAGGGGTTTGGCTCAATATCCATTGATCATCCGAATTTTTTTTGAGGCGAATTACATCACCTTTTTTTAAAAAATCAGTTGCCGATGTGTAAGCTGCACCCCGACTATTTTCATTAATGTAAGGTCTAACATCATCAAGACCTTGTTCCCATTTGATTTCAGTTTGTTCGCCGTTGGCAAACATGGCAGTTAAAGATTTTTCTTTTATGTCTACCACTGCAGCGGCTTCCAGCCCTCCAAGAGACGGGATTTCCTGAAGCATGTCTTGCCAATCGGAAAATTCTTCTTCGGTAGATTCAGGTAATGTTTTCTCGGGGCCTCTATAGCCATGACGTTTATCGTAAGCAAATAATCCCATCTTCAGTGATTGTTGAGCAGCAAGTTGTAAATTGCTATCGACGGTGGTGTAAACTTTAAATCCATCGCTGTAAGTATTTTGTCCGAATTTATCGAGCACATCTTGACGCACCATTTCCGCAATATAGGGTGCCTCCACATCAAAAATGGTGCCGTGGTAACTTGCCGTACTTGGAGATTGTACGTTGGTTAAATAGGTATTATTGTCTATATGGCCTAACTCAAGCATTCGTCCAAGAATCCAATTGCGTCGAGCTAAAGATTTTTTGGGATTAGAGAGAGGATTGTATTTTGACGGTGCAACCAAGCTACCTACTATTGCAGCATATTCTGCGGCAGTGAGTTGTGAAATGTCGCGACCATAATAAATCATTGCGGCTGACTGAATGCCGTAAGCACCCTTGCCAAAAAACATTTTGTTGTTGAAAAGTTCTAAAATTTCTTCTTTGCTATAGTGACGCTCAATTTCGATGGACAATAAAATTTCATTTATTTTCCGCGTAAATTTTTGATCTCGAGAAAGAAAAAAATCGCGCGCGAGTTGTTGAGTTATTGTACTGCCACCAGATTGAATTCCGCCAGATTTTAATATTTGTGAAGCTGCACGCAACATGCCTTTTAGAGAAACGCCATGATGACTAAAGAATTCGGCATCTTCAGCTGAAAGCAACGCTTTTAGGTAGAGCGGCGGTATCTGTTCATAGGTTAAAGGTGTGCGACGCTGTTCACCAAACTCACCAATTAATTTGTTATCACTTGAATAAATGCGTAACGGGGTCTGTAATTGAACTTGGCGCAGTGTGTCAACGGAGGGTAATTTGGGGCTTAAATAGAGGTAGAGCCCGGAAATTGTCACCAAGGTAACACTTACGCCGGACAGTAACAGCCACAAAATGACTCCCAGGAAGGATTTTTTATTTAGCATTTTTTCTATGTGAATTAATGGGTTAGCGAGATTGCACGAATTTGGCGGCATTATACGGGCTTTTTATCTGTTTACATATTAATTGCTTTGTTGCAGGCTTAAGTTAAAGTGCTATAACATAAACAACGTCTAAGTTACGGAAATAGATAGAAAAATGGGCATTCTTAGTTTCCTCGATAAAAAAGCTAAGCCAGTTGTGGGGCTGGATATCAGTTCCACGTCGGTAAAGCTGCTAGAGCTTACTCGCAGTGGCGATCGCTACCGCGTTGAGGCTTATGCCGTAAAACCACTTCCGCCGAATGCGGTAGTTGAAAAAAATATTGCTGATCCTGCGGCAGTCGCCGAGGTGATTAAGGCGCTGGTGAAGCAATCCAAGTGCAAATCCAAATTTGCTGCTGTGGCAGTCGCGGGTTCTGCGGTCATCACCAAGTTAATTGACATGCCTGCCGACCTAAATGAAGACGCAATGGAAAATCAGATTATTGCTGAATCAGATCAATACATTCCCTTTCCATTGGAAGAAGTATTGATCGATTGGGAAGTTCAAGGTGTATCACCACGCAATCCTGAGCAAGCCGAAGTACTTTTGGCTGCTTGCCGACGTGAAAATGTTGAGCTTAGACAGCAGGTTCTGGCTGAAGCCGATTTGGTTGCCGAAAAAGTTGATATCGAAGTCTATTGCATGGAGCGAGCTTTCGAAACAATTGCCGAGCAACTTGAAGATCAAGGTGGTCAGGTTGTTGCGGTTGTTGACATAGGCGCATCAATGACCACGCTTAGTGTAATTGTCGACGGCAAAACGGTTTATACGCGTGAGCAACTTTTTGGTGGGCGTCAGCTTACCGAAGAAATTCAACGTCGTTACGGATTGTCGCGAGAAGAAGCAGGCTTAGCTAAAAAGCAAGGCGGTCTGCCAGATGATTATGAAATGGAAGTGCTGGTTCCGTTTAAAGAGTCAGTGGTTCAGCAGGTCACCCGGTCACTTCAATTCTTTTTCTCGGCAAGTCAATACAATGATGTTGATTATATTATCTTGGCCGGTGGAGTGGCTTCTCTTGAAGGCTTAAGCGGCTTGATCGAAGAAAAAATTGGTACACAAACATTAGTGGCGAATCCTTTTGCCAGAATGTCCGTGTCTTCTCGTGTAAATGCCGTTGCACTTGCGAATGATGCACCTTCGTTGATGATTGTGACCGGCTTGGCGATGAGGAGTTTTGACTAAATGGCAAAGATTAACTTATTGCCCTGGCGCCAGGCATACCGTGAAGAGAAAAAACGTGAGTTTCTCTCTATTTTGGTTGGTGTTGGTTTGGTAGCTGCGTTAGCCGCTTTTTTATGGGTTAGCAGTGTTGAATCAGCAATTGAAAATCAAAATTCTCGCAATAAAATGTTGTCCGATGAAATTGCAAAATTGGAATTGCAGGTCAAAGAAATTGCCGAGATTAAAAAGGTCCGTGCTGACTTGATGGATCGAATCAAGGTGATTCAGGAGTTGGAAGGTACACGTCCGGTTATAGTTCGCTATTTTGATGATTTTGTTCGGATCATTCCTGATGGCGTATACATTACAAGTATGAGTAGAAAGGGAAGTATTATAAGTCTTTCCGGTGTCGCGGAATCTTACAATCGGGTTTCTGCCTTTATGAGAAATTTGGACGAGTCTGATTGGTTCGCAGAAACAAAATTATCGTCAGTTACAGCAGCTCCGCAGGAAGGTGAACAGGCAAATCGCTTCCAAATGACGGTGAAGACATCAGCTCCGGCGGAAGCTCAACCAAAATCTCCTGAGACAGGGGGTAAAAAATAATGTCTGTAGAATCTACTTTAGAGCAAATTAAGGATTTTGATTTTAATAATATCGATTTCAATCGTGCGGGTGTTTGGCCACTACCAGGAAAAATATTTGTTTGTGTACTGCTTACTAGTGTAATGCTTGCGCTCACTTACTATGTATGGGTAAGTGATTTGCAGGATGAGCTAGCAGCGGTAGTTGCCAAGGAAGCAGGACTTAAAGAAACTTTCAAAAATAAGAGTTACGAGGCTGCCAATCTTGATGCCTACAAAGCTCAAATGGATGAGATGAAGCAGACTTTTGATAAATTATTGAACAGACTGCCCCAAAAAACTGAGATAGCAGGATTGCTTGAAGATATAGGTGCGAAAGGCAGAGAGAGTGGATTGACAATCGAAAGTTTGGGAATCAGGCCTGACGTAGTTGCGCAATATTATATTGAGGTCCCAATAGGCATAAAAGTAAAAGGCGGATATCACGACTTGGGTGGCTTTGTCAGTGGAGTCGCCGGGCTGCCTCGAATTGTGACTTTGCATGATTTTACAATTACTCGTACCAGCCAAGGGCAGGTATTAGAGATGACTATTTTGGCAAAAACATACCGATATAAAACAGTAGATGCTAGTAAGGCAAAGAAGCCTGCTAAGAAAGGGAGGAGATAATTATGAAACGTTATTACCTCTTGATCGCGATTTACAGTGTGTTTTTGGTTTCATGTTCAGGGCAATCTGAACATCAAGATCTGCGTGATTTTATGGCAGAGACAAAAAAACGACCTTCCGGCGAAATTCCTGATTTGCCGCCGTTTGTGCCTTATCAACCATTTGCATACTCCGCATCAACATTACGCAGTCCATTTGAAAAACCGGTGCCTGTTGATGAAACGGCAATTAAAGGCGGTAGGACTGTTGTTCCTGATTTAACACGCGCCCCTGAATTTTTAGAAGGCTTTAACATTACCTCGTTAAAAATGGTTGGCTCGGTTACTCGATCGGGTAGGGTTTGGGCGTTAATAGATACCTCTGATGGTAATGTTGTGAGAGCGACAGTAGGTAATTATATGGGTAAAAATTACGGCAAAATTATTTCGGTTACCCAGTCGCAGATCGAGGTAATGGAAATTGTATCAAATGGTGTTGGTGGTTGGGTCGAAAATCCCAGAATTATTAAATTGGAAGAGAAGGAATAAGCAAGATGACTGCTCCATTTTCCTTGAGGTTTAGTATGCGTAACTTAGCGATATTGGTATTGGGCTTGGTGTCTCCATTGGCGCTGGCAAGCACTCTGAAAAAGGTGGATGTATCCCAGCTTCCAGGAGATAAATTTGAAATTCGTATGGCTTTTGATGAAGCTCCGCCTGAGCCCAAGGGCTATACCATTGAAAGACCTGCAAGAATAGTGTTGGATTTTCCTAACGTGAATAGTTCACTGAAGGAGCGTCGTATTCCATTGACTGTTCAAAATGGCCAGAGTGCAATGATTTTGACTAGTGATGGACGGACAAGGCTTATTGTTAATCTCGACTCCTTGGCCGCGTACACCACACGAGCTGAAGGCGAAAACTATATTCTTGAAGTGAGTTCCGCCGGTTCTATGCAAAATGCAACTGCAGAATCGAGCGTCAATATTTCCAAGCAGGCTCCAGTAACATCCAATGGGCAGCCACAGATCAATAGTGTTGATTTTAGAAGAGGCGAGTCGGGTGAGGGTCGAATTATTTTAGGTCTTTCAAATACCAAGGTATCCGCCAATTTGGTTGGCACTGGTGCTGGCGTTAGATTGTCATTTAAAAATGCTTGGATTTCACCTGAGTTGCGTAGACGTTTAGACGTCTTGGATTTTGCAACGCCTGTCTCTGTAATTAGTTCAACTCAAGAAGGCGATAATGTTGTTTTTAATATTGCTGCTAGTGGCGAATTTGATTACTTGGCCTATCAAACAGATAACGAATATGTTGTCAGTGTAAAACCGCTAACAGAGCGTGAGAAAGCAGAAAAGAAAAAAGAATTTTCATATGTGGGTGACAAATTGTCTCTCGACTTTCAGGATATTGAAGTCAGAGCGGTCTTACAAATTATTGCCGACTTTACTAACTTGAATCTTGTTGCAAGTGACACTGTTGGTGGACGAATTACACTGCGTCTACAAAGTGTGCCTTGGGATCAAGCATTGGATTTGGTTTTGAAGACCAAAGGTCTTGATAAGCGATTAATTGGTAACGTTATGATGGTTGCTCCTGCAGCTGAAATTGCAGAAAGAGAAAGACGTGAAATTGAAACCAAAAAACAACTTGAAGAGTTAGCGCCGTTGCGCACTGAATATATTAGAGTTCGTTATGCGAGCGCACGTCAAATGTTTGCTCTGTTTTCCTCCAGAGGTGGCGGGAGTGGCGCCGGAAGTAGCGGCGGTAGCGGCTCCGGTCGTCAAAATGGCAGCCTTACGACAGACAGTGTGTTATCTGAAAGAGGTTCGGGCACCGTTGACGAACGAACCAATTCTATAATAATTACGGATACTGCTGAACGAATTGAAGCATTTAAACGTTTGGTAGATCAAATTGATATTCCAATTCGGCAAGTAATGATTGAAGCTCGAATTGTAGTTGCCAATAACAACTTCCAGCGCGAATTGGGAATACGATGGGGCGGTGCGACATCCAATACCAGTGGTAATAGAACGGTCGAAGTCACTGGATCGCAGACCGGATTGCAAGGACAAGGTCCGACAGGTTTTTTCAATGGGACAGGTACTTTGAATTTAATAGATACTAATATGGTCGACCTTGCAACGACGGGCACACCTGCGGGCTCTGCGGCGGTAGGAATATTGACCAATAATACTTTTCTGGACATGGAATTAACTGCTCTGGAAAACACGGGTTATGCAGAAATCGTATCGCAACCAAAAGTGATAACCAGCGACAAGCAAAAGGCATCAATTCGTTCGGGTAAAGAAATTAGTTATCAGGAAGCTTCTGCCAGTGGTGCTACGTCAACTTCTTTCAAAGAGGCAGTCTTGTTGCTTGAGGTTACGCCACAAATAACACCAGACAACAATATCATTATGGACCTTTCGGTCTCTAAAGATTCTCTTAGTGATATAGTGAACGGTGTTCCAACTATTGATGTCACTCGTTTGGAAACTAAAGTTTTGGTTAAGAACGGTCAAACAGTTGTATTAGGTGGAGTATTCTCTCTTGATACAGCCAAATCCGAGAGTAAAGTGCCTGTCTTAGGCGATATTCCTTACTTGGGGCGATTATTCAAACGTACACTCAAAAAACAAAACAAATCAGAGTTGTTAATCTTTATCACTCCTCGCTTGATGGCCGAGTCTCTCGATAAATAATGTCTCTCGATAAATAATGTCCAAGTCGAATATATTTCTTGTCGGTCCCATGGGGGCCGGCAAGTCGACTATCGGTCGTGTTCTAGCTGCTGAGTTAAATCGCCAATTTTGTGATACTGACCGTGTGATTGAAGATCGTACGGGTGCTGATATTCCATGGATTTTTGATATGGAAGGTGAAGCAGGGTTTCGAGAACGGGAAGCAGCAGTTTTAAGCGATTTGGCCTGCGAAGAGAATTTAGTTGTAGCTACAGGGGGGGGTATAGTCCTTCTCTCCGAAAACCGTGAAGTTATGAAAGCTTCAGGATACGTCTGTTACCTCACAGCGTCGACGGACCAGTTAGTAGAGCGAACATCTCGTGATAAAAAGCGCCCACTGCTTCAAGTGGATAATCCTCGCAAAAAAATTATCGAGCTATTGGAGATGAGAGATCCAATCTATCGCGAAGCGGCAGATTTTATTATCAACACCGATAAACGATCTCCTAAAATGGTCTCCCAAGAAATAATTCGACTTATTGAAGAGTCCTAATCCCTAATCAATTCTTCGATCTTTATTCGTGAGTTATCAGGCTTTATACCGATTTACTTTGTGATAAAGTGTCGGAGTCTAATACTTTTGAGTTAAGTTTATGCAAGTGCTTGAAGTCGAGTTGGCGGATCGAAGTTATCCAATTTGTATTGGCGAGAATCTGCTCGAAAACCCTCTGCTAATCAAAAAATATATTCAAGGTCGTCAGATCTGCATAGTGACTAACGCAACTGTTGCTCCGCTCTATCTGGAAAGATTAAAAAATGTGTTATCTGAACTTCAGATTGATCAAGTAATTTTACCCGACGGAGAAAAATATAAAACGCTTGAGGTCTGGGCGCAAATATTTGATCAATTGTTAGATGCGCGACATAATCGCAGCACAACAATTATTGCGCTCGGTGGAGGTGTAGTAGGTGACATGGCCGGATTTGCGGCCGCATCTTATCAGCGTGGTGTTGATTTTATTCAAATTCCCACGACACTTTTGTCTATGGTGGATTCGTCCGTAGGAGGAAAAACGGGAGTAAATCATCCTCTGGGTAAAAACATGATTGGCGCTTTCTATCAGCCGAAGTTAGTTTTAGCGGACATCAGCTTGTTAAAAAGTTTGCCAATTCGAGAGCTTTCAGCTGGGTTAGCAGAGGTCATTAAATACGGCTTAATTTCAGATTATGAATTTTTTGTGTGGCTTGAAAATAATTTAGATGAGTTAATGCGAAGAAATACAGAAGCACTGGCTTATGCAGTCAAACGTTCTTGCGAAAATAAAGCCTTTGTTGTCGGTAAAGATGAGCGTGAAAGTGGACTGCGTGCGATTCTCAATTTAGGGCACACCTTTGGTCATGCAATTGAAACGGCGCAGGGTTATGGAAACTGGTTACATGGTGAAGCGGTTGCTGCGGGAATTGTAATGGCGAGTGATTTGTCTTGCCGTCGCGGAAAAATTTCTTCGGAAGATTTAGATCGAATTATTACATTATTAAAGCGCGCAAAGTTACCAGTGCAAGCTCCCGCTAATTTGTCAGATGAACAATTTTTGTCGCTAATGGGTGTCGATAAAAAAGTTTTGGATGGTAGATTGCGATTGGTATTGCTGGAGTCAATGGGTAAAGCAGAAATTACTAACGATATAGATGTCACACAATTACATCAAACATTTGCAGCTTGTAGAGCTGCCTCATAAATAGCCGAGTACGAGGTTTGTTATGACACCAGAATCCCCAATGCGTGCTCAAGCAAATAGTCGAATAACTGACGCTGATTCAGCGCAGGCTAGTTTATTTGATTCGGAAAATTATCATGTGGCGAGGGAAAATTCTTTGCTTAATGACTATCGCCAACGTTATGGATTGTCGGAAGACCCATTTTCAGACGACCCCAGCTTCCCTCTTTTCACGGCTGCTGGCCGACGACAGCTACTAGATCAATTATTACATCTTTGCCAATTCAGCAATCATTTGCTGGTTATAACCGGTGAGCAAGGAGTGGGTAAAACACGGATTGCGCATGCCTTGGCAGATTCGTTAGAAGAAAATGATCAGTTGTGCTTTTTGGCTTTGAGTCCAGGGCAAACTCTCGAGCAGCTTTTGGTTGCTGTTGCAGAGTCTTTTAATTTAGAAATCCCGCCGATAATTTCTGTTGATCTTGTCCTGGCTGAAATTGAAAAATTTATTAATTCTCATGATGTCGATCAAGACCCGGAAAGTGAAGAAGGGCTTATTCTGCTGATTATTGATAACGCTGAAAATTTAGATTCTCAAGCTATCGCTGTTTTAGGGTCGCTTTTGGAAACTAAATCGCAAACCAATCCCTTGCATTTAGTCTTGGTAGGCGAGCCTAGATTGATATCGCGACTGAATAATTTAGAATCAGAAACTTTACAAATAAGCGACTTTCATTTGCCAGCTTTTAGCTTGGCGGAAACTGTTGATTACTTGAATTTTCGAATGGAAATGGCGGATTATTTGGGGCCTGAAATTTTTACAGACTCCGTTGTTGATCCTTGGTGGCGACAAGCACATGGCCAGTTAAATGTTATTCATGAATGCGCGCAAGACAAATTGTTACAGTCTGTGACGCGACAAGAAGAGCCCAGGCGTTCAGGTTTGCCTCTATTTCATATATTGGCTATTTCCGCGGTTATTGCAGTTGCTGGTGTTTTCTATTTGTATCTTGATGACAAAACTCCTCAAAAAAATACGTCAGCTGTAGTGAGTGCGTCAAGTAAAGTAGAAGGTTCAGTAGCATCATCAATAGCAGCAGTGAATTTAACTGAAACTCCAGTTCAGCCCATATTGCCATCCTTAACAACGGTATCCCCAAAAGTTGAACCAGAAGATCAAGTTCAGACATTGGCTCAATCTTCTGTTGCAAATGAGTCGACAAAACAGAATGTTGCTGCATCCAGTGTTTCAGAATTAGATTTGCCTAAACCACAAACGCCAACTGAAATTGCGTCTACGAAAGTCGAGCGCACAATTGAAAGACAGCCAACATCGGCTGCAGATTTATCTCGATTAGCAGCGCCAAATCCAAGAGTCGACTCTACCAGTTACACAGCAAACGAAACGCAAATTCTATCCTGGCCAGCAAAAGAATTTACAATTCAATTATTGGGCGTGAGTAATTTTAAATCGGCTCAAGAATTTGTTAGCGCGCAAGTAAATAAAGCTGATTTATTTATATTCAAAACCAAGCGAGCGGGAAAAGATTGGTATGTTGTTATTGCTGGACACTACCCTTCTAATGCAGCAGCGAGATCAGCTATTGCATCACTGCCATCCAAGCAGCGAGACGCAGGGCCTTGGCCACGGCAAATTAACGTCATTCAACAAGAAATTCGCAAGTAAATTGAATTTCGCTTATCACTTCACGAAATTAATTTATGATGAGAATTAATTGAAGCCACAAATAGACATAAGTGTAAAAACACAATATCTGGATGCTCAGTCGGATGTGACGAGTGAGAGATTTGTATTTGCTTACACAATCACTATTTCAAATTTTTTAACTGAACCTATTCAGTTGATCAGCCGACGTTGGATAATCTCCGACAAGTTTAATTCTACCCAAGAGGTCAAGGGATTAGGCGTGGTAGGTCAGCAACCCATAATAGAGTCCGGAAAAAGCTTTACCTACACCAGTAGCGCTGTTATAGCGACTGATACCGGACATATGAGTGGGAGCTACCAAATGCGGAAAGATACAGGTGAAGAAATTGATGTTGCTATACCTGATTTCGCATTGATTCATCCGAAACCTTTACATTAGATGTGAGTAAAAGAGAGATTCTGCACAAAGTATAAAAAAGTTCGTAGAAATCATGAAATACTCCAACAGTTAATACCTTATTCAGAATTAATAAAGTATGTTCCGCGCTCGCGCTATTATTGATCAAGGAAAACAATATGCATAACATAATTTCTTCACGCTTTTTCAGTTTTTTATTATTGCTCACGGTGTTAGGTCTCACGGCCTGTGATAAAAAAACTGCAAAATCTGACGGCCCAGTGACCGAGGTAGCCTCTGGTTGGTCAGAGCATTTGAGTGATTATCCCAAACATTGGGTAGCAACTGATACGTCTATCTATATTCGATTTACTCATCCCGTTGTATCAGCCGATAAGATTAACAAAGCAGCTGACGATGATCTGGTAGAGCTAGATATAAACACGCCAATTAATTTGGTATTTACTGCGGAAGACGAGTTGCGGATTACACCAGCTGAGCGTTTACCAAATGGCAAAAAATTCCGTCTTACATTAGCTGCAGATGATCTACAAGGTGTTGATCCATCACTGGATGATTTTGTATTGGAATTGGAGACTGTCAAACAAGAATTTGATCTGCAAGTGAATAGTTTAATCCCTGTTTCAGGCACAGACGATCAAATGCAATTAACCGGGGCAATTATTACTGCCGATACCATCGATCTGAATCAAGCCAAAAAACTATTAAATGTATCTCTCAATAAGAAAAAATTAACCATAGATTGGACACAAGAAGCAGATCACAAAACCAATCGTTTTACGATTAATAATATTATTCGCACAGAAGCGCCCGGCAAACTGGAATTAAGCTGGGACGGATCTTCACTCAACAGCGACAAAAAAGGTAGCCGCGAAGTTGAAGTACCGGCGCGTAATGTGTTTAAAGTAACAGGTGTTCAAGTTGTACATCAGCCTGACACTCACGTTGAAATTCGATTTTCCGATGAGCTGGACTCCAAACAAAACTTATCAGGGCTGGTTAAAGTCAATGGTAATGATGTTGAATTAATTCGTGATGGCAGTGTTCTTCGTTATTTTCCGAAGGATATAGGTGATGGGCAACAATCATTTACTGTTTCAAAATCTATTCTTAATGGAAAGTCCCAAACACTGGATAAAGACTATAGTGAATCATTGGTTTTAAGTTTAGCTAAACCAGAAATCCGATTTGTCGGTACTAACACAATTCTTCCTGATGCAAAACAGCTTTCCGTTCCATTTGATGCAGCGGGTGTGGATTCTGTTCAAGTTATAGCGTTCAAGATTTTCGATAATAAGATTGGCCAATATTTACAAGACAATCGTATAACCGATGCAAGTTATTCTGCACCAACACAAACTGGTCGTTATCTCTGGCGCAAGACATTTAAATTACCAGAAGTGCCGCGTGAAGGATTAAAACGTTTTAATTTGGATTTAACTGAATTAATGCGGCAACATCACACGGGCCTTATTCGATTGGAGCTACAAATTGATCGTAGTAATTCAGTGTACAACTGTGAGGCTGCGCGCCCATCCGAACCGGTAATGCCCATGCCAAAAGACGCAGAAGGTGGTGGTTACTACGATGATCAGGAAGATAGTCCCGCATGGTACCGTCAATATTATGAGTCCAGCGGATACTATGATTGGAATGAAGTCTATAACCCTTGTAATGATTCCTACTTCTCTTATGGTAGTAATGCTACCAGTGCGAAACGCAATTTTTTGGCGTCCAATATTGGTTTGATTGCAAAGCTGGGAGGTGACCAGCAGTTGCATGTGATTACCACTGAATTAAATTCGGCCAAGCCCATGGCAAATACACAAATTGAAGTGTTCAACTATCAAGATCAATTAATAGGGAAAGGTACCTCGGATAATCAAGGTATAGCCAATATCAAAACTGAAGGAACCGCTTTCTATATTGAAGCGAAAAATAAAGATCAACAGGGTTATTTACGACTGCGAAAATCTGACGCCTTACCGACTAATCAATTTGATGTGGGTGGTGAGCAAATATCGGGAGGGTTAAAAGGATTAATTTACGGTGAGCGTGATGTTTGGCGGCCAGGTGATGATATTTTCTTGAGTTTCATTTTGGAAGATAAGCAAAATACCTTACCGGATAACCATCCAGTTATTTTGGACTTATTTGATCCATCAGGTAAGAAAGTCTTAACCAAAACCAGTACCAAAGCGGTCGGTGATATTTATACTTTTGCAATTAAAACTGAGGAGGCGGCGCCGACAGGGAACTATCGTGTCGTGATGCGAGTAGGCAATCACTATTTTGACAAAATTATTAAAATTGAAATGGTTGTGCCCAATAGGCTAAAAGTGGACGTAACACCTGATGCAACACCTATACGTTCGTCAGAAATGCCAATGAATGTGGATTTATTTGCGCAGTGGTTACATGGTGGTACAGCTAAAGAATTAAAAGCTGATTCTGAAGTGAAGTTATTTGCAAAAAAAACCACCTTTGAAGGATATGGCCAATTTGATTTTGATGATGATGTTCGTAAAGTGGCGACGAGTTCTGTCAAAGTGTTCGATGGAAAATTGGATAAAAAAGGTAAAGCCAATTTCGATCTCAATTTATCACTCGATTCTGTTCCGCCAGGAAAAGTTACAGCGAATTTTATTACGCGCGTATTCGAAGAGAGTGGCAATTTCAGTACGGTAATGCGTCCATTTGATTATTTACAGTTTGATACCTGGTTTGGTATTAGCCTGCCGAAAGGCGATGGTTATATGGGTTCATTGAGTCGCGATAGCGATCATGAAATGTTGATTCAAGTATTGAATGCGCAGGGAAAACCCGAAGCCAATTATTCAACCAATGTCAGTGTCTATGAATTGGAATGGCGTTGGTGGTGGGATGAAGAAACTGAAAATCTGGCGGATTATTTTTCTGAAAGTTCACATACACCTGTGACACAAGAAACTTTGACAAGTGATGAAGATGGTCGAATCAAATGGACACTGGATCACACCAAATACGATTGGGGTCGTCATTTGATTCGCGTGTGCGATGGCAATGATCCAGAAACTGGTCACTGTACCAGCCAGGAAGTTTATTTGGGGTGGAGTTGGGATGATGCGGGTAGCAATAACGCCGCAACACAAATGATGTTATCAACTGATCAGGAAAAATATGCGGTAGGTGATGTCGCAAAAGTGCGTTTGCCTAAAGCGACACAAGGTCGTGTACTAATGAGCATTGAAACCGGTAGTAAAGTACTGAAAACTGGATGGTTGGATGTGAGTGCTGATCAGAAAGATTTGGAAATTCCGATTACTTCAGAAATGGCGCCTAATGTTTATGTCAGTTTGATGTTGTTATTGCCGCACCAGGAGCGACAAGCTGATGCGCCTATTCGAATTTATGGCGTGATTCCACTTTTAGTTGAAGATCCTAAAACTCTATTGGAACCTGTATTGGAGGTTGCAGAAAAAGTGCGGACTGAATCAGAGTTTTCAATAAAAGTGAGTGAAAAAAATCAGCGCACAATGACCTATACCTTGGCGGTTGTGGATGAAGGTTTGCTAGGTTTAACGGATTTCCATGTGCCAGATGCACACAAATATTTCTTTCAGCGAGAAGCCTTGGGGGTTCGCACATGGGATCTGTTTGATCAAGTGGTCGGCGCATATGGCGCATCATTGGAACGTGTGTTATCGATTGGTGGATCGGATGCCGCAGCAGATGCAGATCGCAAACGCCGCGAACGTCGCTTCCCACCGATTGTGAAATTTGTCGGTGCTTTCCAATTAAAGGCAGGCGAAACACAAGAACACAAAATTAAATTGCCACCCTATATGGGTGCAGTGCGTGTGATGTTGGTAGCAGCTGATACGGCAACCAATACACCGGCTTACGGAAAAGCAGAAGCATCAGTGAAAGTGACGCAACCTGTAGTGGCCTATGCAACTTTGCCGCGCGTACTTGGCCCAGGTGAAGAAGTGAATTTACCAGTGAATGTGTTTGTCAGTGAAGACAATATAAAAACCGTAGATGTATCCGTTGAAGCCAATGATATTTTCACGGTGGTTGAGGGTAAAACGCAGTTAACTTTCGACGAGCCGGGAGATGCTATAGCTATATTAAAACTGAAAGTGAATGATCGAATTGGTAAAGGTCATGTGAAAGTAATTGCTTCCGCTGGCGCAGAAGCTGCGACTCAAGAAATTTACATTGATTCACGTACGCCCAATTTACCGGCGGTAGTAAGCGAAAGTAAATTGCTCGCGCCAGGTGAAAGTTGGGATTCTCCTTTAGCTGCAAACGGCATGTTTGGCACTAATCAGGCAAGTGTTGAAGTGAGTAGTTTACCGCCGCTGAATTTGGATAAACGTTTGCAGTTTTTGATTGCCTATCCACACGGCTGTATTGAGCAAACGACTTCATCTGTATTTCCACAATTGCGTTTAAATAAATTGATGGATCTGGATAAAAAACAAAAAGATGAAATTGATAAAAATATCAATGCTGCAATTCGTCGTATCGGTGGGTTCCAAACAGCAACAGGTGGGTTTAGTTATTGGCCGGGCGAGGCCTACGTTAATGATTGGGGATCAACCTATGCGGGGCACTTCTTGTTGGAAGCAAAACGCGCAGGTTATGCGGTACCCGATACCATGTTGAATAATTGGATTGATTATCAACGTAGCGCAGCGCGCATCAGTGATAGTCACAATTATTATTACTATGAATCAGTGCAAGCCTATCGTCTTTACACTTTAGCTTTGGCGAATAGTGCGGAGATGTCAGCAATGAATCGTTTGCGTGAAGAACTAAATAATAATGATAAGCGCTATGAAGTTTATCGTGCGACTTCTCGTTGGTTATTGGCATTAGCTTATCAACAAGTTGGACTAAAAGATGTTGCAAATGAGTTGATGGTAAAAGCTGGCGTTAATGTTCCTGTGTATGATGATTGGGGTTATACCTACGGATCTGATTTGCGAGATAAATCTATTTTGTTGGTGGCCATGATGCAAACAAATGCAAATTCTGAAAGCACTTGGCAAATGGCTGAGCAAGTGGCAAAAGGTTTATCGTCCGACTATTGGTATTCAACACAAAGTGTGGCCTGGGCATTGTTGGCTATGAGCGATTTTGCTGAACAAAATAGCGATAGCAAAAATCCGATGAAAATTGCTATTAAAGAAGAAGGTGAAAAGAATTGGCAAGATTTATCAACCAGTAATTCTTTGCTGAAGAAAACCATCAACACGCCAAAAATCAGTGTACGTAATGATTCAGATAAAAATCTTCGCGTCTTGGTCAGCAATCGTGGAATACCCACAAATTTGTATGAGCAAGCGAAATCTGAAGGTTTGAATTTAAAAGTCTCGTTTATGTCTATGGATAATAAACCTATCGAGATTAATCAATTGCCACAAGGTACAGATTTTGTTGCAGAAATTACCGTTGGGGCAGACTTCCCTTATATTCGCCGCGAAAAGCTGGAAGATCTTTCTTTCACTGCTGTGGTTCCCAGTGGCTGGCAAATTCGCAATGAGCGATTGGAAGGTTCGCAATTGCCAAAAGGTATAGATTACATGGATATTCGCGACGATCGTGTAATGGCATATTTTAGTTTGTGGAAAGATTATTATTGGTACTATCGTTATTCTGACCGCAACCAAACCAGCGTAACAGTGCGTTTGATTCTGAATGCCAGTTACGCAGGGAAATTCTATTTACCAGGTTGGCAAACAAGCGCCATGTACAATGAAAGGCTGCATGCTAGCTCAACTGGAACCTGGGTTGAAGTTTTAGCAAAGTGAATAAAATGATTAAGTAAATAAAAAGGCGACCCTATTGAACTGCACCCCAAAAGTTGGACACTACCCGCTGGGGTTTAATTGAAGGACTGAATTCGGTATTGCACCGGACTCAGTCCTTTTAATTTCAGCTTGATTCTATCGTAATTGTAATACCGAAT
>Ga0164241_10001696_pt1 | contig 26124 bp, 22 predicted proteins | sample OricomyardsoilBY_FD_108780 | JGI IMG/M metagenome (GOLD analysis project Ga0164241, IMG submission 108780) | Backyard soil microbial communities from Emeryville, California, USA - Original compost - Back yard soil (BY) | ecosystem: Environmental > Terrestrial > Soil > Unclassified | place: USA... | reverse complement strand
CCGACCAGGTCGCCAGCGAGATGTTCGCCGGCGAGATCGTCCGCGGGGCGCTGGCCACGGCCCTGCGGCACGAGCACCTGCTGTTCGTCGGCGAGACCGGCGGCGACCCCGAGGTGGAGCGCAACATCATCCAGGGCATGATCGACCGGGGGGTCGGCGGCTTCGTCTACGCCTCGATGGACACCCGGGTCGTCCGCGTCGCCGCCACCCTGCGCAAGCTGCCGGTCGTGCTGCTCAACTGCTACGCCCGGGGCAAGCGGCTGACCACCGTCGCTCCCGACGAGACCGAGGCGGGCCGGATGGTGGCCCGCGAGCTGCTCGACCACGGCCACCGGGACGGGATCGTGCTGGTCGGCGAGCGGACCGCCCAGGCGATCGCCGGCCAGGAGCGGCTGGACGGGATCCGCGAGGTGCTGGCCGCCGAGGGCACCGGTCTGGCCGACATCGTCGACTGCCTGTGGTGGCCGGATCACGCGTACCGTGCGGTGGCCGGCTATCTGGCCGGCGGCCGGCGCCCCTCGGCGTTCATCTGCCTCAATGATCGGGTCGCGTTCGGCGCATACCAGGCGCTCCAGGAATTGGGCTGGGCGGTCGCGCGGGACGTATCGGTGATCTCGTTCGACGACTCGGATCTCGCCGGTTGGCTGCGCCCGTCGCTGACCAGCGCGGCGATCCCTTACTTCGAGATGGGACGCCGGTCGGTCGAACTCCTGCTCGGGTCGCCGGGCCCGGCCGAGGTGCACCGGGTGTCGATGCAGCTCAACCGGCGGGAGTCGGTTGGTCCCCCGACCCGGTGAGGGTCAACCGGCCGTCCGGGCAGCTTCGGACGGACGAACACGGCCATCGGGCACCCGCAGACCCACTCGGGCGGCCTCGCCGGCCCGCCCGCGCCGCAGCGCGGTCCGCCACTTCTTCGCGTCGTACACCGACGGTGCGGTGGATCGGATGAAGTCGTTGAGGATCTCGGCGAAGCGATCCGGAAACTGCTCGTGCGGGAAATGACCGGCACCCTTGATCACCTCGATCCGGGCACCCGGGATCGCCCGCCGCGCGTGCTGCGCGTGAACCACGGGCAGCACGGTGTCCCGTGCCCCCCAGACCACGCAGGTCGGCATGTCCTGGGCCAGGTAGGCGCGATCGGTCATGCTGACCACCTGACCGCGCCAGTCCACGACCGCGCGCAGGACGTGCAGGAACGCGTCCCGCTCCGCCGGGTCGGACTTGCCCCGGAGCACGCCAAGAGCGCCGGGGATGTCCGCGGTTCCGGGCAGCCCGATCGCATGGGCCCGACCCCCGACCAGTCGCATCGCGGCATAGACCGGCGGGGTGGCCGCGACCGCGAGTGCGGCCGCGCCACCGGGCAGGCTGAGGCCGCGCAGCAGCGGGTTCACCTCCCGGCCGAGCCCGCCCGGGGCCACCATCACCAGGCGTTCGGCGTACTGCGGGAACTGGTAGGCGAACTGCATGGCCACCCCGCCACCGAAGCTGTGCCCCACCACCGTCACCCGGTCGATCCCCAGGATCGCCAGCAGGTCGCGCATGCCGTTGGCGAAGCCGCCCAGGCTGTAGTCGGCCCGTGGCTTGCCGGACTGCCCGTGCCCGAGCAGGTCGGGGGCGATGACGGTATACCGCTCGGACAGTTGTTCGATGACGGGGTCCCATGTGCGGTGGTCGCAGCCGACGCCGTGCAGCAACAACAGCGCCGGCCCGTGACCCGTGAGCACGTAGGCGCGGCGATGCCCGTGCACTGTCCGGGTCTGAACCCGCATGGACTTGCGGCCTGGCACGGCGGGCCTCCCGGCAGCGAAACGGAAGTTGTCATGACCGTCAGAAAGTTCTCCGACTAGACTAACCCCCGTGGTGTGATCGTCGCCACGCGGTCACCCGTCGGTGGGCACGTTCCCACCCGAGCGGGTCAGGCCAGCCGCCATATGCCGACGCATGGACCGGCGCCGGGCACGATCAGCGCCCGCTCGGAGGCGACCAGGTCCACTCCGCCGTACAGGGTCTGCGGTGGGCCACCGGTCAGCCGCCCCGGCAACGCGGCCCCGGACCAGGGCCCGCGGGCCACCACGACCAGCAACCGCTCCTCGGCGGTCTCCCGCAGGTAGCCGATGGCGTCGTCGGTGACGATCACCCAGCGCAGCCCGCCGGTGCGCAGCGCCGGGTGGGCCCGGCGCAGGGCGATCAGTTCGCGGAACGTCGCCAGCGTGTCCCGGTCCCACGATTCCGGGCGGGACCACGGCATCGGTGTGCGCGAGTGCTCCCCGTCGACCGCCGCCAGGCCCAGTTCCTCGCCGGCGAAGATCATCGGCGCGCCCGGGTATGTCATCTGCAGGCCCACTCCCAGGCGCACCGCGACCGGGTCGCCGGTGACGGTCCGGAACCGGGGGGTGTCGTGCGAGGCCAGCAGGTTCCAGTGCCGCAGGGCCACCTTCCAGGGGGTGCTGGCCAGAAAGTCCCGCATGGTGGCGACCGTGTCGCCGCCCGTGCGCCGGGGGATGCGTTGCGGCATGCCCAGGAAGCCCAGGCCGTTGTCGGGGGCGGTCAGCCAGCTCCACACCGGGCGGGTGAACCCGGCGTAGTTCATCGCGCCCTGCCAGCCGTCGCCGATCAGGTCGGTGGAGAAGTCGTGACAGTGCTCGGCCAGCAGCGCCGATCCGGGCCGAACCGCGTCCAGGGTGGCCCGCAGCTCGCGGGCGACCTCGTGACCGTGGTCGAACGGCCCGTACCGGCCGGTCATGTTGGCCACGTCGATGCGCCACCCGTCCAGGTCGAACGGTGGTCGCAGCCACCGGGCGACCACCGAATCGCCGCGCCCGAACAACCGGTCCCGCAGTTCGGCGGACTCGAGGTTGAACTTGGGCAAGGTGCGGTGCCCCATCCAGGACACGAAGTCGCCCGGTCCGGAGCCGGAGAAGTAGTAGAAGCCGCGCTCCGGCCCGCCGGCCAGCGCCGCGGTGAACCAGGCGTGGTCGTCGCCGGAGTGATTGGTGGTGAAGTCGCCGATCAGGTGCAGCCCGCGCGTGTGTGCGGCGGCCGACAGCCGGGCCAGCGCCGCGTCGCCGCCGAGCAACGGGTCGACGCTGTCGAAGCTGGTGGCGTTATACCGGTGGTTGGACCGGGCCGGGAAAATGGGCGTCAGGTAGATCGCCGTCGCGCCGAGATCGGTGAGGTGGTCCAGATGTTCGGTGATGCCGTCCAGGTCGCCGCCGTAGAACTGCCGCGGGGTGTCCGGGCCGCGGTGCACCACGGGGTCGTCCCAGCCTGCGGCGATCGCCCAGTCCGGGAGCCCGCGATCGACTCCGGACCGCGCGAACCGGTCCGGGAAGATCTGGTAGACCACGGAGTCCGGACCCCAGTCCGGGCCGGGATCGTAGGTGGTGAGCCGGAAGTCGTGCCGGTCGGACACCTCCCGGGAATGCTCGCCGGTGCCGTTCAGCCAGGTGTAGCCGGCCGAGCCACGGTCCAGCAGCACCCGGTAGCCGGTGACCGGGTTGTGCACGGTAATCTCGGCGGTGTACCAGTCCTCGCCATCCAGGCGACCGCTACCGGTCGCCCGCAGGTACCGAGGCTCGGCGTCCTCGACCACCCGCAGGTACACGCCGTCGACAGCGGCCGCCCTGGGCACCCGCACCCGGATCGGCACCCGGTCCCCGAACGCCGGGGTCTGCGCGCCGACGTACAGCGACGATCCGTCGTGGTGGGGACCGGGCTCGCGACCCCGCCTGGTGAGCAACGGTTCTGCGTCGGATCAGGTCCAGATGGCCTGTGAGGTATCGGGATCGAAGAAGTGGGCACGTTCGACGTCCACCGCGATCTCGATGTCGTCGCCCATCCGCACGCGGGACCGCGGCGCGAACGAGGCCACCCAGGTGACACCCAGCTCGGGGCCGACATGCACCTCGCCGCCGCCGCTCTCCTTCTCCATCAGCTTGGTGTCGGCCGTGTCCACCTTCTCGCCCGGGAAGGTGAAGTGCACGACGATCTCCGAGCCGAGCGCCTCGGTCAGCGTCACCTTGCCCTTCAGCCGGCGGGTGGGATCGGGATCGCGAGCCAGGTTGGCATCCTCCATGTCCTCGCTGCGCACCCCGACGACGACCTTCTTCCCGGCATACGACTTCAGCGCGGGCCGGGCGGAGACGGTCGCGTCCGGGATCTTCATCAGGGCATGACCCTTGCGCACCGCCAGACCGTCCGGACCGTCGACGATCTCCCCCATCACCAGGTTCATCGGCGGAGATCCGACGAATTGGGCGACGAAGACGTTGACCGGGGTGTCGTAGCACTCGCTCGGCGTGCCCAGCTGCTGCAGGATGCCCGCCTTCATCACGGCCATCCGGTCGCCCATCGTCATGGCCTCGGTCTGGTCGTGCGTGACGTACAGCGTCGTCGTGTTGAGCGAGCGCACCACCGCGGAGATCTCGGCCCGCATCTGCACTCGAAGCTTGGCGTCCAGGTTGGACAACGGCTCGTCCATCAGGAACACCTGGGGCTCGCGGACGATGGACCGGCCCATGGCCACCCGCTGCCGCTGGCCGCCGGAGAGCTGCTTGGGCTTGCGGTCCAGCAGCGGCGTGAGTTCCAGCATCTCGGCGGCCTTGGAGATGCGCTGCTCGATCAGGTCCTTGGGCATCTTGCGCAGCTTGAGCCCATAGGCGATGTTGTCCCGCACGCTCATGTGCGGGTACAGGGCGTAGGACTGGAACACCATGGCGATGTCCCGGCCCTGCGGGTCGACGTCGTTGACCCGCCGCCCACCGATGAGCAGGTCGCCGGTGGAGATGTCCTCCAGCCCGGCGACCATCCGCAGCGCGGTGGACTTGCCACAGCCAGAGGGGCCGACCAGCACCAGGAACTCGCCGTCGGCGACGTCGATGCTCAGGTCGCGGACGGCGTGGAAGCCGTTCTCGTAGACCTTGTTGATCTTGTCCAGTACCACCGGTGCCATCGGGCGCTCCTACTCGAGATTGAAAGTCGGTGAGGTGATGCCGGACGGCGTCAGCCCTTGACCGCACCGGCAGTCAGGCCGGTGGTCAGGGAGCGCTGGGTGAATGCGAAGACGACGAGCAGCGGGATCGCCGCCATCAGCCCGCCCGCGGCCATCAGCCCCCATTGCTGGCGCAGTGGGTCGGCGACCAGGCTGCGCAGGCCCACGGCCAATGTGGTGTTGTCCGGGTCGGGCAGGATCTGCTGGGCCATCGGCAGCTCGTTGAACGTCGAGGTGAAGCTGACGAAGAACACCACGACCAGGATCGGCAGGGCGAGTCGCATGATCAGCCCGAAGAAGATCTTCACATGACCGGCGCCGTCGATCCGGGCGGACTCGTCGATGTCCACCGGGATGGTATCGAAGTAGCCCTTCATCAGGAACGTGTTCACGCCGAGAGCACCGCCCAGGTAGACCAGCAGCAGGCCCCAGATGCTGCGCAGGCCGAACGGCGGGAAGACATTGCCGATCGACTGCAACAGGATGAAGATGGCGGTCAGCGCGAGCACGGCCGGGAACATCTGCACCAGCATCAGCGTCAGCAGGCCCATCCGGCGACCCTTGAACCGCAGCCGGCTGAACGCGAACGCCGCGCACGCACCCATCAGCAGGGCCAGGGATGAGTTCAGGGTGGCCAGGATCACTGTGTTGCGGAACCAGATCGCGAACGGCCACTGAGTGCTGGTCAGCACCGCGGTGAAGTTGTCCAGCGAGAGGTTGTTCGGCACCAGGCAGAGCAACGCGGCCAGGCCGGTACGGTCCGGCGGACACGCCGCGGTCAGCGTGTTGCCGCCGGAGAAGGCCAGATTGATCACGTACAGGACCGGGAACAGGGCCCAGATCACCATGATGATGGCGACGATGTGCCGCCAGCCGACCACGCGCATCCAGCGCCCGAACGGCATCTTCTCGACCTTGATCTTCGCTTCCTTGGCCTCGGCGGTGGCCGAGGCGGACGTGTCGACGCTCATCGTCCGATCTCCTCGAGTTTGCGGGTGAGCCGGAATCCGTACGCCGACACCGACCCGACGATGATGAAGATGATCATCGCAATGGCCGAGGCCAGACCCATTTGCTGGTTGGCCGGGGTGAACGCGACGCGCAGGGTGTAGTTGATCAGCAGGTCGGTGGATCCCCCGTTGATGACCGAACCCCGGAACGGGCCGCCGCCGGTCAGCAGGTCGATCAACGTGTAGTTGTTGAAGTTGAACGCGAAGGTGGTGACCAGCAGCGGCGCGGTGGCCACCAGCAGCAGCGGCAGCACGACCGTGCGGAAGGCGTGCCGGCTGGAGGCGCCGTCGACGAACGCCGCCTCCTTCAGGTCGGCCGGGACCGACGTGAGCGCACCGGAGCAGACCAGGAAGAAGTACGGAAAGCCCATCCACAGGTTCACCATCAGCACGGAGAACCGAGCCAGCCAGGGATCGTTGAGCCACGGGATGTTGGCACTGAGAATCTGGTTGATGATGCCGAAGTCGGTGTTCAGCATGCCCTGCCAGACCAGCGCGGTCAGGATGACCGGCAAACCGTACGGGATGATGAGCAACACCCGGTAGATGCCCTTACCCCGCATCCGCCGTTCCTGCAGGATCAGCGCCAGGAGCAGGCCAAGGGAAAAATTGAGGAGGGTGGTCACGATCGCGAAAAAGAACGTCCAGGCCATGGTCGGCAGGAACGCCGACTTGATCGTCTGGTCGGTGAAAAGCTTCGCGTAGTTGCTGAAGCCGACGCCCACCGTCCACCCCGGATTGAGTCGCTGCCCGCTTGCCTCGTTGATGAAGGCGCCGTCGTCGTTGTTGGCCGGGAACACCTCGTTCGTCTGAGTGTTGATCATCGCGTCCTGGGCCTCGTCATACAGGAAGCCCGATCTGGCCTCTCGCGCCCGGGTGATCGAGATCGCCCGCAGATACGTACCCTCCTCCGCGTTGATCGGCGGGTTCAACGTGTCCCATTGCGCCTTCAGGTCCGGGTTGCCGGACAGTGACGCCAGATTCAGGCTGGTGTACCCGGTGACGCCGGTGACCTGGGTGCCGGTGCGCAGCACGTCACTGTCCGGCACGTCGGTGAAGCCCTCATTCGTGCCGATCCGCACCTGCCCGCTCGTCGGATCGGTGACCAGCATGGACACGGTGCCGTCCTGCTCGATCGGCACGACGGCGTATTCCGTCCCCCCCTCGACCGGCACCACGTTGCTGGCCTGGATGGAAATGATTGCCGCGTCCTTGCTGTCCAGGTGCCCGGTGCCGTAGTTGGTGAACGACAGGTAGCCGGTGAACACCATCGTGAACAGCTGGTACACGACCAGGAAGATGAGGCCGGGAATGAGGTACTTCAAGGGCAGTGAGCCCTTGGTGAAGTAGACGGCATTGACCGCGACCAGCACGATCGCGAAGAACACGACCGCCGGCCACCACTCGGCGCTCCAGGCCTGCGCGAGACAGTAGATCAGCAGGGCGTCGATCAGCCCCACCAGGATGATCTTGATGATCAGGTTGCCGGCGCCCGGGGAGCGGGAGGCCGGAGCCTCCCGCTCATCCTGGACCGCCGGAGCGGTGTCGGTCATGTCGCCGTCGATCCTCTCTGGATCAGTTCAGGCTGGCGTTGCGCTGGTTGATCGAGTTGGCGGCCGCCGTCATGGTCGCGGTGGGGTCGGCCCCGCCGGCCACCTGGAACTCGGCCAGGCCCCAGTCCTCGAACACGTTTGCCATCTGCGGGATGGACGGCATCGGCAGGCCGTTCTGCCCGTACTCGCCGAAGGCCTTGATGTAGGGGTCGCTGGCGGCCTTGTTGAACGAATCGATCCAGGCCGGCGGCCGCGGGTCGACGGCGAACATCGCGTCCATGAACTCGGTGGTCTGCACCTCGTCGGACAGGAAGGTGGAGGCCAGCACCGGGTTCTTGGCGTTGTTGGGCTGGAAGAAGGCGCGGACGCCCAGGAAAGGCTGCGAGGTGTACTGGCTCCCCTCCCAGTTCGGCACCGGGCAGACCATCAGGTTGTCGCCCAGCCCCGTCTTCGCAGCCGGGATGTTCCACGGGCCGGTGATCCAGTACGGCGACTTGCCGGAGGTGAAGGCCTCCTGGGCGATGTCGGCGGTGACCGTGGCCTGGACGATGCCCTCGTTGGCCAGTTGCTGCAGCCGGGTTGCGGCGGCAATGGCGCCCGGGCCGCCGATACCCATGTCCTTGGGGTCGTAGGTGCCGTCCGGGTTCTGCTTGAACGCGTAGCCGCCGTCAGCACTGAACAGCGGCTGCCAGTGGTACGCGTCGCCGGTCGCGCCGATCTGCAGGGCGATGCCCAGGCCGGAGGTGACCGTGCCGGCCGCGATGAGGGTCTTGGCGTTGGCGACGGCCGCGTCCAGGGTGGCCGGACACTCGGGCGCCAGCGCCTTGTTGGTCAGCAACGCGACGTTCTCCGCCGCCCACGGCACACCCAAGGTGGCGCCGTTGTAGGTGACGCCCTGAACTGCGGCCTTGGAGAACTTGCTCGTGTTGGCGCCCAGGTCGACCGGGGCCAGGATGCCGTTCTGCTGGAACCGGCCGATCTGGTCGTGCGGACCCTCGAACACGTCGGGCACGTCGCCGGTGCTGTTGCCCTGGATCAGGGCGTTCTGCAGATCCGTGCCGCCGTTGAACATGCGCATCTGGCAGGTGACGCCGTTCTCGGCCGCCCACTTCTCGCACAGCGGCTGGATCGCCTTGGCCGTGTTGGCGTTGTTGTCGGCCCAGACCACGAGGGTGGACGCGCTGCCGGCCGCGCCCCCGCCGGTCGCCACGGCCGATCCAGTGGCCGCGGAGGTTGCGGCGCTGGTGGTTCCCGAGGACGTGCTGCCGCTACTGCACGCGCTGATCACGAGCGGGACGGCGGCCAGCGCGAGGCCGACCTTGAGCATTCGACGCATTGAGTGCCCCTCTGCACTGAGTTGGATGGGCCGGGGCCGACGTCCGTGTCCGACGGACTCGACGTGTGTGGACGATGTGTCTGCGATCACAAACCGCCGGGAGACATCCCGCAACTCGGCACCGCGCCCGGATCTGGCCGCCCGAACCCCGGTTCACTGCCGAGAACCCGGCGAAACCGCCTGCTTGTCCGATGTTTTCGTGCTGAATCGGTATAGCGATGCCTTCATCTCTGCGTCACCGGTGGACCACAGGGCGTTGCGGAATTGTGATCTCCGGTTGACCCCATCAGGATCGCGGCGATTCGACCGCCTGGGCTCTCATCGAACCTTCACAGGCTCGGCAGCGTGCATCGGGGGCCAGTATTCGACCAGTGAGGCCATCTGCCACGGCCTCGCCCGCTGCCGACCTGGAGGATCAGCCCGTGTCCGAGTCGACCTCACCTCGACCCCAAGCCGTCCCGCCCCACCCCGGCGCCGGCCCGCTCCCCCGCCGGGTCATGTTGGCTGCCTCCGGCACGGCGGTGCTGGCCGTGGCCGCCGCCTGCTCGTCCGGTGGTTCCCCATCGGGCACCACGTCGGCATCGTCGTCGGCGTCGAGCCCCGCGTCCTCCCCGCCCAGCGCGCCGGCCTCGTCACCCGCGGCCGGCAGTACGTCGGCGCCGGCGGCAGTGTCCCCCACCACGGCCGCGGCGACCCCGGAGGCTCCCCCGGCGCCTGCGCAGGACCCGCCGGCGCCCACCGATCCGGTCCCGACCGGGCCGGTCCTGGCGTCCGTCGCCGACGTCGAATCGGCCGGCGCGGTCGTCGTGGGCGACGGCGCCGACCCCCATCTCCTGGCCTACGCCGGCGGGACCGTCGTCGCGCACACGGCGATCTGCACCCACCAGGGGTGCACGATTGCCGCCAGCGGGAGGTGCCCGTGCCACGGCTCGAGGTTCGACGTCGCGACCGGGGCGGTGCTGAGCGGTCCGGCCCAGCGGCCGTTGGCGGAGCTGCCGGTGACCGTGAGCGGCGGCCAGGTGTACGCGGGCTGACCTCGTCCGGCCACGCCGTCCTGGGGAACATCGGGCCGGCCCCACCCGAGCGGACGTTCCGCACCCAGGCCGGGGGACCCGCCGCGTGCCGTCAACCGCACAGGAACCGCACAGCCTGGGCCTAGGCGGGTCACACAGCCACCGCCCAGGATCATTGGCATGACCAGTTCGAGCCCACTGACCAGCACCGCCGCCCCGGCCGACCGCGCCGCCCTCCGCGGACCCGATGGCCGGCCGATCCGCGTGCTGGTCGTCGATGACGAGCAGTCGCTGTCCGAGCTCGTCGGCCTGGCTCTGCGGTACGAGGGCTGGGAGGTGCGCACGGCCGCCGACGGAATGGCCGCGATCGCCGCGGCCCGCGAGTTCCGCCCCGACCTGGTGGTGCTGGACGTGATGCTGCCCGACATCGACGGGCTGGAGGTGCTGCGGCGGCTGCGCGCCGACATCGAGCGGATGCCGGTGCTGTTCCTCACCGCGAAGGACGACGTCAGCGACAGGATCGCCGGGCTGACCGCCGGCGGGGACGACTACGTCACCAAGCCGTTCTCCATCGAGGAGCTCGTGCTCCGGCTGCGCGCGTTGCTGCGCCGCTCGCACCTGGCGCTGACCACCGACTCGTCCACCATCGTCGTCGGCGATCTGGTGCTGGACGAGGACTCCCGCGAGGTCCGCCGCGGCGACGACCTGATCAGCCTGACGGCGACCGAGTTCGAACTGCTCCGGTTCCTGATGCGCAATCCGAAGCGGGTGATGTCCAAGGCCCAGATCCTGGATCGGGTCTGGAACTACGACTTCGGCGGTCAGGCCAATATCGTGGAGCTGTACATTTCCTACCTGCGCAAGAAGATCGACGCCGGCCGGGAACCGATGATCCACACCATGAGGGGCTTCGGTTATGTCCTCAAACCCGCCACCTGACGGGTCGCATCATCACGACCCGGCCTCGGTACTGGTCGACGAGACTGCGCGCGAGGACCACGTCACCCAGCCCATCCCCATGCTGGCCGCCGACCCCGCGCCATCGCGCCGATCCTGGTTCCGGCCACGGGCACCGCTGACGCTGCGCAACAAACTCGTGGCCAGCATCATGGCGCTGATCGTCGTGGTGTGCGCGGTCGTCGGGGTGGCCACCGAGATCTACCTGTCCAAGTACCTGATGCGGCAGTTGGACACCCAGGTCGGGCAGGCGCACCAGTTCGCCGTCGGCCGCCCCGGGGCTTCGGTGCCGACCTCGTGCGCCGACGTCGCCCGAGGGCCGGGCGGGTTCGGGCAGTCGGCCTACAACCTGACCGCGTACGTCCAGGACGGACAGGTCATCTCTGCCTGGACGCCGAGCCCCAAGTCCAGCAACTTCTGCACTCCGCTGCCCGAAGACGCCGATGCGACGCTCCTGGCCGTCCAGCCGAACGGCCAACCCACAACCGTCACGATTCCCGGGCTGGACAGCAGCTACCGGGTGGTGGCCACCACGAATTCCGACGGCGTGATCGTGATTACCGGCCAGTCCATGGCGTCGGTGCAGGACTCCCTCTTCCAGCTAGGCATGACCCTGATCATCGTCACCGGCGTGGCGCTGATTGCCGGCGCGTTCGCGGTCATCTGGATCGTCGGCCGGTCCCTGCGCCCGCTGGACCGGGTGGCGGCCACCGCGCGCAAGGTCACCACCCTGCCGCTGGACCGCGGCGAGGTCGACCTCGGCGTGCGGGTGCCCGAGCAGGACACCGACACCCGAACCGAGGTCGGTCAGGTGGGCGCGGCGCTCAACCAGATGCTCGGGCACGTGTCCGGCGCGCTGAAATCGCGGCAGGAGTCCGAGACCCGGGTCCGGCAGTTCGTCGCCGACGCTTCCCACGAACTGCGCACCCCGCTCGCCTCGATCCGCGGCTACGCCGAATTGGCCCGCCGGGACGAGGACGACGCCGAGACCGTCACCCACGCGCTGCGCCGGGTTGAATCGGAGTCGGCGCGGATGTCGACGCTGGTGGACGACCTGCTCCTGCTCGCCCGGCTGGACTCCGGGCGGCCGCTCTCCGCCGACGAGGTTGATCTGAGCATGCTGATCATCGACGCGGTGTCCGACGCACGGGTGGCCGGGCCGACTCACCGCTGGCAGCTGGACCTGCCCGAGGAGCCGGTGACCGTCACCGGCGACGCCGCCCGGCTGACCCAGGTGCTGACCAACCTGCTGGCCAACGCGCGTGCGCACACCCCGGCCGGGACCACCGTCCGCTGCGGGCTGCGCACCGAACCGGGGCCGGGCGGCGCTTCGGCGGTGATCACGGTGACCGACAACGGGCCCGGCATCCCCGCCGCGCTCGAGCCGGAGATCTTCAACCGGTTCGTCCGGGGCGACTCGTCCCGGTCCCGCGGAGCCGGGTCCACCGGGCTGGGCCTGGCCATCGTGTCCGCGGTGGTCGGTGCCCACCGGGGCGACGTGTCGGTGGACAGCCGGCCCGGGCGCACGGTATTCACGGTTCGGCTGCCCGGCGCGACGGGCTGAATTTCGCGAGGCCGACCACTCCGCACGGCCTTGCTGACGACGTGATCGGGGTGTTCACTCCCGTTCCTACACAAGCACACTCAGCGCCGCTGCGCCCATCGCCGACCCACCGAGCCGGGTCTGCAGACCCTGCAGACCGGGGAAGTCCCGCCTTGCGGTCGATCCGGGCCTGCCTCATTCCGCCGAACCGCCGAACTCGAGCGTGCTGTAGATCAGATGATATAATCTTCGAGTGGGAGTTGCGGAGACACTCCGTCAGGCGCGGCTCAAGGCCGGTATGACGCAATCGGAGCTTGCCGCACGCAGCGGCGTGGCCCAACCAAACATCGGCGCGTACGAAACCGGAAGACGAGTGCCGTCCGCGAATATGGTGCACCGGATTCTGTCAGCGGCCAAACCGCGCCCCTCCACTCTGTTGCGGGAACACCGCGCCGAGGTGCTGGCACTGGCCGCCGCCAACCATGCCGGCGACGTCAGGATTTTCGGGTCGATCGCCCGCGGCGAGGACACCCCTGACAGCGACATCGATCTGTTGGTGCGGTTCGACCAGGGCGCCTCCCTGTTCGACCTGGTGAGATTCGCCGAAAGGCTGGAAGCCCTGCTCGGCGTACACGTCGACCTGCTGTCCGAAGCAGGATTGGACGATCGGCACCAGGACATTCGCGATCAGGCCGTGGCGATTTGACCGAACTGCCCGAGAACGCTCCTGACTACATCACGGCCAACTACGGTGTTCGCGCTCGTCAGGCCCTCATCGACCTTCGGACCTTCATCGCCCTGGGCGTGGGGCTCACCGATGAGGGCAGAACCGCCTACGACCGCAACATCTACCTCCGACTGTCCGCCGAGGCGATCGTGCATCGGGTCGGCGAGGCGGTAGCCCGGCTGCCGGTCGCCCTGGTTCAGGCCCATCCGGAGATCGAGTTCTCGCTGGCCAAGTCCATGCGCAACCGGGTCGCCCACAGGTACCAGAGCGTTGACTACGCGATCCTGTGGACGGCGCTCGCGGTCGACCTGCCGCACATGTCAGGTCAGGTCGCGGCGCTGCTCGCCAGACCTGGCCACGACACCTGAGCAGGTAGTCCATGATCCAACCGTCGAGCCGCTTGGGATCCGCTCGCTCCATGACTCCATCCGGGGCCACGGCGACGACCGGGCGATACTGGTCACGCGGTCCGCAACAGTCGGGCTGCTCGTCGCACAAGGAGGCTGGCTGCAATGACCAGTGGCGCCGTCACCCAGGACACCAAGAGCTTTGAGGACCGACGCGCGGTGCTGCGAGAGCGGCACCTGCAACCCGCGGAGGCGCGCCCGGCATCGTCCGCCCGCGGCCTGCACCACACCGCGCTGCTGTCCGGCGACGTCGAGCGGACCATCCGCTTCTATCAGGATCTGCTCGAGTTCCCGCTGACCGAGTTGATCGAGAACCGCGACTACGCCGGGTCTTCGCACTTCTTCTTCGACATCGGCAACGGGAATCTGCTGGCCTTCTTCGACTTTCCCGGATTGGATGTCGGGCCCTACCAGGAGGTGCTCGGTGGGCTGCACCACATGGCGATCAGCGTCGAACCCGCCAAGTGGGAACGGTTGCGCGGCAAGCTGACCGACGCGGGCGTCGAACTCGTGGAGCACAGCGAGGTGTCGCTGTACTTCCGCGATCCGGACGGTGCCCGGATCGAGCTGATCGCCGATCCGCTGGGCGAGATGTACGGCTCGAAGGTGCTGTAGCCCCACTTCTTATCCGTCTTGAGGGCCCGCCGGGAGCCCGCCGGGAATCTCGGGCTCACCTCTCCGCGAGCCGCTCCACCACCGGATCCAACTCGCCCATCGTTCCGAGCATGAATGACGTGATGCCCAGTTCGGCGCGGAGCTGCTCGAATTTGTCCGCCAGCCTGCCCACGGAACCGATGAACAGGTGTGGGGATTCCAGCACCTCGCGTTCGGTCAACGCCACGCCGGTCCGTTCCCGCCATGCCGCGATCACCCGGGCGACCTCACCGGACAGGTCGTCGGTCAGCACCGGCGGCCAGCCGGACGGGTAGACGTTGAACTCGAGGTCGGCGAACCGGTCCCCGGCCGCCTCGCGCACCCAGCCGATCTTCTCCCGGGTCGCGGCCAGGGTCAGCGAACGCGGGTCGGGCCCGGTCGGGGTGACCCGCGGGGCCAGCCCGACGATGTCGGCCTCACGGGCGGCCAGCGTGAGCGTCCGCCGCCCGCCACCGCCGATGAACAGCGGTGGGTGCGGGCGTTGCACCGACGCCTCGCCGGTGTAGGCGGTGATGCGGTAGTGCTCGCCGGCGAACGAGAAGCGTTGGCCGGAGAGTGATCCTTTCAGCACGGCGACCGCCTCGGCCAGCCTGGCCTGGCGCACCCGGGGCGGGTCGAAGGGCAGGCCGATCGCGTCGTACTCGGGCTTGTTCCAGCCCGCACCGATCGCGATGTCGAGCCGACCGCCGGAGATCACGTCGATGGCGGCGAGGTCCTGGGCCAGCACGGCGGGGTGCCGCAGGTCGTTGTTGAACACGAAGGCGCCCACTCGCAGCGTGCTGGTGGCCATCGCGATGGCGGTCATCGCCACCGGCGGCGACAGCTGACCGAGCAGGTGGTCGGGGATGACCAGCGCGTGGTAGCCGAGGTCCTCGGCTCGGCGAGCCTGCGTGGCGATCTCTGGGCCGGGCATGATCTCCCGGGCATCGGCGAGGAAGTGGAAGGGGCGCATCGAGGCATTGTCCATCCGGCCCGGGGCGACATCACCGACCGGTCAGCTCGCGGAAGTAGTAGAGCATTTGCACGTCGTCGCCGACCTCGGTGTTGCGGTAGCCGTGCCGTTCGTAGAACCGGGGCGCTCCCCCACCATCGCCGTCCACGTTGATCTCGACGACCTCGCCGCGCCGTCGCACGACCTCGGCCTCCACCGCGGCCAACAGGTGCGCGCCGATCCCGCCGCCACGGTGCGCGGGTGCCACGTACAACTCGTCGAGCGTGGCGACCGGCCCCTCGTACCAGACATTCGGGCGGAGCGTCACCAGCGCCACGCCGACGGCCGGTTCCCCGGCCAGGACCCGCGAAGGTCCGGCTGTCGGTCAGCAGGCGGCGGAGCCGACCGGCCAGCACTTCCCGTTCGGGCGTGGGTGTGACCGCCCTCGATCGAGGAAGGAGTTTCGGTCGTTCCCGGCGCCCGGGAACGACCGACACTCCACCGTCGATCGGCCGGCCTCTCCGGGTCAGGCCGGGATGGGCAGCGGCTCCGCCCGGGTCAGCCCGATCCGCGCATCGATCGGCGCCACCGGAGCCCCGGCTCGCTTCGGCCGCCGCTTGAGCTTGAGCGCGAGCTCGTTGGGCAGGGAGAGACGGAACACCTTGCCCCAGGCCGAGGCGACCTGCTTGGGCAGCGGGCCGGTGGTGTAGCGCAGGCCGTAGTCGTCGAAGATCTGCCGCACCTGCGGCGCGATCTCCTGGTACCGGTTGCTGGGCAGGTCCGGGAACAGGTGGTGCTCGATCTGGTAGGACAGGTTGCCGGTCATGATGTGCGTGGCCCTGCCGCCGGAGATGTTGGCCGAGCCGAGCATCTGCCGCAGGTACCACTGTCCCTTGGTCTCGCCGTCGATCGAGTGCTTCTCGAACGTCTCGACGCCCTCCGGGAAGTGCCCGCACAGGATGACCGAGTTGGTCCACAGGTTGCGGACCAGGTTGGCGGTGGCGGTGGCGGCCATGGTGCTCAGGAAGGCCGGCCCGGTGAGCAGCGGGTGCACCACGTAATCCTTGAAAGCCTGCTTGCGGATCTTGCGCAGCACCTGCCCGGCTCGCGCCTTGAACTCCGGGCTGGTTCGGATCCGCTTGTCGCTCAGGCTCTTTCCGAGTTCGAGATCGTAGGCGGCGATGCCGAACTCGAAGAGGCAGGCATTGATGAAGCACCACAGCGGCTGCAGCAGGTAGACCGGGTGCCAGCGCTGGTCCTCGTCCACCCGCATGATGCCGTAGCCCAGGTCGTTGTCCCGGCCGATCACGTTGGTGTACGTGTGATGCAGTTCGTTGTGGGCGTGCTTCCACTGCTCGGCGGGCGAGGCGTTGTCCCACTCCCAGGTCGTCGAGTGGATCTTCGGGTCGCGCATCCAGTCCCACTGGCCGTGCATGACGTTGTGCCCGATCTCCATGTTCTCCAGGATCTTGGCCACCGACAGCCCGGCGGTGCCCAGGATCCAGGCCGGCGGGAACAGCGAGGCGAACAGCACGATCCGGCTGCCCAACTCCAGCTTGCGCTGCACGTCGATGACTCGCCGGATATAGGCGGCGTCCCGCTCGCCGCGGGAGGCGACGATCTCGGCCCGGATCGCATCCAGCCGGCGGCCGATCTCCTCGACGTCATCGGCGGTCAGGTGGGCGATGGGGTTGACGTTCTTGCGCTGCATGACGGTCATCTGTGTTGCCGTACTCCTCGGTTCGGATATCGGGTGATGCGATGTCAGTGGTCCACGCGGCAGGCGCCGGCGGCCCCGGTCACGCAGGTCTGCACGAGCACGCCGTCACCCGGAGCGGCGGTGGTGATCTCTCCGGTGCGCAGGTCACGCACGGTGCCCTCGTGCAGCGGCAGCACGCAGGAGAAGCAGATCCCCATCCGGCAGCCCGACGGCATCAGCAGCCCGGCCGCCTCACCCGCGTCCAGGATCGACGAGGCGCCGCCGCAGTCCACGGCCCGGCCGGTGACGGAGAACTCGACCGTGCCGCCCTGCCCGGGGGCGGCCGGCGCGCTGCGGAAGCGTTCGGTGTGCAGCGGCAGTGCGGTGCCCAGTTCGGCCCAGTGGTCCTCGAGTTCGTCGAGCAGGCCGGCCGGCCCACAGGCCCAGGCTTCCCGTTCGGCAAGATCGGGCACGAGTTCCCGGAGCTCGTCCATGCCGAGCCGGCCGGCCCGTTCGGTGTGCTTCTCGACCAACCGGATGTGTCCGTCGGCAGCCAGGGCGCGCAGTTCTTCCCCGAAGATGACGTCGGTGTCCCGGGCCTCCGAGTGGACCAGGACGACGTCGCGCAGCCGGTTCCGACCCGAGCGCAGCATGCCGATGACCGGGGTGATGCCGCTGCCGCCGGTGATGAACAGCACCTTGGCCGGTGCCGGGTCGGGCAGCACGAAGTTCCCGCACGCCTGATCCAGGTGCACCAGGTCGCCGGCGGCCAGGCGCTGGGCCAGGTGCGCCGTCACGATGCCGCCCGGCACGGCGCGGGCCGTGATGGCGATGGTGCCGTCGGCGGTGCGCGGCGGGCTGGTGATCGAGTACGACCGCCAGCGCCGCACGCCGTCGATGTCCAGGCCTACCCGGACGTACTGGCCCGGAACGTGGGGTCGCCACGCAACCCCGGGTCTCAGCACCACGGTGACCGCCCCACCGGCTTCTGGCCGGACGGCGACCACCCTTCCCCGCAGGTCCGCGCCGCGGCGCAGCGGGTGGAACATGTCCAGGTAGTCCTCCGGCCGCCGCGGCGACGCCATCGCCTCCGCGATCCCCCACAGCCGTCGCCGCAGGCGACGCGTCACCCCCGGGTCTCGGCCGTTGGCCCCGGTCACTGTGGTCATGGGACTACTCTGCCTGTCAGTGGCGGTTAGTTTCCTGCGCCAGTGACGTGAAAAAAATGCTTTGCATTGTTCGGAGCGAACAAATGACGATCGACAGCACACCCCGGGGCGCGGTCAGCACGACCGTCACGACCGCCGAACTGGACCTCGGGGAACGGACGCTGTCGCTGCTGCGGTCGCGATTGCCGGGAGTCGCCGAACAGACGGTGCAGTCCATCATCGAGCAGGTGCCGGCCTACACCGACGCCCTGGCCGGACCGATCGGTGCGAACATCCGTTCGGCGGTGGAGCTGGCGCTGGGCGGATTCCTCAAGTGGGCCGGCCGGCGCGTCGGCAGCGCTGCCGGCAGCCCGCTCGCGCCGGCATTGGAGGGGGCCTACGCGCTCGGCCGGGGCGAGGCCCGCGCGGGCCGGTCGATGGACGCGCTGCTGGCGGCCTACCGGATCGGCGCCCGGGAGTCGTGGCGGCAGTTCTCCCGTACCGCCGTGGAGACGGGTGTGCCCGCCGACACCATGGCTCGGTTCGCCGAGTTGGTGTTCGCCTACATCGACGAGCTGTCGGCGGCGAGCGCGGCCGGTCATTCCGACGAACTCGCCACCACCGGTCGGGTCCGTGAGCGGTACCTGAATCTGCTGGTCCGGGGGGTGCTGTCGGGTGAGAGCAGCGACCGCCTGGTCGATCACGCGGAGCGCGCCGGGTGGCGGCCACCGGCGACGCTCGCCGCCGTGCTGCTGCCCTCCGGGCACGCGCCACGGGCGATGACCAGCCTGGACGACCGGACCTTGCGCACGGACGAACTGCCGGGTGTCGCACCGGACGAGCAGTCGGAGCTGACGGTGCTGCTGGTGCCCGACGCCGAGGGAGCCGGTCGGACGGCCATCGTGGGCGTCCTGCGCGATCTGGGCGCCTACCTCGGCCCGGCGAAACCCTGGGATCTGGCTCGCCTGTCGTACCTGCGGGTGCTCCGTGCGCGGCGGCTCGGCCTCGCACCGGCCGGCGGCGGCCTGGTCGACACCGAGGAACAGCTCACCGACCTGGTGGTCACCGCGGATCCCGATGCCCTGGCCGACCTGCGCAGTCGCGTGCTTGCCCCGTTGGACGGCCAGCGGCCGGCCGTGGTCGAGCGACTCGTCGAGACCTTGCGGGCCTGGCTGCTCCACCAGGGCCGGCGCGACGAGATCGCCCGGGTGTTGCACGTGCACCCGCAGACCGTGCGGTACCGGGTCGGGCAGCTGCGTGAGCTGTTCGGCGACCGGCTGGACGACCCTGACGTCATCGCCGCGCTGACCGTCGCGCTGGCGCACCCGGCCTGAGCACCGGCGCCCATCAACGGGATGGTGCCGGTGTCGAGCACGTCGTCGCACCCGCCACCCCGGCGACCGAAAGTCCTGGCGCTCAGGAGGTTTGCGGTGCCTGGTCGGTGCCGTCGGGCGGCGTCATACCCTCCGGGGCCGGCATGCCGCCCTGCCCGAAACCGCCGCTGCCGGTCGTCCCCGAGGTCACCGAGGTGGCCGTGGCGGTGTCGCCGCTGACCGTGCCGACGGCGCGGACGGTGTCACCGGTGGCCAGGCCGGACACATCGACGCCGGAGCCGAGCGTCCAGGTGGAGGTATAGCCGTCGGTGCTCGCCACCGTGAGGGAGTCGGCCGACAGTGCGGTGATCTCGCCGGTCTGCAGGCGCATCGTCTGGGTGCGGCCGTCGGCCGACACCACGAAGTCGCCGTGCAACGCGTTCGCCAGCGCCGCGATGCCGGCCAAGCCGCCCCGGGACCCCTGGCCACCGGTTCCACCGTAGCCGCTGGATCCGGGCCCACCGCCGCCGAAACCGGCCTGGGTCGTGGCGGTATCGCCGGACGAGGCGCTGGCGGCGGACACCGCCGCCACTCCGCCGATGGCCACCACCGCGGCGAGCGCCCCGCCGGCGGCGATCTTCTGCCAGGGCTTCCACTTCGACGGAGCCTTCCCGTCGGGGCTCGGACCGGCGGCCGCACCCCAGGTGGGCGGCTCGGCCGGCCCGGCGGATGGCGGCGCAGCCCAGGTGGCCTGGCCGGTCGGCCCGGCCGCCGACGGCGGGCCCCAGGTGGGCTGACCCACCCAGCCGGACTGGTCGGCCGGGGGTGCGGCCGGACCGGACGGTCCGGAACCTGCCGCATCGCCCGGCGGCCCGGACGGGCCGTAGGACTCGGGGGAACTCGCGAACGGCGAGAGGTAGGCCCAGGTGCCCGTCACGTCGGTGGGCTCGGGCCGGGACGCCGACGGCTGCCCACCCACTGGGGCCGTCGGCCGATCCGTCGGCTCGGTCGTGGGTTCCGACTGTTCCCCGTCGTGGGGTGCCATGAGTACTCCTTCATTCGCCTGCGTTCTGGTCGCGCGGGGCACGCGGCGGTGCGCAGCGCCGATCCCGAGGCTGGCCGGGCGGGCTGTCCGGAAGCTGTGCGGACCGTGACGGAGACATGAGTCGGACCCCGGTCGCCCTCGGTGGCACAGTGGCGGGGGTGACCGACGCGCCCGCGCACCCGAGCGACCGGGCGACCACCAGCACCTGGACCCCACCGCATCCGATCGAGCCCGCGCAGGTGCTGTGGCCGATCCGCCGCGGCACCCACGACCCGACGATGCGCTTCGAAGCCGGCGGCATCTGGCGCACGTCGCTGACCCCGCACGGCCCGGTCACCCTGCACCTGGCCACCGAGCGCCGGCCCGAGATCCGGTGCGCAGCCTGGGGTCCGGGTGCCGAGTGGGCGATCGCGCAGGTCCCCGAACTGTTGGGCGCCGACGACGACTGGTCCGACCTGGACACCTGCCGCCACGCGGTGCTGCACCGCAGCCGCCGCGCCCATCCCGGTCTGCGGATCCCGCGGACAACCGTGGTCTTCGAGGCCCTGGCGCCGGCGGTGCTGGAGCAGCGGGTGGTCGGCGCCGACGCCCGCCGGTCGTGGGGGGACCTGGTCACCCGGTTCGGGACGCCCGCCCCCGGGCCCGCTCCGGCGGGTATGCGGGTGGCGCCGTCTCCCGACCAGTGGGCCGCGATCCCATCCTGGGAGTGGCACCGGGCCAACGTCGACCCCGGGCGGGCGGCCACCGTGAGGCGGGCCGCCCGAGTGGCCGACGGACTGCAGCGGACCGTCGCCCGCCGCGGCGGACCCGAGGTCACCGCCGCGCTGCGCACCGTTCCCGGCATCGGCGCCTGGACCGCGGCCGAGATCGTCCAGCGCGCCCACGGCGACCCCGACACCGTCAGCGTGGGCGACTACCACCTGCCCGCCCTGGTCGGCTGGGCGCTGATCGGCCGTCCGGTCGACGACGACGGCATGCTCGAACTGCTCGAACCATGGCGCGGGCACCGGCAACGCGTCATGCGATTGATCGAGACCAGTGGGGTGCGCAAACCCCGGTTCGGGCATCGGGCGCCGCGGGTGGATCACCGACATCGGTAGCGACCGAGACTTGCGCTGACCCGGCCCGGGCATAGCGACCGCACAGCCCGGCCGGGCCGGGATCCCAGGTCGGTGCCGCACCGTCATCGACATGAGTAAGGCTTACCGAGCGAATCATCAATACCGCGCCGTCAGCCCCGGAAGGGCGGGTGGGTGGGCTCGGTGGCGGCCTGCGAGCGCCCCTCGGGGGCTGGCGGCATGAGTGCGTTCACGCTGACCGACGGCTGGGCCGGGGATGTCGCCCCGGACGGCGAGCCGGACATCCCCCGCACCCGATCCACCCGGGTCACCCTCGACATCGTTGTCCCCGTCTACAACGAAGAACTCGACCTGCCCCGCAGCGTGGCGCGGCTCTACGACTACCTGACGAGCCAGGTCCCGCTGAGCTTCCGGATCACCATCGCGGACAACGCGTCCACCGACGGCACCGCGGCCATCGCCGACAGGTTGGCCGAGCAGTACCCGGGCGTGCGTGCGGTCCACCTGTCGCAGAAGGGCCGCGGCCGGGCGCTCAAGCAGGTCTGGCTTGACTCCGACGCCAGCGTGCTCGTCTACATGGACGTGGACCTGTCCACCGACCTGTCCGCGCTGCTGCCGTTGGTGGCGCCGCTGGTGTCCGGCCATTCCGACCTGGCCATCGGCACCCGGCTGCACCGTGGCTCCCGGGTGGTGCGCGGACCGAAACGGGAGCTCATCTCCCGCTGCTACAACCTGATCCTGCGCGGCACGCTGGCCGCCCGGTTCTCCGACGCCCAGTGCGGGTTCAAGGCGATCCGGCGCAATGTTGCCCAGCAGCTGCTGCCGCTGGTGCAGGACACCGGCTGGTTCTTCGACACCGAACTGCTGGTGCTGGCCGAACGGTCCGGGCTGCGCATCCACGAGGTGCCCGTCGACTGGACCGATGACCCCGACTCCCGGGTGGACATCGTGCAGACCGCCAAGGACGACCTACGCGGCGTGTGGCGGGTGAGCCGGGCACTGACCACCGGCGCGCTGCCGCTGGCCGAGGTCCGCAGGCAGCTCGGTCGGGCTCCGCTGGAGCCCGACACCCCCGGCGTGCCCACCGGCCTGACCAGGCAGATCGTGCGGTTCGCCGCCATCGGGGTGGCCAGCACGCTGGCCTACCTGGTGCTGTTCTTCCTGTTCCGGCTGGGCATGGGGGCACAGGCGGCGAACTTCCTGGCGCTGGCCGTCACCGCCGTCGCCAACACCGCCGCCAACCGGCGGTTGACCTTCGGTGTTCGCGGACGGGTGGGCGCGGTCCGGCACCAGTTCCAGGGGGTCGGCGTCTTCCTGCTCGGCCTGGCCATCACCAGCGGCTCGCTGGCGCTGCTCACCGCCGCCAGCCCCGAGCCGAGCGTGCCCGTCGAGGTCGTCGTGCTTGTCCTGGCGAACTTGCTGGCCACCGTCGTGCGGTTCCTCCTGCTGCGCGGCTGGGTGTTCCGCCGCGCAGTCTCACTCACCATCTCCAGCAAGGAATAAGCCATGTCGACCCTGACCCGTGGCCCGGCCACTACCGCCCCGCCCCCACCCGATGTGCCGCCGCCGGCACCACCGGGCCGGCGCAGCCGGGTGGGCCGCCTGTTCCTCGGCCCGGCCGGCGATCCGCGGTGGGCCCGGCCCGCGCTGTGGGGGCTGCTGGCCGCGACCGCGGTGCTGTACCTGTGGAACCTGTCGGCCTCCGGCTGGGCGAACGACTTCTACGCCGCCTCGGTGAAGTCCGGCACCCAGGACCTGACCGCCTGGATGTTCGCCTCGCTGGATTCGTCCAACGCGATCACCGTCGACAAGCCGCCGGCCTCCATCTGGCTGATGGTGCTCTCCGCCCGGATCTTCGGCTTCAGTTCCTGGTCGATGCTGGTGCCGCAGGCCCTGTTGGGCGTCGGCACGGTCGCGCTGGCGTGGGCGGCGGTTCGCCGCTGGTCGGGTGACGCCGCCGGCCTGATCGCCGGCGCGCTGGTCGCGCTGACCCCGGTCGCGGCGCTGATGTTCCGGTTCAACAACCCCGACGCCCTGCTGGTCTTCCTGATGACGCTCGCCGGCTACTTCGTGGTCCGGGCCATCGAGACCGAGCGCGGCCGGACCGCGCTGCGCTGGCTGATGCTCGCCGGCGTGGCGCTCGGTTTCGCCTTCCTGACCAAGATGCTGCAGGGTCTGCTGGTGCTGCCGGCGTTCGCGCTGGCCTACCTGGTCGCCGGCCGGGTCCGGCTGTTGACCCGGATCTGGCACCTGCTCGCCGCCGCCGGCGCGTTGATCGTCTCGGCCGGCTGGTACGTCCTGCTGGTGTCGTGGTGGCCGGCCGACTCGCGGCCGTACATCGGTGGCAGCACCGACAACTCCCTGTGGCAGCTGGCCATCGGCTACAACGGCCTGTCCCGCATCTTCGGCGGCTCCGGCGCGGGCGGCGGGGGCTTTGGCGGCGGCGGCAACGCCGGATTCGGCGGTTCCACCGGGCTCGGCCGGATGTTCGGCAGCGCCTTCGGCGGGGAAATCTCCTGGCTCATCCCGGCCGCCCTGATCGGCCTGCTCGCCGGGCTGTGGTTCACCCGGCGGTTGCCGCGCACCGACCGGATCCGCGCCGCGCTCATCCTGTGGGGCGGCGCGCTGGTGGTGACCGCGCTGGTCTTCTCGTTCATGTCGGGCACCGTGCACCCGTACTACTCGGTCGCGCTGGCGCCGCTCATCGCCGCCACCGTCGCCGTCTCGGGTCGGGAGCTGTGGCGGGGCCGGGACAACCACGTCGTCCGGACCGTCCTGGCGCTGATGATCGCCGCGACCGGGGTCTGGTCGTTCATCCTGCTGAGCCGGGATTCGAGCTGGCTGCCCTGGCTGCGCTGGGTGGTGCTGATCGGCTCGCTGGCTGGAGCGGCGCTGCTGGTGATCTCGGCGGGGACGCTGCGCCGGTTCGCGGTCGTCGGCCTGCTGATCGGCTCGCTCACCGCGCTGTCCGGGACGGCGGCCTGGACGGTGGCCACGGCGGCGACCGCCCACTCGGGGTCCATCCCGTCGTCGGGCCCATCCGGATCGTCCAGTGGGATGGGCGGCGCAGGATTCGGCGGTGCCCGTAACGCCGCCGGAACTGCCCCGACCGGCACGGCTGGCATGACGCCACCCGACGGCACCGCGACCGACGGCGCGACCGACGGCACCGCGACCGACGGCACCTCGACCGACGGCGCCGGCACGGCGACGAGCGGTACTGCGCCGGGCGGGACCGGCACCGGCAGCGCGCCCGACGGTGGTACCGACGGTCCGGGTGGTGGATCGGGCACGGTGAACGCCGAGCTGACCGACCTGCTCGACGCCACCACCACCCGCTGGTCGGCGGCGGTCAGCGGCTCGCAGAGCGCCGCCGGCTACATCCTGAACACCGACACCGCGGTGCTGGCCATCGGCGGCTGGAGCGGCGACCCCTACCCGACCCTGGCCCAGTTCCAGGGGTACGTGGCCAACGGCGAGATCAGCTACTACATCGCCGGCGGCGGGATGGGCGGCGGCCGCGGCGGCGACAGCACCAACTCGGAAATCCAGGAGTGGGTCGCAGCGAATTTCACGGCCTCCACCGTCGGCGGCGTCACCGTCTACAACCTGCTGTCGACGAGTTGAGAAATAGCGCTTGACCCTGACGTTGCGTCAGTCTTCATGCTCGATGGTGTCCGGGCGACAGGAATCCGGACACCATCGAGAGGGTGAGCATGAGTTACTCGGTCGGCCAGGTCGCCGAACTGGCGGGTGTGACGGTCCGGACGTTGCACCACTACGGCCGGATCGGACTGCTGGAACCCCAGGACCGCACCGGAGCCGGGTACCGCCGGTATTCGGAGGACGACCTGGATCGCTTGCGGCACATCCTGTTCTACCGGGAACTCGGCTTCTCCCTCGATGACATCGCGACCATCCTGAACGACCCGGGAGCCGGCACGGGCGCCCACCTGCGACGGCAGCGTGAGCTCCTGGCCAGCCGGATCACCAGGTTGCAGGCGATGGTCGCGGCCGTCGACAAGGAACTGGAGGCGCACACCATGGGAATTTCACTCTCGCCCGAGGAGAAGTTCGAGATCTTCGGGCCGAACTACAGCGAGGACTACGAGACCGAGGCGGAGCAGCGGTGGGGTGATTCGGACGCGTGGCGGCAGTCGCGGGCCAGGACGTCCAAGCTCACCAAGCAGCAGTGGATCGAGATCAAGGAGGCCGGCGACGACCTCAACGGCCGGCTGGCCGCGGCGATGACCGGCGGCGCGGCGACGGACGGCATCCAGGCCATGGACCTGGCCGAGGAGCACCGGCGGGCGATCGAGACGTTCTACGACTGCAGCTATCCGATGCATCGCGGCCTGGGTGACATGTACCTCGCCGACGAGCGGTTCACCCGCACCTACGAGGACGTCGCCCCGGGCCTGACCCAATGGCTGCGGGACGCCATCCACGCCAACGCCGACCGCCACGAGGCGTGACGCGTTGGACCTCGGCCCGGCCGGCGCAGTTCCGGTCGGGCGCAGGCTCGGTCGGGCCGATCAGTCGAACCTCACCATGCCCGAAATGCACCAAACGCCCACTTTGGAAGAGCGCGCCCTTCCTTTGGTCGGGTGGCCCGGGGGAATTTCACCCCCGGGCTCCCTCGGAACGGAGCGTGAAAGTCTCCCTTCACTCCGCTCTTCTCATCGCAGTCCGGCGAACGTGCGGACCAACGGCCAATGG
>Ga0164241_10001695_pt1 | contig 26130 bp, 23 predicted proteins | sample OricomyardsoilBY_FD_108780 | JGI IMG/M metagenome (GOLD analysis project Ga0164241, IMG submission 108780) | Backyard soil microbial communities from Emeryville, California, USA - Original compost - Back yard soil (BY) | ecosystem: Environmental > Terrestrial > Soil > Unclassified | place: USA... | reverse complement strand
GATCGCCGAGCTCGCCTCGGCCCTGCTGATCGGTGGAAGCGCCGAGGTCGTCGTCGCTTGGCTCGACGGCGAGGTCGAGATGTCGAAGGAGCAGCTCGTCGACGATCTCGCCGCGCTCTGGGTGCTGGCCGGCGACGGCGCCGCCGCACGAGCCAAGGCCCGGCACCGCTAGCCGGGCGGCGGCGTTCCTGCGCCGGGTTCGGGGCCGCTATTCAACTTGTCGCGGCCGAACGTAGGGAGACCGGAGGCCTCGAGCAGACTGAAGCCCGGCAGCCATGCGATGTGGTTGACAAGAGCGGCTTTTCGATGTGACGGATCTCGGACTCTTCTCTGCTGGATAGTCCTCTCTTCTTAGATCGCTTCTGCGGACCTTTTTGCGGACCTCCAGATCGGTAACCTGCGTGATCTCAGAGCACCTCAGGTGATCTGAGAGAGTCCTACATCACCTTAAACGCCCTCAAACCAATTTTTTGAGGGCCTTGTGTCCCTAACGGGACGTGATGGTTCGACTCCATTCAGCCGCACTCGGAAGCCCCCGCAAGTCGGGGGTTTTCGCGTTGTAGGGCAGCGGGTTCGGGGCCGCTAGCTGCGACCGGCAATACTCAGGCCGACGCGCTCCGCTTGCGTCCGCTCACCGGTGCGAACTCCCGCCGGCTTGATTGCTTCTTGTCGCAGCTGTCGGGCTTGCCTCCCTCCACAAGGCTCCTCCTGTGGCGGCGATCGAACGCAAAAGGGGCTCACAGGGATCTGCACGAATGAGAACTTTCGCGATTTGGGTTCTTCCGGGAATACCCGAAGGTCGCGCCCTGAAAGCCCGCCGACGAGGTGGTCTCACACAAATTTCGTGCTCGGAATTCAATCGGCACGGGCCCTAGCGCGCCGACAAGCGGCCACCACCCAACGCCCAACCCCGTCTTACGGAGAGCGCGGAGATCGGCCCTGACTCTCAGGAGAGGCTGCAATCGCCGTGCTAGAACGAGCCTTGCTTCTTGGGGCGGCGGACTCGGAATACATCGACTACGGCCAAGCGCTGGCCCTTGAACAGGAAATCAGTGTCGACCCTGCGATGTTTCCTCCGGAAGCTGAGGATGCAGAGGACATCCCACTTACCCGAGCGACGATGGCAGCGAGCCTTCGGATAAGCGTGCTTGGTCGCCCGAAGCGTTGACCCCGGTCCTATTCTCCTTCTCGTGCGCTGCTTACGGGAGTGCGTCCAGACATCATCGACACGTTGGCCCGTGAACCCCACCCAGCCTCCCAACGGAGCCCTATAGAACCAGCCGGGTGGTACGACCCGGGCTGGCTTGCCGAGAGACCGGCGGACAGAGCTCGCACGCTCTCCGATTTGGATGCCTGCGATGCCTTTCCCCGGGACGATCCGCGCACTCGTAGCTGCCGCGAATGCGCCGAGAGCCAGGACTGGCATCAGCACGATCGCGACAACTAGGGTCGCTCGCGATTTCACGGATGCCATTCAGTCAGAGGCGGAGTCCAAGACGTTGTCGGACAGTAGGTCGTCGGCGTTTCCACGATCCAGGCGAATTCGCGCAGGATCTCGTGGTGGTCCATTTCTTTGTAGTCACAAACTGTCACCTGGCTGGCGAAAGGCTGGTTCCAGATCTGTGCCAGGTAGTAATGCCAGATACCGGAAAAGGTCGGGCGACTGCCACGACCACCAATTCGCGCCTCCGTCGCTCCCCCGGCCATGATCACCAGTCGATTGGCCGAGTTCGACTTGATCCAGCCAGCAAGCAGCGAGTTCACATACCCCTGGTCGTCGCAGGAGCCATTGATTTCATCGCCACTCCCGGGATCGAAAAGAACTACCCGATGAACGTTGGCTCGCACGGAGGGCGAAAACAGAGCGAATATCGGTCCCAAACGACCCAGGCTCCAACCTGCCAGCGTCCCAACGTTGGAGCCGAGAGAGGCGACGTAGCGAGCAGACGGTTCGATGTCGCACCCGTGCTGCCAGTCGCGCTGACGTAGTTCGTGGAAGGCGATTCCGGTTCCATCGCCAAGACCATTGGGGTGTTCGTTTGGCGAGAAGAAGACCGAGTTCAACCCTGACTTGGGAGCGTTTTCCTTGGCTTCGACTCCGGCGGTCCCAAGCGGGCAGGTCCCCTCCCCGGGAGATGGCCGCCCGGCAGCAACCCCATCGTCGATGAAGTGTGCGTTGACCCAACCTTTGCCAGCGCTCGGGCGGCTGAGGTTTTCCACGTAGCTCCACCAAGTATTAGCGTAGGGGCCGACCGGATCGCCGACAGAACCGCAGATCACCTGAACCCGATCCCCGGTGTAGACGCCGACACCGGGGATCCTTGGGGTGTCTCCCCAGTGAGGCGAGCTACGAAAGTAGACACCCCCGTCGGCATCGACGATCGAATAGACAGATCCCCCTGCGGCTGGAGCGGGACTCGGCGCCGGAGCTGCGCCGGGCGGCGCCGGAGCTGGTCCTGCTCCGCAAAGCGGGACCCCGTACTTGGCCGTCAGTTCTTCGTTGGAGTGATAGCTGCTGTCGTCGTAGTAGGAGGCGTAGAAGCCCGTGACGCCGTTGTAGGTCACGTTGAACCAAATCGGAACCCCGTTGATGTTTTGCCCCCACGCGAAACAATGAAAATCAGGACTCGCCCCTTCCGGCATCCAGCCGACCGGGGGACGCGCGGTATTTGGTTCGGGGCGGATGAAGACCCCTTCTCCGCCGGTATTGGCGATGTGGATCGGAGTTGAGATGGCGCAAGCACTGGCAGGCAAAAGCAAGGCCCCCAACAGCGCGAGAGCAGCGACCGCTGTCCAGCGACGCGCGCGAGCCTTGCGCCGTCTCAGCCCCACAGGAGATCTAGTCCCGTCTGTCAAGGCGGTGGATATTAGAGACTTATCCGTACCTATTAAGTGTTGAGAGGTTTCTGCCCGGTTCGGCGCTTAAACCTGCGGACCCTTTTTGCGGACCACCAGATCGACAACCTGCATAGCCTGAGAGCACCTCAGTCACCTGAGAGCGCTGAATGGAACTGGAAACACCCTTAACCCCTAGGTTGAGGCCCTTGTGTCCCTAACGGCCCGTGATGGTTCGACTCCATTCAGCCGCACTCGGGCCTGCTCGCCATCGACAACCGTGATAACGATCCGGCGATCGTGGGAGAACGCGCCGAACCCAGCACGACTTCGAGATCGCATGCTGAGAGCCGGCAGGCTCCACCCGAGCGGAAGACCTTCTTGGCGCTGCTTTCGGAGGCCGACCGGGAGGCGCTGCTGGCGCTCGGGCGGCCGCGGCGCTTCAGTCCGGGCGAGCATCTGATGCACCAGGAGGAGCGGGGAGATCCGTTGCTCCTCTTGCGCGAGGGGCACGTCAAGGCGACCTTCGTCGAGCCGCAGGGCAAGGAAATCGTGCTCAGCTTCCACGGGCCCGGCGACGTGCTGGGCGAGCTCTCCTTTGTCCGTGCCGAGCCGCGCTCGAGCGGGGTCGTGGCAATCGAGCCGGTCGAGGCGCGGGCGATCGGCGCCGCCGAGTTCCGCGCCTTTCTGGAGCAGAGGCCGAGCGCGGCGCTGGCCCTCTTCGACGCGATCGGCCGGCGCTTTCGCGACGCCAATCGCACCCAGGTCCAGTTCGGGGCGTCGGACACGATCGGGCGCATCGCGGCGCGCCTGGTCGAGCTCTGCGAACGGCACGGCCACCCGGTTGCGGACGGCGTCGAGATCCGCCTGCCCGTCACCCAGCAGGACCTCGGGGGCTGGACCGGCGCCTCACGTGCCGCGGTGGCCTCGGCGCTGCGGACGATGCGGGACCTGGGCTGGATCAGGACCGAGCGCAAACGGATCACCGCCCTCGATCTGGACAGCCTCGCCAGCCGCGCCGGCCTGCCCCGCGATCGACGCAGCTGACCCGCGCAGCGGCGCCTATGTCCAAAGCTGGCCGCTACCAGTGTCCAGAACTGGGTGGTGCGGGCCCTCGCCCGGCACTTAGCGTCAGAGCCATGATCTCCGAACGCTCCATCTCCGAGCTCCCCGGGCCGCGTGGCCTGCCGCTGATCGGCAGCGCCCACAAGCTGGTGCCGGTGTCCCGCAGCCATCTCGCCTTCGAGCAGTGGGGGCAGCAGTACGGCCCGATCTTCCGGGTCAAGATCGGGCCACGACTGGTCGTTGGAATCAACGACGGCGACGAGATCAACGCGATCCTGCGCGAACGCCCCGCCGGATTCCGCCGCTGGACCGACGTCTGGCAGGTGATCAGAGAGGTCAACGAAGCCGTCCCGGAGATGAGGGGCACGCCGCCGTCGGTCTTCGCCGCCGAGGGGGACGAGTGGAAACGGCAACGGCGGCTGGTCGTCACCGCGCTCAACAAGGATCATCTGCACCGCTACTTCGGCGTCGTCCGCACCGCGACCGAGCGGCTGCACAGGCGCCTGCAGGGCAAGGCGCGCGCGGCGGAACCGGTGGCAATCGCCGATGACCTGACCGCCTTCACCGTCGACGTCACCACCGCCCTCGCCTTCGGCCAGGACCTCAACACGCTCGAGCACGGCGACGGCGCGCTGCAGGGCCACATCCAGCGGGTGATGAACATGACCGGCTACCGCCTCACCGCCGGCGTTCCCTACTGGCGCTGGCTCAAGCTGCCGGCGGACCGCGCGCTCGACCGCTCGATGGTTGCCGTCTACCGGGAAATCGAGGGCTTCATCGAGAAAGCGCGGGAGCGGATGGCGCAGCGGCCCGAGCTCTTCGAGGAGCCCGAGAACCTGCTCGACGGCCTGCTCGCCGCGCAGAGGGACGACCCCAGCTTCACCGACCAGGAGGTCGCCGGCAACGTCATCACGGTGCTCTTCGCCGGCGAGGACACGACCGCCCACACGCTCGGCTGGGCGATCTGGCTGCTGGCCTCCAGGCCCGAGCTCCAGGAGCGCCTTGCCGAGGAGGCGAGCGAGGCCTTCGGCGAGCACCCCTTCCCCGCCGAGTACGGGGCAACCGAGAGCCTGCCCTTCGCCGAGGCGGCGCTGCGCGAGACGATGCGGCTGAAGAGCGTCGCCCCGATCATCGGCGTCGAGCCCAACGAGGAGAGGACGATCTGCGGGACGCGCATCCCCGCCGGCACCCAGCTGCTTCTACTGCTGCGCCAGGCGACCCGAACGGCAGCCGGCCGCAGCGATGACTTCCATCCCGACCGCTGGCTGGAGGACGAGGCGACGCGGGCGCCCAAATCGCTCAGCTTCGGCGCCGGGCCCCGCTTCTGCCCCGGCCGCAACCTGGCCTTCCTGGAGGCGAAGTCCGCCCTGGCGATGCTGGCCCGCAACTTCGAGCTGGAGCTCGACGGCAGCGGCGGGCCGGTGCGGGAGTCGATGGGCTTCACAATGGCACCGCAGGGGCTGCGGGTGCGGCTGCGCGAGCGGGCGCGGGCCCGCGCCTTCGCCTAGACCCTCTTAGCCGCCGAACATCGCCTCTTGGCGGGCGGCGACGGTGACATCGCCCTCGACGAGGCAGCGCCCGGAGACCATCACGGCGAGGGGACTGCCGATGCCCGAGATCACCTTCAGCCATTCGGCGAGCCCGAGCTGGACCGTCACCGCGGCATCGAGAGGAGCGGGCTCGACCAGGCGCGCCCGGCCGGCATCCGAGTCGACCGCGATCGCCCAGCGCCAGGGCGCGTCGGGCGGCGGCTCGATCGCGTAGGGCATCAGCTCGTAGACGATCGTGCCGCTGAAGCCACCGGCATGAGCCGGCTGGAAGCCGCCCGCCATCGCCCGCACCAGCGCCCGTTGGCGGCGCGGCTCGGCGAAGCGGCGCTCCAGCTCGGCGTCGTCGAGCCCGCGCGCGACGCCCGCCAGCGCCCGGCGGCCGCCGCGGGCAGCGAGGGCCCGGATCGGCCTTTTCCGCGAGGCCGGTTGGCGTGGGCTCGGCGCTTCGCGGCCCTCGATCTCGGCCCTTGCCTCCCCCGCCCGCTTCGCCGCCCAGCCGACGCCGTATCGGGCGGCAACCGCTTCCGCCTCGGCAAGGACGGCGCTCGCCTGCTCAGAGTCGCCGCTGCGGTGCAGGGCGATCGCCAGTTCGGCACGGCTCCAGGCGCTGACCCAGACCAGCTCCAGCTCGTCCGCCCTGGCGACGGCGCCGCGTAGCTCCTCGACGGCCGCCTGCGGCCGGCCAGCCAGCAGTTCGAGCCCGCCGATGTACCACTCCGGCAACTGACCGAAGCCGACCATCGGGGTCGACTGGGCCAGACGCGAGCGCAGCGGCTCGAGCAGCGGTCGCACCTGCTCGCCGGCCTCGCGATCGCCCGCCTGGATCGCCGCGTGGGCGAACCAACAGAGACCGACCGGCCGGTGCACGTCGGGTTTGCGCAGACCCTCGAGATCGCGCTCGAATTCGACTCGCAGCTCGCGCCGCGTGGCCTCGACCTCGCCGTCGGCCGCGGCCATGCTCATCATCCCGGCCGAGATGACCCCGCCCGGGAGCTCCTCCCTCACCGTCTCGTAGAGAACCCGCGACAGCTCCGTTTTGCCGCCGTAGATCCAGTCGGCGACGACCTTCAGGTTGAGCTCGGCAAGGACGTGGAGATCCGGTCGGATGCGGCCAACGACCGCCCCGGCACGGCGCAGCAGCGCTTCCGCCTCCTCGCGCCTGCCGAGGTCGAAGAGCCTCATCGCCCGGTTCAGGTCCACCTCCCAGGTGAAGCGGGGGCTGCCGAGGCGGTCGGCCAGCTCAGCGGCGCGCTCGAGCGCCCGGTCGCACTCGGCGATGCGGGCCATCGTGTAGTGGACCGAAGCCGACCAGAGGACGACGCGGAAGAGCAGGTCGTCGCGGCCGCATTCCTCCGCCGCCCCGAGCAGGTCGAGCGAGGCCTCCATCTCCTCGAAGAGGCCGTCGATGTCAGATGGATCGGGCCGGCGAGCGCAGCGGGTCGCCAGGATCGTGAAGCTGCTCAGCACCTTGGATTCGGCGTCACCGAGGCGGCGATCGAGCTCTTCCGCTCTCGCCACCAGCGCGCCGAAAGCCTCGTCGTCGTCGGTATAGATCAGCAGGTAGGCGAGTCGGAAGGTCATTCCCAGCGCCAACCTCGGCTCTTCCTCGCCGAGCGCCTCGAGGCCCTCGCGCAGCAGCTCGACGGCGACCGGGTCGTCGACGCCGGTCTCGACGCCGAAGCCGATGTCGCCGCCGGCGAAGCCGAGCGCGGCGCGGGCCAGGATCGCGCTGTCGCCGGTGGCCCGGGCCGCCTCGACGGCCTGGCGGAACGAGTCGCGAGCCCTGACCAGGTCACCGCCGAGGAAGTCCTGTTCGCCCAGCTCGAGCAGCACCGGGCCGCGCACGGCGAGATCGGCGTCCGGCAGCAGCGAGAGGACCGCGCGCAGATGACCGCCGGCAGCCTCGTGATCGTGCCCCTCGGCCGCTGCCGCGGCAGCGGCCCGGTGCGCCGCGATCGCCGGCTCGGGGCCGGCAAGGCCCACCGCGAGGCCATAGTGGCGCGCCAGCTCGGCCGGCTCGGCGTCGGGGTCGTCCTCAAGGGCACCGGCGACGGCGAGGTGCAGGCGCGCCCGGGCGGCGTCTCCCATCTCGCCGATCAGCGCCTCGCGGACGAGCGCGTGGACAAAGGCGATCGTCGGCTCCGCGGTCGCCACGTCCTCGACGAGCCGCTCCGCGAGGGCGTCGCGCGCGGCGCGTTCGGCCTCCTCCGCATCGAGCCCCGCGGCCCTGGCGGCCAGAGCAATCGGCGCTACGGGGCCGATCGCGGCGACCGCGGTCAGCAGCCGCTCGGTGGCGGGATCGAGCTGAGCCAGCCTTTCCTCGACGAGGTCCGCGACGGCACCCGGCACGGGCGCCGCATCGAGTGCTCCAGCGTCGCGCAGAGCGCCCTGGCCGTCGAGGTCGCGGGCCAGCTCGCCGGCGAAGAAGGGGTTGCCCGCGGTGCGCTCGAGCGGCCGTGCGGCCAGCGAGGGCGTGATCGCCCTGCCCAGCCTGGCGCCGACCAGGGATGCCACGCCCGCCGCGTCGAGCCCGGCGAGGCGCAGCTCGACCAGGTCGCCGGTGCGCCGCAGGTCCGAGATCGCTCTGGAGACGGGATGGCCTCGTCCCATCTCCCCCTCGCGGGCGGTCACCACCAAGGTCAGTTCCGCGGCGGGCGGGCTCTCCAGCAGGTGGCCGAGCGCCTGCGCGGAGGCCGGATCGCACCACTGGGCATCGTCGAGAACGATGTAGAGGGGGTCTTCCGCCGCGGCACGGCCCAGCGCCGCGCCGATCCCGCGCAGAAGGCGGTAGCGGGCACCCTCGGCGCTCACCATCCCCCCTCCGGCGCTGCCTCGCTCACCGAACTCGCCGGCCTGGTCCAGCTCCGGAATCAGGGCGGCAAGCTCCGGCCCGGCGGCCCCGGCCAGCGCCGCGCGCCACTCCTCGTCGCCGGCCAGCGCCAGCTCGCCGATCGCCCGCACCCAGGGCTCGAAAGGGACGACGCTCTCCGGCGGGCAGCGGGCCAGCACCACCCGCGCGCCGGCGCCATGCGCCTCGACGGCCGCAGCCGCGGCGTGACGGGTCTTGCCGATTCCCGGCTCTCCCGAGATCAGCACCGCACGACGGCCCGGGCGAGGCATCGCCTCCTCGCGCAGCATCGCGATCTCGCGGTCGCGCCCGATCAGCGGCTCCTCGACATACGCGGCAAGGATTGGTGGCAGGCGGACGCCCTGCGGCGCTCCGCCCGCGCTGTCGGGGCTCTCGGCGCTCGCCACCTCACCGTCGTCGTCGACCTCTTCACCCGTGCTGGCCAGCTCACGCCAGAGCAGCTCCGAGGCCCGCACCGCCGAAGGCACTCCCTTGAGCTCGAACTCGCGCACCTCTCCCAGCTCGACGCCGTCGCGCGAGGCCACCAGCGCCTGCACCAGGTCCTGGACGAGGATCTCCCCGGTTGCCGCCGCCGAGGAGAGGCGGCTGGCGATCACCACCGACATTCCGTGCAGGTCGTCTCCATCGGGGATCGGCTCGCCGGCCGCCACGCCGACCCTCGCCGCGATCCCGATCCCGCCCTGCTCGGCGTCCTGCCGCTCGACCGCCGCCTGGATCGCCGCCGCCGCGCGCAGCGCACCCAGGGCGCTCTCGAAGGTCGACATCACCCCGTCGCCCAGCGTCTTGATCACCCGCCCTCCGCCGAGCGCGACCGCCTCGCTCACGTCCTTGACGTGGGACCGGCGGACGCCGTCCATGCGATCGTCGCCAAGGCTCGCCAGCAGGGCGGTCGAATCGACCAAGTCACTGAAGACGACGATCGCAACCCCGGCCATCGGTGCATCTTTCCCTATGCCGCTTTGGCATGCGGATCGCTAACGCAAACTTGACCGCCGATAATGCCGGCCATGCGCGGCGAGGAGTGGACAGCGGACGAACAGAAAGTCGATCGCTACCTCGCTCGCGCGGATGAGTTTCCGCACCGGCTGGAGGGGGAGAGCGTCTTCCGCGAACACGTGCCGCGGGATGTGCGGCGCGTTCTCGACCTCGGCACCGGCGACGGGCGGCTGCTCGCCCGCCTGCTCGTCGATCGGCCTGGGATGCAGGGCGTTGGCCTTGACTTCTCCGAGCTGATGCTCGGGCGGGCGCGGAAGCGGTTTGCCGGCGACGAGCGGGTCGAGCTCGTCGAGCACGATCTGGCCGAGCCGCTTCCGGCGCTGGGGCGCTTCGACGCGGTCGTCTCGTCCTTTGCCATCCACCACCTCGAGCACGAGCGCAAGCGCGTCCTCTACGGCGAGGCCTTCGATCTACTCGAGCCCGGCGGGGTCTTCGCCAACTTCGAGCACGTCGCCTCTCCCACCGATCGCCTGCACCTGGCCTTCTTCGAAGCGATCGAGGAGCCGATCGAGAACGCGGACCCCTCCGACCGGCTGCTCGACGTCGAGACCCAGCTCGCCTGGCTGCGCGAGCTCGGCTTCGACGACGTCGACTGCTACTGGAAGTGGCTCGAGATGGCGCTGCTGATCGGCGTCAAGCCAGCGGCGCCCTAGCTATCTAGGGGCGCAGAGACGTTCGCGCGCGATCCAGTCAGACCCGGATGGGGGCTTGCGCGTCTCGTGTCGGCCACGGCACTCGTGGGGAGCTCGCTCACTATGAGCACCCTGGAACCGAGCGGCAGTGGTCGGCAGGAACAGCGGCACCGGGTCGATCGGGGTGTCGTAGCGGCGCACCTCGAAATGGAGGTGTGGGCCGGTCGAGTATCCGGTGGAACCGACGTAGCCGATCCGCGTCCCACCCACCACCTGCTCACCGACCCAACTCGTGATCGAGGACATGTGGGCGTACCAGGTGGTGAAGCCAAGGTGATGCTGAATCACGACGAGGTTGCCGTAGCCGCCGTAGTTGTAGGCGGCGTAGATCGTCGTCCCGCGACCGGCGGCGCCGACGCGCGTGCCGTAGGGAACCGGGAAGTCGAGTCCCTGGTGCCGGCGGCCTCCGTCCCTGGGGGCACCGAAGCCGTCGCCAACCGGGCCGGGGACCGGACGCAGGAACCGAACCGGGCCCTCCACTGGCTCGCTTTCGCCACGCAGGGAGCCGATCGTCACCGGCCCGGCGAGCCCGTCTACCCCGATGCCGGCCGCCCGCTGCGCGCGCCGCACCGCCGCCCTGGTCAGCGGCCCGAAGAGCCCGTCCGCCCTTCCCGGCCCGTGACCGGCGCGCTGGAGCAGGAACTGCAGCGCCGCGACGTCCCAGCCCCGGTTTCCAAGCCGCATCACCCGACTCCCGAGCGCTGGCCTGCCCCGCCAGCCGAGCGCCCGCCGGGTCCGCGGCCCCGCGATGCCGTCCACCGGCAGGCCTCGCCGTCGCTGGAAGACGACCACTCCGTGTCGGGTCAGAGGGCCCTTGATCCCGTCCACGTAGCCGCTGTAAAGGCGCAGCTCCTTCAACGCCGACTGTAGAGCGGCCACGCTTGCCGGGCGCGCTTCGGCGTGCGAGGGAACGGCGACCGCGATCACGATCAGCGCCGACGCCCAGACTGCTCCGGTCGAACGCATCGCCCCATATTGGGAAAAGCGACCGCTGCCCACAACCCCCGCAACGATGTATGCATTCACGCTTGGGCGAGTGAGCTGAGATGTGCCGTGCCGTGCAGTTTCGAAGCACGCGGGCGGGCAGCGTCAGGCTGGAGCGGGGTCGGCCTGCGGCGGATCGGGGCCGGCCTGCATCTCGTCGAAGCGCTGCGACGGCAAGCGGCGCGTCGACCACAGCGAGGCGAGGGTGAGGAAGGCGGCGAAGAGGAAGGCGGTCTTCAGCGCGGCGAGCTGCGCGTCTTCGTAGTTCTCGACCAGCGCATCGGTGGTCGCCGGGTCGATCCCCTCCTCGGTGGCGGCAGCCCTGACCTGGTCGGAGGTGACGAAGCTGCCACCGGAAGCCAGCCTCGTCTCGACCTGCTGGCTGACCTCGGCTGAGACCCGCGGGTCATCGATGACGTTGGCGGTGAAGGCATAGATCAGGCCACTGATCACGATCGCCCCGAGCAGCGCCGTGCCCAGCGACGACCCGAGCTGCTGCGACGTGCTCTGCAGGCCACCGGCCTCACTGCGGTCGTCGTCGCCGACAGCGGACTGGACGACGTTGCCGAGCTGGGAGACGATCAGACCCATGCCGATCCCGAGCACCCCCATCGCGACGAGGAAGGAGCCGTTGTCGAGCTCGGGCTCGATCGTCGTCAGCAGCATCAGGATCGAGGCGAAGACGATCCCGAGCCCGGTGCGGACCAGCGGCTTCGGGGCGAAGCGCTTGGCCAGTGCCGAGCCGGCGATCGCGGCGAAGAAGAGTCCCGCGGAGGCAGGCAGCATCCGCACCCCCGTTTCGAGCGCGTCGAGGCCGAGCACGACCTGGAGGTAGAGCGGGATCGTGAAGAAGACGCCCATCAGGATCAGGTTCTGGGCGAGGAACATCGCCACCCCGCCGCGCAGCTGCGGAATGCGCAGCATGCCCAGGTGGACCAGCGGTTCCTGGCCGTGCTCCTCGCGGCGGCGCTCCCAGGCGACGAAGCCGGCGAGGATCAGCACCCCGGCGGCGATCACGAACGGAGTCAGCGAGAAGCCGAAGGGCTCGATCGGCGAGTTGCGCGGCGCCAGCCAGCCCCAGTTGCTGGCCTGCAGGACGCCGAACACGATCACCGACAGCCCGGCGGCGGAGAGGACGCTGCCGACCCAGTCGAGGCTGGGCGAGCCCTCGCGCTCGGGCTCGCGGATCAGCCGGGTGCCGAGCAGGATGCCCGCCGCGACGACCACCTCGCCGACGAAGACGACGCGCCAGCTCAGCTCGGTCGTCGCCCAGCCGCCGAGGATCGGGCCGACCGCGATGCCGGCGCCGGCGACTCCGCCCAGGACCCCGTAGGCGATCGCACGATCGGCGCCTTTGTAGTTGCCGGCGACCAGGGCGATCAGGGCCGGGATGACAAGAGCGGCGCCGATGCCCTCGAGGATCGACCAGCCGAGCATCAGCGTTGGCACGCTCCAGGAGGCGGCGGTCAGCGCCGAGCCGACGGCGTAGATACAGGTGCCGATCGTGAAGGCCTTGCGCCGCCCCCAGATGTCGCCGAGCTTGCCACCGGTCAGCATCAGGCCGGCCATGACCAGCGCGTAGAAGGCGATCACGGCCTGGATCGTGGTCACCGTGGTGTCGAAGTCGTCGACCAACTGGGAGATCGCGACGTTCATCACTGCCTGGTCCAGAACCATCAGGAACTGGGCGGCGCTGAGGACGATGAGAACGCCCCACTTGGCCATCTCAGCTCACCAGCCCGGCGAGACCACGGATTATCAGCAGGGCACCGAGCACGGCAGCGACGATTATCCCGAACCGGCGGCCGTTGCGGCCGAGCCAGGCGCGAAAGCCGTCGACGGCATCCTGGGTCCGCTCCGGCGCCAGGGCGTAGCCGATCAGCGGCACCTCGAGCAGCATCTGCTGGATCAGGCAGAAGGCGATGACGAGCAGTGCCGTCGGGGCGGCGCCGGCATCGAGCCCGTCGATGCGGCCGAGGGCGACCAGGTAGGAGACGCCGGGGAAGCTGAGCAGGAGGCCGACGACGAAGGCGACGCGGGGAGAGCCGCGGCCGAGCAGGCGGATCGGCAGCGATTCCTTTTCCTCTTCACCGTTCTCCGCCTGCTTCTCGTGCTTGCGCCGGGCTTTGCGCTCGCGCAGGCGCTGATCGCGATCGGTGCCGAGAGCGAGGGCGACCAAGAGCAGCAGCAGGCCGACGACGATGTCCTCGCCTGGACCGATTGCGCCCTTGCTGGTGTCGACCGCGCCCGAGTCGTGCAGAACGAAGACGATCGCCAGGCCGACGCTGATGCTGGTCGTGTAGGCGCCGAGCAGGTAGCCGAGCATCAGCCGCTTCGGGCTGGGCAGCAGCAGCATCACGGTGACCGCGGCGAGCAGCGTCGGGTTGGCCATCGCGACGAGCGCCAGGCCGAAGATGTGGAGTAGATCGCTCATACAAAAGTTTCGCGCGCCGATCGCCACGGACTCGAACGACCGGCTGTCACCGTGGCGATCGGCGCGCTCACAGACAGCGCTCGCAGAGGCCGCGCAGGACCACGTCGTGGTCGGTGACCTCGAAGCTGATCTCGTCGGAGAGCTTGGCGATCGCACGCTCCAGCGAGGAGTCCTCGAAGGGGACCATGCGACCGCAGCGGCGGCAGATCGCGTGGTGGTGGTGCTCGCCGCCGGGCTCGACGCGCTCGTAGCCGGCGGTGCCGCGGGTCACCTCGAGGCGCTGCACGAGGCCGAGCTGCTCGAGCTGCTCGAGCGCTCGGTAGACACTGGCGCGGCCGACCGCGGGCTTGCGGCGGCGCAGCTCGTCGTCGAGGTCGAGCGCGGTGACGGCGCAGTCGTGACGGGCGAGCGCCTCGACCACTGCGGTGCGGGCACCACCGCGACGGTAGCCGGCCTCGCTGAGCGCGGCGAGGGCGTGCTCGGCCCAGGCGCTGTCGGCTTTGGTTTTGGTCGGCATCAGGCGATCGTAGCCTTCGCCGGGGGCAGCATCGGGCGCCGGCTCGCGCGCAGCTGGCCGGCGGGCAGCGAGAGTAGGTAGACGGCGACGATGGTCAGCGCCACCGAGGCGCCGCCGGCCGTCCCGGCGTAGTAGGAGAGATAGAGCCCGGCGACGCCAGCGAGGGCAGCGATGGTCGCGGAGAGGACCATCATCGGCAGCATGCGATCGCTGAGCTGGCGCGCCGCCGCCGCGGGCCCGACGAAGACGGCGACGACGAGCAGGTTGCCGAGGCCCTGCACGGCGACGACGATGCCGGCGGCGAGGAGGACCAGCAGCGCGGCGTCGGCGAAGGCCGGCGAGACACCGAGCGAGCGGGCCGTGCCGCGGTCGAAGCCGGCGACCAGCAGGCGGCCGTGCAGGAGGCGCAGCCCGGCAAGGACCAGCACGACGAGCCCAGCGGCGGTGAGGAGGTCGGCATCGGTCACCCCGAAGACGTCGCCGAAGAGCAGCGCCTCCACCCCCGGCGGCGACTGCGGCGAGAGCGCCAACAGCACGCCGAGGCCGAACATCGTCGTCACCACGACGGCGACGGCGGCCTCCCTGCTCACCCCGGCGATCCTGGCGGCAAGCGCGATCGCCAGCGCGGCGACGACGATCGCCGGCGTCGCGCCGAGCAACAGCGGCAGGCCGGCGATCGCGGCGACGACGAGGCCGGGGAAGAGCGAATGGGCAAGCGACTCGGCCGCGTAGGAGAGGCCGTAGAAGACAACCCAGCAGCCCAACGCGCCACCGGCCACGCCGACCAAGACGACCTCGGCGAGGGCGCGCTGCATGAACGGTTCCTGGAGCGGCTCGAGCATGCTCAGTGGTGGTGATGGTGGGGCGGCAGGATGGCCCGGCCCTCGGCACCGGGGATCTCGACGATGGCGCCACCGTAAGTTGCTTCCAGCACCTCGACGTCGGCGAGCACGGCATCCGGCTCGCCGCAGGCGACCTGGCGCTTGTTGATGCAGAGGACGAGGTCGCAGGCGCGCGCCTGCTCGAGGTCGTGGGTGGCGATGACGACGCCCCTCCCCTCCCCGGCCAGCTCGCCGATCAGCGCTTCCAGGCCCTCGGCGCTGGGGCGGTCGAGGCCAGAGAAGGGCTCGTCGAGGAGGAGCACACCGGCGTCCTGGACCAGCGCCCGGGCGATCAGCACGCGCTGGCGCTGGCCGCCGGAGAGACGGCCGAAGGTCTCCGCGGCGAACGGCCCCAGCCCAACCCGGTCGAGCGCCCGCGCCGCGGCCCGGCGCTCGGCCCGGCCGGGACGCCGCCACCAGGGCAGGCGCGCGAGCGTCCCCATCGTCGCCACGTCGAGGGCGGAGACCGGGTAGTCGAGCCGCGAGCGCTCGGTCTGGGGAACCGTGCCGCACTTCGCGCCGACGCGCAGAGTCCCCTCGATCAGGTGCAGCTCGCCCAGCACGGCGCGCAGCAGGGTCGTCTTGCCGCCGCCGTTGGGGCCGAGCAGCGCCAGGGTCTGGCCGGCGGCGAGCGAGAAGCCGACGGACGAGATCGCCGGCGTGCTGTCGTAGCCGGCGCTGAGGTCAGCGGCCTCGATCAGGGGCTCAGCCGGCATCCCCGCCTCCCCCCTGTGAAGCCGCGCGCCATCGCGTTCGCGTTGGCCGCCTCCATCCGCAGGTAGGTGGCGCCGTCGGAGCCCTGCGGGCCGAGCGTGTCGCCGTAGAGCGTGTAGCTGGCCGAGGCGCCGGTCTGGTCGGCGATCGCCTCGGCGACCTTCGAGCTCAGAGAGCTCTCGGGGAAGATCGCCTCGACCCCTTCGCGCTCGATCACATCGGCGAGCTCGGAGAGGTCCTTCGCCGACGGCTGCGCCTGGGTCGTCTGCGAGGGGATGACGGCGCCGACGACGTCGATCGCGTAGCGGTCGGCGAAGTAACCGAAGGCGTCGTGGTCGGTGACCAGCTTGCGGCGCGAGGCCGGGATCCGCGCCATGCAACGGGCGATGCCGGCGTCGAGCGTCCGCAGCTCGGCAAGGTAGGCGGCGGCGTTGCGTTCGAAGCTGCGCCGCCGGCCGGGGTCGGCGTCGATCAGCCGGCGCTCGATCTCTCGCACGGCGGCCTCGGCGTTGCGCGGGTCGTGCCACCAGTGCGGATCGAACTCCGACGCCTCGTCGCCGCTCGACTCGCCCGGCAGCCGCTCGGGCACCGCCGCGCCGAGATCGACCAGCTCGGCATCGCTGCCGCTGTCGGAGACGACCTGCTCGATCCAGCCGTCGAGGTCGTCGCCGCTGGCGAAGACGAGCTTCGCCTCTGCCGCCGCGACTACGTCGCTGGGGCGCGGCTCGTACTCGTGCGGGTCGGTGTTGGGCTCGAGAACCTGGTCGACGACGACCGCGTCGCCGCCCACCTCGCGGACGAAGTCGCCGATCTGGGTCGTCGTCGCGACCACCTCGACCTGTCCATCGCTCGCACCCGAGTCGCCGCCGCAGCCCGCCGCCAACATGGCCGCTACCGCCAGGCCGGCCGCAGCAACCAGTGGCGCCCGCCGGGCGCGAGCCAGCATGCGCGCCCCGGCAGCAAGGGCGAAGACCGCCCCAGAGACAACCGCGATCGTCGCCCCCGGAGGAGCGTCGGTTTCGACCGAGAGCCAGAGCCCAACCGTGCCCTCGAGGGCGACCAAGGCGATGCTGGCGATCTGCCAGGTGCGCATCCGCTCGGCGAAGAGACGAGTTGTCAGTGCCGGCACGACGAAGAGAGCGGCGACGAGCAGGGCGCCGATCACCGAGAGCGCCGCGATGGTGGCGAGGGCGATCAGGCCGAGCAGGGCGACGTCGAGCAGCCGCCCGCCGGTCGGTGCCCCACCCTCGGGATCGAAGCCAGCGGCGAGCCAGCGATGGCCGAGCAGCAGAGAGGCCGCAACCGTCGCCACCGCCGCGACGGCGGCGAGGGCGATGTCGCCGCCGTCGACCAGCAGCAGGCTGCCGAAGAGCAGCGTCTCGATGTTCGAGCCGGAGCCGAAGACGTCGCTGGCGAGGATCACGCCGGCGGCGAGGCAGCCGACGAGGACGATCGCCACGGCGCTGTCCCGCCCGGCCTCGTCGCGGCGGGTGAGCAGCGAGGCGCCCGCGGCGAAGACGACCGCGGCGCCGAAAGCGCCGAGTGGCGCCGCGAAGCCGAGCCCGTCGGCCAGGACCAGTCCCGGGAAGGCCGCGGTTCCGACCGCGTGCGAGAAGAAGGCGAGGCCGCGCAGGACGATCCAGGTGCCGAGCAAACCGGCGGGCACGGCGAGGATGAGGATCTCGATCAGGCCGCGCTGAACGAAGGGCAGCTGGAACGGCTCGAGCACGGCGCGGATTAAATCAAAATGAGATCCATTTTTATTTTCTTCGGTCACAGCGCCACCCTGTACGTTGCGAGCCGTGCGCGGAGGAAGACGATGAGGGCGCTGGTCCAGCGGGTGAGCCAGGCCGCGGTCGACGTCGAGGGCGAGCGGGTCGCGCAGATCGGCCCTGGGATGCTGATCCTGCTCGGCGTGCGTCGGGGCGACGGCGCCGAGGACGCCGACCGGCTTGCCGACAAGGTGCGGGCGCTGCGCATCTTCGACGACGCCGAGGGGCGGATGAACGAGCCGCTGGGCGAACGCGAGGTGCTCTGCGTCAGCCAGTTCACCCTCTACGGCAACACCCGCAAGGGCAACCGGCCGAGCTATATCGAGGCGGCAGCGGGCGAGGACGCCGAGCCTCTCTACGACCGCTTCTGCGAGCGGCTCGGCGCCGCCAAGGGCGTCTTCGGCGCCTGCATGGGCGTGGCCCTGGTCAACGACGGCCCGGTCACGCTGATGCTCGAGAGCTGACTACGGGGCGAGCAACGAGAGGCGCCAGGCACCGTCGACCGACTCGTAGAGGCGCCGCTCGTGGAGACGGTCGGCGGCTTCCTCCCAAAGCTCGAGCCGCTCGGGAACGATCCGAACCGCTCCCCAGTCGGGCGGGCAGACGATCGGAGCGTCAGCCGTCTCGCCCCGGAGGCGCTCGAGACGCTCGCGCAGCGGGGCGAGGTCCTCGATCTCTTCGCCCTGACGGGAGACCAGCGCCTGCAGCTGGTGGTCGCGAGGCCGGCAGGCGAACAGCTGCTCGGCAAGCTCGCGCTCGGCGAGCTCGGCGCACCCCTCGATCCGCGCCTGGCGGCCAAGCGCCGGCCAGTGGAAGACGGCGGCGACAGCCGGGTTGCGGCGCAGCTCTGCGGCCTTGCGAGTCCACAGCGCCGTGGTGAAGACGAGGCCATCGCCCTCTAGGCGCTTGAGCGTGACAAGCCGGGCCGAAGGCCGGCCTTCCACCGTTGCCGTGACCAGGGTCATCGCCCGCGGCGCCGGGACCTCTGCGGCAGCGGCCTCGTCGAGCCAGCGGCCGAGGATCTCGAGCGGCTCGCTCACTGCTCCAGCCCCGCTCCGGTTGGCTCCTTGGGCCGCTGCTCGCGAGTCGCAGCCGTCCCGGCGAGCGCGAAGATCAGCGCGATCGCCATCAGGCCGTTGACCGCGGGACCCGCGATCGCCGCGATCCGCGACCACGGCTGGGCCACGTGACCGGCCAGGATCAGCGCGAGCGAGACGTTCTGAAGCATGTCGGCGGCGGCCGCCGCCGGCCCGCACCAGGCGAGCACCGTCGCCGCCTTGCGCAAGCGAGGCTTGCCGACCCGCGCGGCACGTCGCGCGACCGCCGCGCAGGCGCCGGCCGCAAAAAGGCCGTAGCCGACCAGGAACGGCAGGTCGAGCACCAACTGCCACCAGGCAGCCGCCTTCCCCGCCTCACCCCAGCCGGTGAGGATCTCCTGGCTGCGCGCCACCGTCCCGGCGTTCTCGAAGGCGATCAGCGAGGCGCCGTGGTCGGCCATCGTGATCATCGCGGGCAGCATCGCGGCGCCCGAGAGAAGCGTCAGCGCGGCGAGGATCCAGAGCGAGCGCGGCTTGCCGGCCCAGACGAAGAGGCGAGGCAATCCGCCCGTCTCGCCAACGTTGTGGTTCGAGTCCGTCGCGATGTCAAATTAGTATCATCATTCGAATTAGAACTGCAATCTGAATGAAGACGAAGCCAAAGCCAAAGAGAGAGACCCGCGCCGAGAAGCAGGCGCGCACGCGAGTCGAGCTGCTCTCCACCGCAGCCACGGTCTTCGCCCGTCGCGGCTACAACGGCGCCTCGGTGGAGGAGATCGCCGAGGAGGCGGGCTACTCGCACGGCGCCGTCTACTCCAACTTCGACGGCAAGGCCGACCTCTTCCTCGCCGTGCTCGAGGAGTACATGGCGGAACGGGCGCGCGAGCTGGCCGCAACCCAGGTCGAGCTCGCCGACGACGAGCCGATCGAGGCCCGCGCCCGGGCCCTCGCCGACCAGTGGATGGAGCGCTTTGCCAAGGACCGCGAGTCCTTCCTGCTGCACATGGAGTTCATCTCCCACGCCGGCCGCGACCCCGAGCTGGCCGAACGCTTCGGCACTCGCTCCGCCGCGCTGCGCGAAGCGATCGCCGGCTACATCGGCCACTACCAGGAGCAGGAAGGGATCGAGGCCGCCCTCCCCCCCGCCGAGCTGGCACTCGTCCTGCGCGCCCTGGGCATCGGCCTCTCCATAGAAGCCCTGGTCAGTCCCGACGCCGTTCGCGAGGACCTCTACGGCGACTTCGTCGAGCTGCTCGTCAAGCTCCTGCGCGAGCACGCCTCGTGACCGATCCCGCCTACAACCGGATGGGCCTCAACTACAGCGACTTCCGCCGCCCCGACCCTCGCATCGAGGCGGCGATCTGGGCCGCGCTCGGCGACGCCCGCAGCGTCGTCAACGTAGGAGCCGGCGCCGGCTCCTACGAGCCGGCCGACCGCGAGGTCGTCGCGGTCGAGCCCTCGCCGGTGATGATTGCCCAACGGCCGCCGGGAGCCGCTCCGGCCCGGCAGGGGGTCGCCGAGTCGCTGCCGCTCGAGGACAGGAGCGTCGACGCGGCGATGGGTGTGCTGACGATCCATCACTGGCAGGACCTCGACGCCGGCCTGGCCGAGATGCGGCGCGTCGCCCGCCGTCGCATCGTGCTGCTGACCATCGACGCCGAGGTCGTCGTCAAGAGCTGGATCGTCGCCGACTACTTCCCCGAGGCGGGTGTGCTCGACCGCGAAACGCTGCCGGCTATGCCGGCGCTGCGGGCCAAGCTGCCGGGCGCGGCCATCGAGCCGGTGCCGGTGCCGCGCGGCTGCCTCGACGGCTTCACGATCGCCCTCTGGGACCGTCCCGAGATGATCCTCGACCCCGAGGTCCGCCGCGCCGCCTCGATCTGGCACCGCATGCCGGCCGAGGCGACCGAGCGGGGGCTGGCGAAGCTCCGAGCCGATCTCGAGAGCGGGCGCTGGGACAAGCGGCACGGCCACCTGCGCAGCCAGGACGAGCTCGACATCGGCCTGCGCCTGGTCCGCCTCGAGCTGGGCGGAGCGCCAGAATGATCGCCGTGGAGAACCTGACCGAGCGCCTGGAAGGGTCGATCGTCGTGCTCGAGCCGCTGGCCGAGGAGCACGTCGAGGAGCTGTGGGAGGCAGCGCAGGCGGCCGAGATCTGGGCCTGGCTCGCGCACCTGAACAAGCGCGAGACCTTCGACAAGTGGATCGAGCTCTCATTCGAGGCCGCCCAAGCGGGGCGCGAGGGCATCTTCGTCACTCGCGAAGTGCGCAACGGCGAGGTCGTCGGCAGCAGCCGCTACCTGAACGTCCGTCCCGCCGACCGAGTGGTCGAGATCGGCTGGACCTGGCTCAACCCGAGCGCCTGGCGCAGCGGCGCCAACGTCGAGGCCAAGCTGCTGATGATGCGCCACGCCTTCGAGGCGCTCGGCTGCGTGCGGGTCGAGTTCAAGACCGACGCCCGCAACGAGCGCTCGCGTGCCGCGCTCGCCGCCCTGCCGGCGCAGTTCGAGGGCGTCATGCGCAACCACATGACCGTCCCCGACGTCGGCCTGCGCGACTCCGCCTACTTCAGCGTGATCGACTCCGAGTGGCCCGACGTGCGCGCCAATCTGGAACGGCGCCTCGCCCGGGGCGGTCAGGAAGCAACCCAGTCGCAGCCCGACCTCTCGCTGCGCTACGCCAGCGCGGCCGATGAGCTCGCCGTGCTCGAGCCGGTCTGGAACGCCCTGCAGGCGCACCACACGGAGATCACCCCGGACCTCGGCGCCCGCACCCCGAAGCGCTCGCTGTCCGAGGCCTGGCGAATCCGGCGCTCGAAGTACGAGCGCTGGCTGCAGGATCCCGACACCTTCTTCATCCTCGCCGAAGCCGGTGATCAACCGGTCGGCTACGCCTTCGTCACGATCGGCCCGCCCTATGCGGGCTGGCAGACCGGCGACCGTCTGGCCGAGCTGGAGACGCTCTCGGTCCTACCGGAGCAGCGAAGCGCCGGAGTCGGCGCCGCCCTCCTCGAAGCCGTCTGGAAGCGACTCGCCGAGCTCGGCGTCGAGGACATGGCGATCACGACCACGATCACCAACGTCGACGCCCAGCGCTTCTACGAGCGCCATGGCTTCCGGCGGCGCTTTGCCGTCTACTACGGCAGGTCGCCGGCGCTGTCCGCCGAGTAAATCGCGCTCAGCCGGTGCCGAGCGCCCGATCGATGAAGGGGCCGAGCAGCTCGCCGGCCTGGACGGCGGTCTCCTCGGGCGGGCCGCCGGGGGCGGTCACGTAGCTGATCGCGAGGCGGACCAGGGACTCGGCGAGGAGACGTGCCTTCTCGGCGGGAGCTTGCGGCCAGCCCTCTTCGATCGTCGCGGTGAGCCGGGCGGTGGCCCACTGGACGACGGGCATGCCCTGGGTGGTGACGAAGGGCAGCATGCCGCCGGTGCCGTCGTCGCTGAGCAGGATGCGGACCAGCGGATCCTCGCCGGCGCTGCGCAGGAAAGTTTCGAGGGCGGCGCCGACAGCGGCGCGAGGGTCGTCGAGATGCTGGCGGACCGCTTCATCGACGGCATCGAGGAAGCGTTCGCCCTCGTGGATGACGAAGGCCTGGCCGAACTCGTCACGGCTGCCGAACTCCTTGTAGAGGGTCTGGCGGCTGACTCCGGCGGCGCCGGCGATGTTGGACATCGTGATCTCCGACCAGGCACGGCTCTGCAGCTCGTCGCGCGCGGCGCCGAAGAGCGTCTCGCGCAACAGCGCCTTGGCGGCCTGCTGGTAGGGGGTGCGTGCGGTAGCCACCGCGCCAATCGTGCCAGCGGCGGCGGTCACGCGTCGAGGTCCCCCTCACCGGACTCGAAGTCGACCTTGTCGCGGACGCCGCAGTCGGGGCAGGCCCAGTCGTTGGGAACCTCGCTCCAGGGCGTGCCGGGTGGGAATCCCTCGCGCGGGTGGCCCTGCTCCTCGTCGTAGACGTAGCCGCAGCCGGGACAGCGCCAACGACTCACGACGCCGTCGCTCCATAGCGGGCGAGGATGCGGTCGCGCTTGCGCGGCTGGATGTTGGCGCGGCTGAGATCGCCGCCGTAGTGCTCGACCAGGCGCGGGTCCATCACCCGCCGCCAGAGCGGTGGGACCCAGGCCAGCACGATCATCCCGGCGTAGCCGGTGGGCAACTGCGGCGCCTCGTCGACGTGGCGCAGCGCCTGGTAGCGCCGGGTCGGGTTGGCGTGGTGATCGCTGTGGCGCTGCAGGTGGTAGAGCAGCACGTTGGAGGCGACGTTGTTGCTGTTCCAGCTGTGCTCGGGAAGGCAGCGCTCGTAGCGGCCATCCTCGCGCTTCTGGCGCAGCAGGCCGTAGTGCTCGAGGTAGTTGACGACCTCGAGCAACGAGAAGCCGAGGATCGCCTGGAGCACCAGGTAGGGCAGCACGACGGGCCCGAAGACGACGGCGAGCGCCGCGAACAGCACCACTGTCATCGCCCAGGCGCCGAGGATGTCGTTGTGCAGGCTCCAGTGCGACTTGCCGAGGCGGTCGAGGCGGGCGCACTCGATCCCCCAGGCAGAGGTGAAGCTGCCGGAGACGGTGCGCGGCAGGAAGGCCCAGAAGCTCTCCCCCAGCCGCGAGCTGGCCGGGTCCTCCGGAGTTGCGACGCGAACGTGGTGGCCGCGGTTGTGCTCGATGAAGAAGTGGCCATAGCCGGTCTGGGCCAGGGCGATGCGACTCAGCCAGCGCTCGAGGTCGTCGCGCTTGTGGCCGAGCTCGTGGGCGGTGTTGATGCCGATGCCGCCGACGACGCCCATCGTCAGCGCCAGCCCGAGGCTCTCCAGGGTCGAGAGGTCGCCACTCGACCACAGCCAGCAGGCGAGGACGAGGCCGGCGTACTGGACCGGGATGTAGAGGTAGGTGCACCAGCGGTAGTAGCGGTCCCGCTCGAGCCACTTGAGGATGCTGTCGGGCGGGTTGCTCGGGTCCACCCCGATCGCCATGTCGAGGATCGGGAAGACGACGAAGACCAGCAGCGGCCCGAAGAACCAGAAGAAGTCGAATCCCGTCGCCTCGACGCTGGCCCAGGCGATGAAGGGCGCGAAGGGAATGATCAGGCCGAGCAGCCAGGCGTAGCGCTTGGCGTCGCGCCAGGTCGCCGGATTGAGCTCGATCTCCGGCCCATGGTCGTGGCTATGAGTTGCAGCCTCCATCCCAATCTCTCCTTGTCAAATTAGCCAAGCGTGTACTTGTAGTTGACACAGTATCCCTATTTGTCAACCAAGTCAACGGATACCGCCAAATTGGATCGGTTCCGCCCCCTCTCGGTGCTCCTGTCAATCGATTGATTTTTCCTGAGCAAATTCGCAAAGATGCTGAGAACGATCTCGTTCCAGTACGGGGACGAGATCGTTTTCATCCATCCAGTCAAGGAGAGACAATGAAAGCAAGACGAATTGGAACACTCGTGTCGGTGCTCGGAGTGGCGCTGCTCGCGACGGGGCTGTTTGCCTCGCCCGCGTCGGCGATCAAAGCGGGCTACGAGCGGTTTGCCGGCTGCCCCAGCCCGGAAGAAAATCCCAGCGTCTTCATCTGCCAGCGAGCGGTCATCGACGGTGGCCACTTCCAGATGGGCAGCAAGGACGTGCCGATCACCAACCCGATCACGCTCTCGGGCGGTGTCACCTTCGACGGGAAAGTCTTTGCGAACAGCAAAGGCGGGCTGACGCCGGTCAAACAGCTCGTCCCCGGCGGCATTATCGGCCTGACCGGCCTCGACTGGCTGGTCGACTTCCTCAACCTGGAGGGACTGAAGCTCTACGCGGTGACCGAGCTCGCCGGGCAGCCACTGATCACCGAAGGGGGAACAGGGCTTGAACTGCCAGTCCGGGTCCACCTCGTCAACCCGGTGCTCGGGAACAGCTGCTACGTCGGCTCGTTCGCGAGTCCGATCAAACTCAACCTGACATACGGGACGACCAAACCGCCGGCGCCGAACAAACCGATCAGTGGGACCGAACCCACGAAAGCGGCCTCGGACCTGCCCGGGGTCGTTCGCGGTGAAAACGGGGTCTTAGTCGACAACTCGTTCGCCGCCCCGGGGGCCAACGGCTGCACGCTGACACTGTTCGGGTTCATTCCGTTCAGCCTCAACGGCCTGGTCAACAGCCAGTCCGGCCTGCCTGCCGCTGCCGGCACCAATGAGACGAAACAGAACCTCGACCTCGAGATCACCGTCCCGAGCGTCGTCTACCCGTAAGACACAGCAAGACGATCGGCGCGCGGCGGGGAACCCCGCCGCGCGTCAGGTCTGGCGAGGGTCGCGCCTAGATCTTCAGCAGGACCAGGGTGTTGACGACGAAGATGATCGCGAAGAAGATCGTCGCCCGGTCGAGGTTGCGCTCGACCATCGAGCCGCCGCCGAAGGCGCTGCCGCCGCCACCGATGCCGAAGGCGCCGGAGAGGCCGGTGTCTTTGCCGGAGTGCAGCAGGATCAGGAAGATCAGCACGCCACTGATGATCACCTGCAGGAAGCCCAAGAACGTGTACATGGTCGGGCGATTCTAGCTCCGGGAGAGCTTTCCCGGCTTGCCGTTCGCAGAATCGAGAATCTCGACCGCCTCGTTGCGCAGCTCGGCGTCGAGCAGGGCGAAGTCCTCGTCGGAGAGCTTGCCGGCGGCGTGGTCCAGCTCGGCATCGCGGATCTCGCGGTACTTGGCTTCCTTGAGCGCCTCCAGCTCGGGATCGGCGACCAGCGGCTGGCGGCGGGTGCGGCGCACCGGCCAGAGCGCGATCAATGCTCCGGAGAGGGCGATCAGGCCACCGATCCACATCCAGGTGACAAGCGGATCGATGATGACCCGGAAGGTGGCGGCAGCATCGTCGTTCAGGTAGCTCTTGGCGATCCGCTCGGCGGTCGCCGATTGCAGGCTCTGGATCTGAGCCAGCGCGGTCGGACGAAGCGCCGGGTTGGCCAGCGCCGCCTGCATCAGCTGCGCCACCGCTCGACACTGCGGTGGGGTGCCCGGGGCGCCTTTGACGCAAGCACGGAAACCCTCGTCAGCGGCTCGCACCTGGCGCTGAACGTCACTGAGATCGGGCTGCATCGAGGTCCAGAAATCGCTGCCCAGCCCTGGCTTGAGCCCGACCTCGCTGGTCGCCTCGCCTACAAAGTAGTCGGCGATCTTCCCCGTTTCGGCACCGGTCGGGCGAAAGTAGCGGCGGCTCGGCCAGACGACGAAGCTCTTGCCGTCCTGCTCCACCAGCACCTTGGCGCCAAAGGTGAGTGCCGCCTCGCTGACCCCGACGGTCGGCCTCTCATAGGTGACGGTGCGACCGTCGACCACGGCGCTCTCGCCGGGCCTCAGCTCGACGTCGCGATTGGTCTGGAAGCTCGAGGAGGCGGCGATCCCGATCAGCAGCACGGCGATGCCGGCGTGGACGATGTAGCCGCCGTAACGGCGCCGGTTGCGCGAGACGATCGCGACCAGCGCCGCCGGCATCGAGCCGCCGCGCAGCGAGCGGCGCGCCGCGGCGCCGCGCCAGAACTCCTGGCCGAGGCCGACGAGGGCGAAGCCGGCGAAGACGAAGAGGGCAAACGCCCAGGGCTCGTGGACGGCATCGGTGAAGAGCAGCAGGCCGATCGCCACCGCGGCCGCGGCCAGTGACGGCACCAGGAAGACCCGTTTGGCCGAAGCCCAGCTGACCCGGCGCCAGGCGAGCAGCGGCCCGATCCCGGTGAAGAGGACGAGCAGGATCGCCAGCGGCGTCGTGTAGCGGTCGAACCAGGGCGCCGCCAGCGAGGACTTGCTGCCGGTG
>Ga0164241_10001694_pt1 | contig 26150 bp, 23 predicted proteins | sample OricomyardsoilBY_FD_108780 | JGI IMG/M metagenome (GOLD analysis project Ga0164241, IMG submission 108780) | Backyard soil microbial communities from Emeryville, California, USA - Original compost - Back yard soil (BY) | ecosystem: Environmental > Terrestrial > Soil > Unclassified | place: USA... | reverse complement strand
TGCTGACGGGGGCAGATGGGTGGTTCGGGCGCCCATTCGAAGCGTCACGCTGCGGACCTCGCACCTCGCCGCGCTGAGCGGTCCCAACGGATCAGCGGGGCGATGGGGGCGCGCCGGCCGCCTGATTCGCGGTCTCGGAGTGGACGTCATTGGTCGGGGCCGGCTCGGAGTGGGCCAGCATGGTGACGGGCCCACCCGGGCGGCGCATCAAGCGCAGCATCGCCCAGCCGTATCCCCAGCCGGTGACCAGGAACGTCATGGCGACCAGGATCACCGCGCCGACGCCGTTGCCCTGGACCGGAAGGATGAATACGCCCAGGCAGAAGGCCAGCACGTAGGAGAGGTTGTTCGCGGTGTCGTACAGGGCGAACACCCGGCCCACGTAGGCGTCGTCGGAGTCGGCCTGGACCACCGAATCCATGCACACCTTGCTCGACTGATAAGCGAAGGCCACGGCGAACGTGGTGACCAGGATCGACCAGATCGTGAACAGGCTGCCGAACGCCACGACGATGACCGCGACCAGTGTGAGCAGCAGGACCAGCCAGCGGGTGCGACCCAGCCGGCGAACCACCGGCGCGGTGACGACGGCCCCGCCGAACACCCCGATCGCCCCGACCGCCAGCACCTCGGCGATGCCGGTCGGCCCCGGACGCAGCACCCACATGCCTTCGGTGAAATATTTCTGGAAGAGCAGCAGCACGACCATCGTGCACAGGCCGAACGAGAACCGGACGGCCATCACGACGAGCACGGCGAGCCCCACGGTTGGCCGTTGCACGACGTGATGCAGGCCGCTGGCGAAGCCCTGCAGCACGGCCCGCATGGTCTGCGCGGGTTCGTCCGTGTCGTCGGGCCCCAGCTCCATCAACCGGAATCGTGTGGCGATCACGGCGGCCGCGAGATAGAACACCAGGACGGTCGCGGTGATGATGGCGACCCGGCCGTGGGACTCGCCGAGCAGGCCGCGCAGCGCGATCGCGTACCCGCCGCCGACCGCGGTGGCGATCGCGCCGGACGTGGTGGCCAGGGCGTTCGCGCCGACCAGGGAATCCTTGGCGACGGTGTGCGGCATCGAGGCGGACAGGCCGGAGCCGACGAACCGGCCAACGCCCATGATCAGCAGTGCGGTGACGAACAGCACGATGTTGGGCAGATCGGCGGCGATCTGTAAGGCGACGATGCCGACCAGGGCGCAGCGGATCAGATTGGCCCACACGATCACCCGGCGCCGGCTCCACCGGTCCAGCAGCGCGCCGGCGAACGGCCCGATGATCGAGTACGGAAGCAGCAGCACCACGAACCCGGACGCGATGTCGGCCGGTTCGGTCTGCCGTTCGGGGCTGAACAACACGAGCACGGCCAGCGCACCCTGGAACGCGCCGTCCCCGAACGCGCACAGCACCCGGACATAGACCAATCGGCGCAAGGCGCGCACCTGGAGCAGGTGCAGCAGCCCCCGTACCGACGGCCTACCGGCCGAAACCTGCCCCGGGGTCGGCGGTCCTGCGGCGGTCACGGTCGAACGGTACGCGCGAACGCCGGATCTTTCCCACCCTGCTCCCGGCCGCGCACCGGCCGCGTCCGGGGGCGACTCGCCGTGTTCGGTGCGCGCGGATCGAGGCGGGATCGGAGAATGTTCGACGATGAAGGAGATCGAGTCGCTGCGGGCCGGGATGCTGCTGGTGGCCACCCCGAGCCTGCGCGATCCGCATTTCCGGCGGACGGTGGTGTACCTGGTCGCGCACAGCGCCGACGGAACCGTCGGGGTGATCCTGAACCGGCCGAGCGAGACCGCGGTGCAGAACGTGCTCCCCGGCTGGGCGTCGCACACAGCGCGGCCGCACGCGGTGTTCGCCGGCGGACCGGTGCAGACCTCGGCGGCGATGTGCCTGGGGGTGTGCCGCACCGGGACGAACCCCCGGGAGGTGTCCGGTGTCGTCGGGGTAACCGGGCCGGTGGTCCTGGTCGACCTGGACACGGACCCGAGTGTTGTCACCCAGTCGCTGCGAGGGATCCGCATCTACGCCGGCCGGGCCGGCTGGGACGCCGAGCAACTGGTCGACGAGATCGTCGAGGGGTCGTGGTACGTGGTGCCGGGGCTGCCCGACGACGTGCTCGCCGGCCCGCGGACCGATCTGTGGTTCAGCGTGCTGCGCCGCCAGCCGTACCCGATGTCGCTGCTTGCCTACCATCCGGGTGACCTGACCCGGAACTGACTTCGAGTCGGCCGAGCTTGCGAGTCGGCCGAGCTTGCGAGGCCGCCATTGGGTACAGGAGGAGGGCGCGCCAAGCAATCCGGTGACGGAGGAACCGGATTGCTCAGCGGCCTCCGAGTACGTCAGGCGGAGCCGGTGGCCGGCTCGCTGCTGCGGGTGAGCTTGCTGCAGCCGCCCCCGCCACAGCCGCACCCGCCGCACCCGGCGCCGCCGGATACGGGCTTGCGGGCTGGGATGGGCACGTGCCGGGCGGCCCGGTCGCCGAGCACTCCCGCGTAGACCAGCAGCGCGAAGGTGACGGTGAGGGCCACTACGACGGCCACCACCACCGCGACCGTGGACAGCGGCAGGACCAGGATCACCACGGCGAGCAGTCCGGCGATGGCGGCCGCGCCCAGCGCGACCGGCGCCGCGACCCGGTTGGCCACCCCGAACGCCTCGTCGCTGGCCATGCTGGCCGGGGTGCGCACTCCCATCCGACCGTCCCTGGTCAGCGCGCCCGCCCGGCCGCGCACGCCCACCACGCCGGACAACGCGGCCAACAGCAGCAGCACCACGGCAACGGGGACGGTCAGGGCAAGGGATGCGGTCGCCACGGCGGTCATCCTATTCGGCGCCGTCCGGGGCGCGGACCGAGTCACCCACCACCCGTCACCGGCAGCGCGGCATCCGGGTCGAACCGAAAGCGGATGAGTCGGCCACCGGCAGCGGAGTAGACTCCCGCGCATGGCGGTGACCCTGCTCCTTCACCGGCCGCGCTGATCGGACCCGTCGCGGGCCATCCGACGAGCGCGGCGATCCCTCCTGTGACGCAGGGGGGATTTTTTGTGCGATCGGCAGGAACACCACCGAACCAGGCAGGAACAGGAGCAACGGCGATGACCACGCAGAGCGAGGCGACCGAGACCAGGCCGGCCCGGCCGGCGGGTGACGAAACCGGCGGTGATTCGGCGCCGCCGTTCCGTTACACCGCCGGTCTGGCCGCCGAGATCGAGGCGCACTGGCAGGACCGTTGGGAGGCCGAAGGCACGTTCGAGGCGCCGAACCCGGCCGGGCCGCTGGCCCCGGCAGATGGTTCGCCGGTGCCGGCCGACAAGCTGTACCTGCTGGACATGTTCCCGTACCCGTCCGGCGCCGGCCTGCACGTCGGGCACCCGCTGGGCTACATCGGCACCGACGTGATCGGCCGATTCATGCGGATGACCGGCCGAAACGTGCTGCACACCATCGGGTACGACGCCTTCGGCCTGCCGGCCGAGCAGTACGCGGTCCGCACCGGCACCCACCCGCGCACCACCACCGAGGCGAACATCGCCCGCTACCGGGCACAACTGCGCCGGCTGGGCTTCGCCCACGATCAGCGGCGGAGCGTGGCCACCACCGACCCGGAGTTCTTCCGGTGGACCCAGTGGATCTTCACCCAGTTGTTCGAGGCCTGGTACGACGAGGCCGCGGGGAGCGCCCGCCCCATCAGCGCGTTGATCGAGGAGTTGGCGTCCGGCACCCGGCCCACTCCGGACGGCCGGGACTGGACGGAGCTGTCGTACGTCGAGCAGCACCAGGTGCTGGCCGGCTATCGCCTGGCCTACATCGACCAGGCCCCGGTCAACTGGTGTCCCGGGCTGGGCACGGTGCTGTCCAACGAGGAGGTGACCGCCGACGGTCGCAGCGCGATCGGCAACTACCCCGTGTTCCGGCGCAACCTGCGCCAGTGGATGATGCGGATCACCGCCTACGCCGACCGGCTGCTGGACGATCTGGACCGGCTGGACTGGCCGGAGTCGGTCAAGTCGATGCAGCGGAACTGGATCGGCCGCTCCTCCGGCGCACGCGTCACGTTCCCGATTGCTTCACGTGAAACGTTGCCCGGCAACGAGTCCCGCGCGATCGAGGTGTATACCACGCGGCCGGACACGCTGTTCGGAGCCACCTACATGGTGCTGGCGCCCGAACATCCGCTGGTCGATTCGATCACCACCGAGGCCTGGCCGCAGGCCACCGATCCACGCTGGACCGGGGGCGCGGCCACCCCTTCGCGGGCCGTCGCGGAGTACCGGCTGGCGGCATCCCGCAAGTCCGACCTGGACCGCCAGGAGAACAAGGACAAGACGGGCGTGTTCGTCGGATCGTATGCGACCAACCCTTCAAACGACGGTCTGCTCCCCATCTTTATCGCCGACTACGTGCTGATGGGATACGGCACCGGCGCGATCATGGCCGTGCCCGGCCAGGACATCCGGGATTGGGACTTCGCCACCGTCTTCGGCCTGCCGATCATCCGGACGGTGCAGCCGCCCGCCGACCACCCGGACGACCAGGCGTATACCGGCGAGGGCCCGGCGATCAACAGCGCCAACGACGAGATCAGCCTGAACGGCCTGGATGTCGCGACCGCCAAGGCGGTGACCATCGACTGGTTGGTGGGCAAGGGGTTCGGGCAGGCCGAGAGGCAGTACAAGCTGAGGGACTGGCTGTTCTCCCGGCAGCGGTACTGGGGCGAACCGTTCCCGATCGTCTACGACGAGCACGGCGTGGCCCTCTCGCTGCCCGACGATCAGCTGCCGCTGACCCTGCCCGAGGTCAACGACTACTCCCCGCAGTCGTTCGACCCGCAGGACGCCACCTCGCAGCCAGTGCCGCCGCTGGCCCGGGCCACCGACTGGGCCACCGTCGAGCTGGACCTGGGCGACGGCCCCAAGACCTACACGCGCGAGCTGAACGTCATGCCGCAGTGGGCCGGATCCTGCTGGTACGAGCTGCGCTACCTGGACCCGACGAACGACAAGACGTTCTGCGACCCTGAGGTCGAGCAGTACTGGATGGGCCCCAGGAATGAACAGGGCCGAGGAGGCGTCAAAGACCCGGGTGGGGTCGACCTGTACGTCGGCGGCGTCGAACATGCGGTGCTGCACCTGCTGTACTCCCGGTTCTGGCACAAGGTGCTGTACGACCTGGGGCACGTGTCCAGCGAGGAGCCGTACCGCAAACTGTTCAACCAGGGCTACATCCAGGCCTACGCCTACACCGACGAGCGCGGGCTGTACGCCCCCGCCGATGAAGTCGTCGAAGTGTCCGTGGACCGGTTCGAGTTTCAGGGGCGACCGGTCACCCGCGAGTACGGGAAGATGGGCAAGTCCCTGAACAATGTGGTCACTCCCGACGAGATGTGCGAACGGTTCGGCGCCGACACGTTCCGCATGTACGAGATGGGCATGGGGCCGATGGACATGTCCCGGCCGTGGCAGACCCGGGACGTCGTCGGTTCCCAGCGGTACCTGCAGCGGCTGTGGCGGCTGGTGGTCTCGGAATCCACCGGGGAGACGGTGGTCTCCGATGCCGAGCCGGACCTGGAGACACAGCGGCTGCTGCACCGGACCATCGACGGGGTGCGGGCGGACTACGCCGTGATGGGCTACAACACGGCGATCGCGAAGTTGATCGTGCTGACAAATCACCTGACCAAGTCCGGCGCCGCCGTACCGCGGTCGGTGGCCGAGGCGCTGGTGCTGATGACCGCGCCGCTGGCCCCGCACATCGGCGAGGAGATGTGGTCACGGCTGGGTCACCCCGAGTCGTTGGCGCACGGGCCGTTCCCGGAGGCCGACCGGGCGCTGCTGGTCGCCGAGCAGGTCGAGTACCCGATTCAGGTCAAGGGCAAGGTGCGGGCTCGGATCACCATGGATGTCACTGCTGGAAGGTCCGAAATCGAGGCGGCGGCGCTGGCCGAGCCGCGGATCGTCGAGTTGCTGGCCGGCGCCGCCCCCCGGAAGGTGGTCGTCGTGCCCGGCAAGATGATCTCGATCGTGCCGTGAGCGAGGCTTGCCGAGCGAACCGTTGGCACAGGCGCCGCCGCTGCGTCCGGGGTGGGCGGGCGGGTTCGTGGCGGCTTGCGAGGCGTCCCGGAAAAGGGGCGGCCTGACGATGACCGATTTCCTGGTCGGCTGCTACACGTTCGGGGCCGGCGGCCGGGGCCGTCGGATCGAGGTCGTCAGCCACGATGCGGCAACGGGACGCTGGGAGCTGCTCACCGATCATGACGTGGCCGAGCCGGTGGCAGGCGCGTCGTCGACCGAGCAGCCGGAGTCGCCGTCGTACCTGGCCTGGCATCCGGACGGCCGACACGTCTACGCGGTCGGCGAGGTGTCCGACGGCCGGGTCTGGGCGTTCGCGGTCGCTCGTGGCGGGCGAGGTCTGGCCGTGCTCGGGTCGGCGTCCACCGGCGGCGCGCACCCGTGCCACCTGGCCGTTGACCCGTCCGGCCGGGTGCTGGTCACCGCCAACTACACGTCGGGCAACCTGGTCGTGCACCGGCTGGGGCCTGACGGGCGCATCGGAGCGCGGACCCAGCTGGTGGCGCACGAAGGGTCGGGCCCGGACCCGGTCCGGCAGGCCGGCCCGCACGCGCACATGGTGTACCTCGACGGCGATCTCGTGTTGGCGGTGGACCTGGGCGCCGACCTGGTCGTCGCCTACCGGTTGGACGCCGAGGCGGCGACCCTGACCCCGCTCACCTCGACGCCGATGCCGGCCGGCTTCGGTCCTCGGCATCTGGTCACGATGCCCGGCGATGGTGTCGCGGTGGCCGGTGAGCTGACCGGCGAGATCGCCCTGCTGCGCCTCGAGCGGGCGACCGGTGCGCTGACCCTGCTCGACGTCCGCGCCGGCTCGGACGTCACCGAGGAGCCCTCGGCGCCCAGCGGCATCGCCCGGACGGCCGACGGCCGCCACGTGCTGATGGCGAACCGAGGTCCGGACACCGTCGTGTCGTTCCGGCTCACCGGCGAAACCCTTCGCCGGGTCGATGAGATCCCCGGCGGCGGCGCCCACCCGCGGGACATCACCGTGGTGGGCGATCGGGTGTATGTCGCGAATCAGGAGAGTGACGCGATCAGCGTGCTGCGCGTGGACCCGGACACCGGGGCGCTGGCGGGGACCGACAGCAGGTTCAGCACACCCAGCCCCACCCAGGTCACGCCGATGCCGGACACGCACACCCACCGGAGTTGACATGGCCGACTACCGAATCGTTCGGCTGCAGGTGCAGCGTGGGCCGGTCAAGGTCGGCAAGGCGCCGCTGCGCTCGTACCGGCCGACCGCGATCGTGTCGGTGGACCGCATCGTCGCCGGTCCGCGGGGAGTCCACGGCCTGACCGCCGACGGTGCGGAGATCCTGGACGTGCACCATCAGGACCACCCGCAGTCCCGGGATCCGAAGGGCCGGGCCGGCGTCCTGTTCATGGGCACCGGCGACTACATCGCGCTGCGGGAACGTTACGGCGACCATGTCGTCGACGGCATCGCGGGCGAGACGGTTCTGGTCGACGCCCCCGCGGGGCTTGCGCCGCTGAGCCTGCCGAGTGTCGTCACGGTGTCGACCGCGGACGGATCGCTGGAACTGCGGGACGTGCGGGAGGCCGGCCCGTGCGTGGAGTTCAGCCGGTTCTGCCTCCGGCAGGAGCCGTCGCCGACGGTGGACGACGCGGTCCGGCAGGCCCTGGTCGACCTGGACCACGGTGCCCGCGGCTACCGGTCCGTTGCGGCCGATGTGGCGACCATCCGCCTCGGCGACCTGGTCACGATCTGATGGCGCGGCCGCAGCCGAGGGACCGCGAGACCTTCCTGCGCACGTACGACGAGGCGATGCGCCGCTGGCCGGCCGGGACCGAGTTCACCGACCTGGTCTCGGAGTTCGGCACCACCCGGGTGTACTCGTGCGGCCCTGCGGCCGGGGCGCCGGTGGTGTTGCTGGCCGCCTACGGGGCGACGTCGGCGGAATGGAACGCACTGGCCCACGACCTGGCCGCCACCCGGCGGGTGCACGCCGTGGACGTTCCCGGCGACCCCGGCCGGAGCGTCGCCGAGGGGACCGCCCTGGCCACGCCGGCGGACCTGCGGCGCTGGCTGGCCTCGGTGCTGGACGGGCTCGGCGTACCGGCGGCCCGCCTGGTCGGTCATTCCTACGGGGCGTGGATCGCGCTGGACTTCGCCCTCGGGGAACCCGCGCGGGTGTCCGCGTTGATCCTCCTCGACCCGACCATGTGCTTTACCCCCCTGCTCAAGGGCTACATCCTGCGGGCCACCCCGGTGATGATGAAGCCGAGCGGGGCCCGGCGCACCGCGCTCATCCGTTGGGAAACCCGGGGGGTGTCCCTGAACGACCAGTGGCTGGAACTGACCGCGCTGGGCACCGACGCGTTCGGGCTCACCTCGACGGTGCCGACAAAGATCCCAGCCGCATCCGCCTTCGACTCGTTGCAGGCGCCCACCACCGTCGTGTTCGCCGGCCGCGGCCGGGTTCTGCACGCGCGGACCGCCGCCCGCCGGGCGGGTGCCCGGTCGACCCTGATCACCACCCACACCCTGGCCGACGCGTCCCACTACGGCCTGCCGATGACGCACCCACAGCGGATCGCCGAACTCGTCCGCGGCGCCGGCTGACGCGCGCCGCCCCACGCGGCACCCGACCAGCTCCGGCCACCGGCTACGCCAGTTCCTCGGCAAACGTCGAGACCGCGGCCGAAAGGGTGCGGTCGATGGCGTTGGAAATCTCGGTCCAGCGGTCATCCAGGTTGTCCGAGTACAGCAGCGTAATGCTGTCCTTGGCGGTCAGCCTCAGGGCGGGGACAGGTGCGACCGGTTCGACGGGCGCCGCCGTGGACTCGGTCTCGGTGATCGTCTCCGCGAAAACGGTCATCGCGAGGACGCCGGTCTCACCACGACCCACCTTCTGCACGACGACTGCATAGCGTAGGAGGACCTGCTGGACGTGTAGGTGAAGTCTGGTCCACCAGGCTCCCCCGGAAAGGTTGGCGAAGAAGCCGACCTCACGGGCGCTTCGCACAATCTGGCGATGCCAGAACCGCGATTCCGTTTCGCCCTGCCGGGCAGATCGCACAGTGGAACGCGCCGCGGGGTCGATCCTGACGAATTCAGCGACCAGCTCTTGACCAAGGGCCTCGAGGTTGGCGAAAAGTTCGACGAGATCGGACAGGTCGCCGTACTGCGCGAGCGTTACTCAGTGGTGGTCCCTGCTTGCTGAGTCAACGCGAACCGAGCTCGTCGATCGAGTAGTACGGCCTCGTATTGCCGCCGGTCGAAGTAGTAGCTGATGGGTGGCTCGGGTGGCCGTTTGCTGAGGAAGGTCGTCCCGTAGCGGGGGCGGCCCCGCCTTGCGGGATCAACCGCGAGGCGGGGCCGCTCCAATCCGACGAGTCCCGGCAGCGGGTCAGAATTCGATCTCGCCGGCGATGAACTTCTCCACGTTGTCGCGGGCCTGGTCGTCCGGGTACTGGACCGGCGGGGACTTCATGAAGTACGACGACGCGGACAGGATCGGGCCGCCGATGCCGCGGTCCTTGGCGATCTTCGCCGCGCGGACCGCGTCGATGATCACGCCGGCCGAGTTCGGTGAGTCCCAGACCTCCAGCTTGTACTCCATGTTCAGCGGGGCGTCACCGAACGCGCGGCCCTCGAGCCGGACGTAGGCCCACTTGCGGTCGTCCAGCCACGGCACGTAGTCGCTCGGCCCGATGTGCACGTTGCGCGCGCCCATGTCCCGGTCGACCTGCGAGGTGACGGCCTGGGTCTTGGAGATCTTCTTGGACTCCAGCCGGTCCCGCTCCAGCATGTTCTTGAAGTCCATGTTGCCGCCGACGTTCAGCTGCATGGTGCGGTCCAGGATGACTCCGCGGTCCTCGAACAGCTTGGCGAGCACCCGGTGGGTGATGGTGGCGCCGATCTGCGACTTGATGTCGTCGCCGACGATCGGCAGTCCGGCGGCGCGGAACTTCTCGGCCCACTCGGGGGTGCTGGCGATGAAGACCGGCAGCGCGTTGACGAAGGCGCAGCCGGCGTCGATGGCGCACTGGGCGTAGAAGCGGACCGCGTCCTCGGAGCCGACCGGCAGGTAGCAGACCAGCACGTCGACCCGCGCCTCGCGCAGCGTCGCGACCACGTCGACCGGCTCGGCCGGCGACTCGGTGATGGTCTCCCGGTAGTACCGCCCGAGGCCGTCGTGGGTGACCCCGCGCTGCACCGTGACGCCGGTCGGCGGCACGTCGGCGATCTTGATGGTGTTGTTTTCGCTGGCGTTGATCGCCTCGGACAGGTCGAAGCCGACCTTCTTGGCGTCCACGTCGAACGCGGCGACGAAGTCCAGGTCACGGACGTGGTAGTCGCCGAACTGCACGTGCATGAGACCCGGGACGTGACTGCCGGGCTCGGCGTCCTTGTAGTACTCGACGCCCTGGATCAGCGACGATGCGCAGTTCCCGACGCCGACGATGGCCACTCTGATGGTGCTCATTGACTTTCCTCCTGTGGGTCTGCCGGAGCCGGGTCGATCCCCCCGATGATGGGTGCTCCGGTGGGTGAGGCTGGCTGGATGGGGGTTGTGCGGGACCTCGGCGGTGGGCGTGGTGTGTCGTCCGCCCGCAACCGGCCGCGCTCGGCGTCGATCAACTCGTTCAGCCAGCGCACCTCCCGGTCGGAGGCCTCCAGGCCCAACTGGTGCAGCTCGGCCGTATAGGTGTCGAACCGGTCCGCGGCCCGGCCGACCGCGGAACGCTGGCCCTCGCGCCGTTCCTCGACCCGGCGTCGGCGGCCCTCCAGGATCCGCATCCGCGCCTCCGCCGACGTGCGGGAGAAGAAGGCCAGGTGCACGCCGAACCCGTCGTCCGACCAGGACTGGGGCCCGGTGTCACCGAGCAGGTCGGCCAGCCGCTCCTTGCCGTCGGCGGTGATCCGGTAGGTCACCCGGGACCGCTTGGAGGACAGCGGCACCGCGTCGGCGTCGACGACCGGATCCTCGGTGGACACCTGCCCGGCAGCCTCCAGCCGGCGCAGCGTCGGGTACAGCGATCCGAAGCTGAACGCGCGAATGGTGCCGAGCGTGGCGGTCAGGCGTTTGCGCAGCTCGTAGCCGTGCATGGGGGCCTCGGCGAGCAGACCCAGGACGGCCAGCTCGAAGACCGTTGAGCTCTCCTTGGCGATCACGCACCTCCCTTGCCCGGCATCGCCGACTTCCTGGATATCGCGGTTCACCGGGGACATCGCAGCCGCGGAATGCGGTGTGACAGGCTGTCGGCATCGCGGTGCACGCTACAACGCTCGGTTATATCGACACGATACATCGACCAGCGGCATGGCGAGCCCGGGGGCGCGCCGACACTCCGATGCGCCGACCGCTGTTTGTGACTCTGCCGGTGCCGAAGGCCGCCACCCCACATCCACACCAGCAGCCGAAGAAGGCTGCTCACGTGGATCTCGTCGGGATCGCCCCCGACGGCGACCGATGGACCCAGATGAAGCAGTCCGTTTACCCCTGTCCAGAGGTTGCGGATGCAACTTCAAGGGTTAGTGCACCAACTATTGGGGTACACTTTAGGCATGACCCTGACTCAGGACCCGCCCGCCGCTGCGGATCCACTGACCCTGGACCAGCAGGTGTGCTTCGCCGTGGTGGTGGCCGCACGCAGCGTGGTCGCCATCTATCGCCCGATCCTGGAGCCGATGGGGCTGACCCACCCGCAGTACCTCGTCATGCTGGCGTTGTGGCAGCACGCGCCGCTGTCGGTCAAGCGGCTGTCGGAGCTTCTCCAACTGGATCCCGGCACGCTGTCACCGCTGCTCAAGCGACTCGAGGCGGCCGACCTGATCGTCCGCCGGCGCAACGCCGCCGATGAGCGCCATCTCGCCGTCGAGCTGACTGACCGCGGACGGGCGCTGCGTGACCGGGCACTGCAGGTTCCGCCCGCGGTCATCGACCGGTTGGGCTTGCCGATCGACGAACTCCAGGCCCTGCACGCCTCGCTGACCCGGGTGATCGAGGCCACCCAGACCACCCCGAACCATCAGGACGCCGACCGATGATGACGCAGGCAGCACAGGAAAGCGGTCTGTTCGGTGACGGTGGGTTCGGCACCGTGCTCCTCATCGTCGGCATGATCGTCGCGGTGGCGGTCGTGTCAGGCCTGGGCTTCATCGCCCGGATGAACGACCGGTCCGCCGACCGGAAGGCCCGAGGTGAGGTCGCCGAGCCACCCCGGGCACCGGAGTCGGACGAGGGCTGAGCGCCCTCAGACTCCCTGCCGGGATGGAACTCTCGGCCGCTACCAGGCCGAATCGGCGGCGGTACCCGAAGTTGCCGATTGGTGCGCCGGGGACCATGACGCGATCCGATACCCCCCGCGTACCCTTGGCCGGGTGCGGACGCAGCGGGGACTGGTGGACTACGCGCTGAAGCGTCGTGCGCGGCTCGCGGAGGTCCGGTCCGGTCGCGTCGGCATCGACGACGTCTGCGACGCGTCCCCCTACTTGTTGCGCGCCGCGAGGTTTCACGGCGTGCCCACCGATGTGGTGTGCCCGATGTGCCGCAAGGAGCCGTTGACCCACGTCTACTGGGTGTTCGGTGACGAGATCAAGCACATGGCCGGATCCGCCCGGGTCCCGGACGAGTTGGAGTCCATGGCCGGCACCTTCGGCGAGTTCTCCGTGTACCAGGTCGAGGTGTGCCGGACCTGCTCGTGGAACTACCTGGTGGCGGCGTTCGTGATGGGTAAGGAGGGTGAGCCCGCGCCCCGGCGGCGCCGCGCCGTCAAGTAGCCGGCCGGCGGCGAGCGGAACGGTACCGTGCCCAGACGAACCGGCCTGATCAGGCCGAACGGTCGGCCGCCCGGTCCAGCGCGCCGCGGACGAGGGTCACCACCTCGTCCGCGGTCAGCTCCCCGCCCTGGCGTGCCGGCCGATCGACCTGCGCACCACCGAGCCGGGTGCGCAGCCGGTCGGCCAGTTCGTCGAGCCGTCGCGCGTCCGGTCGGTATGCCGGCGCGGGCGCGGTCTTCCGCTGACACGCACCCAGCAGCACGGCCGCGTTCTCCGGATCGCCAACCCGGGCGAGCACTTCGGCGACCGTACGAAAGGTGGTCCACCGTTGGGTCCAGTTGCCCAGCCGGTGCCAGTGCTCGATCACCTCGGCGAACAGCGGCACCGCCCGGCCCGGATCCTCGTGCCGGGCGGTGACCGACGCCAGCGAAAGCAGGGCCACCCCGGTGAGGAACCGATCGCCCAGTTGCCGGGCATCGGCGACCGCCCGGTCCAGGAGCGTCGCCGCCCGGGCCGGGTCCAGGTCCATGAGCACCGGTAGGTCACCCTTGAACCGCTCGCCGGCCCCCGCCAGCGACATGATCACGACGACCAGGCGGCGGAGCTGCGCGGCGACCTCCAGGTCGGCGAGCTCCGCATAGGCCGGGCCCCGCCACAACCCCGGCGCGGCCGCCGCCTGGTCGTCCGCGCCGACCGGATCGACGGCCAGCCGGTCGGTGGCCCGGTCGACGAGGTCGGCGAACAGTTGGGCGTCATAGTCGCCCGGGCTCAGCCGCAACAGGTAGCCGGGCGGTCGGGTGAGTAGACGGTCCACCAACCCGGCGGTCACCAACCGGCCGCGCAACCGGGAGATCACGGTGTGCAGGGCGGCCTCGGGATTGGCGGGCGGCTTGCGTTCCCAGATGAGGTCGACCAGCCGGTCGGCCGTGAGGACGACGCCGGCGTGGATGACGAATACGGCGGCCGCGCGCCGCAACCGGGCGGACCCCCGGCCACCCGACCCCAGGCCACCCGACCGCGCGACCAACTCGATCGGGCCCAGGACCCTCAGCGCAGGGTCGGCCTGGGATCGCCGGGCGGCCTGCGGTTCCGGCTCGGACGACATGGTTCACCAGCGTAAGAGTGTGTTGACAGACCGGGCCAGTAGCATCGCGCCGTGACCGCGACCCCCCCGGATGACGCCGCCGCGCCGGGTGGCCGTGACGAATCGGAGCCGCCCGACCCATCGGTTGATGCCGACGGGGCGGCCGCGATCGAATCGGCTGCCGACTCCGGCGAACTGCCGCGGTCGGCTTCGCTCGGCCCGGCCGAACGGGTCGTCCCGACCTGGACGGACCCCACCGCCCGCCGGGCCGCCGACCTGATCGGCGGCCCGCTGGGCCGGCACGCGCAGGTCGGCCGAAACCGGATCATCACGCCGCTGCGGGTCTGCCTGCTGATGGCCATCGTCATCCTGATCTGCGGATGGCTGTTCAAGGCCGCGTGCATCCAGACCGGGCCGGACGGCAACCTCGACCAGGGCGGGCAGCGGCCGTGGATCACCGCCTGCTACACGGACGTGGTTCCGCTCTACGGCAGCCATGAACTGGACGTCGGCGCACTGCCGTACAAGACCAGCTGGCTGGACAACGGCGAGGTCCGGTACATGGAGTACCCCGTGCTGACCGGGTTCTGGATGTACGCGATCTCCGGCCTCTCACACGGCTACATCGCGATCGCCAAGGCCACCGGCCTGCTGCCCGATCCGCTGGACGTCGGCGCCTACTTCACCATCGGCGCCATCGCCCTCGGACTGCTCTATCTGTGGGCGGTCGCCTGCACCGCGAAGATCGCCCGGCGGCGGATCTGGGACACCGCGATCATGTGTCTGTCACCCCTGTTGATCGTGCACGCCTTCACCAACTGGGACCTGCTGGCCATCGGCCTCACGGCCGGCGCCATGCTGGCCTGGGCCCGGCAGAAACCGATCCTAGCCGGGGCGCTGTTCGGCCTGGGCACCGCGGCCAAGCTGTATCCGGTCCTGCTGCTCGGCCCGCTGCTCATCCTGTGCCTGCGGGCCGGGAAGATGCGTGAGTGGACCCGCACGGCCAGCACCGCGGCGGTCGTCTGGCTGATTATCAACGTGCCCGTCATGCTGGCCTGGCCAGCCGGCTGGTACGAGTTCATCCGCCTGAACTCCGAACGGCCACCCGAGTACGACTCCTGGTACTTCATCTACGCGACGCTGGCCCGGTCGTCGATCTGGGACGCGGCCCCCGGGGCGGACAGCCCGACGTTGGTCAACCTGTTCTCGCTGGTCCTGTTCGCGCTGGCGTGCGTGGCTATCGGTTGGTTCGGGCTGTCGGCACACCGGCGGCCTCGATTTGCCCAGCTGGCATTCCTGGTCATCGCCGCGTTCCTGCTGACGAACAAGGTGTGGTCGCCGCAGTACTCGCTGTGGCTGCTGCCGCTGGCGGTGCTGGCGCTCCCGCGGTGGCGGCCATTGCTGTTCTGGCAGGCGTCGGAGGCGATCGTCTGGGTGTTGCTGATGCTCTCCTTCGCCGGTGAGGCGAACAAGGGCCTTTCCATCTATCCGTTCATCAACGCCGCTCTGGTCCGCGACGCCATCGTGCTGATGCTGGTTTGCCTGGTCATCCGGGACGTGCTGCGGCCGGACAGGGATCTGATCCGGATAGCCGGCGACGACGATCCGTCCGGCGGTGTGTTGGAGAACGCGCCGGACCGGTTCACGCTCGCCTCGCTCCCGGGTCTGCGGGCGCGCCGACGGGCATCGGTGGAACCTGCCGACGTCGGACCCACCGACCGGTCGAAACAGCCCGAGCCGGTGCCCGGGCGCCCCGGTCGGCTCGTCGTTCCTGACCGCAGCACCGCTCCGGAGGCCGAAACGGAGTGACCTTGCCCGCGCGCCGCCCACCCATGCGGCCCGCTCGATGGCACGCTCCCAAGGATGACGACGGGGCGACAACTGCGTCGCCTGAGCATCACCGTGCTCAGCCTGTGCACCGTGGCGTTCGCGGGCCTGCACCTGTGGGGTGGACCGGACGCACCCGCCGCGGCCCGCGCCGCGGTACCGGCGCCGCCGTCACCGACCTCCGCGGCAACCGCCGCATCGTCGGACGTCCATGTCTCGTCGAGCCCGCAGCTCCGCCCTGCGGGCACCATCACCCTCGCGTTCGCCGGGGACGTCAACTTCGAGGGGCGCACCGCCGACCGGCTCGCCGCCGACCCGGCCACCGTGTTCGGCGCGGCTGCTCCCGGTCTGGCCGCCGCCGATCTGACCGTCGTGAATCTGGAGACGGCGATCGCGACCGGCGGTGAGCCCGAGCCCAAGTCCTTCACCTTCCGTGCCCCGCCGTCTGCGCTGGACGCGCTGCGGGAGGCAGGTGTGGACGTCGTGTCCATGGCGAACAATCACGCCGCCGACTACGGCGCCGGAGGCATCGCCGAGAGCCTGGCCGCGATAGGGTCGTCCGGCTTCCCGGTGATCGGCTTCGGCGCCGACCGGACCGCAGCCACCGCCCCGCACCGGGCCGTGATCCAAGGGGTGCCGGTGACGATCTTCGCGGCCAGCCAGGTACCCGACCGCACGCTGAACGTGTGGACCGCGACCGCGGACTCGCCGGGCATCGCCAGTGCCGCCGATCCCGGGCTGATCGAGGCGGTGGCAGCAGCGGCGGCCGCCGGCGAGACGGTCATCGTGTTCCTGCACTGGGGCACCGAATACGTCAGCTGCCCCGACCTGGACCAGTCCGCACTGGCCGAGGCGCTGGCCGCGGCCGGCGCAACCGCGGTGATCGGCACCCACACGCACGTGCTGCAGGGCGCCGGCTGGCGGGCCGACGGCGTCTACGTCGCCTACGGCCTATCCAACTTCCTGTGGTGGCGCTCGTTCGGCAACGAGCAGGACGACAACGGTGTGCTGACCCTGACCATCAGGGACCGCCGGGTGGTGCGGGACGACTTCGTGCCCGCCCATCTGGACGACTCCGGCGTGCCGGTCCCTGCGACGGGCGCCCAGGCCGACCGGATCAACGCGCAGTGGGACCGGGTGCGTCGCTGTACTGAACTGACCGACGAACCGCCCCGCTGACGATCCCTCCGCCGCGCGAAGGTGCCGATGGCGATTACGACAGGGCGGCAGCCTTGGCCCGCAGGGAGGCGATCACCTTGCGGGCCTCGGCAACATCCTTGATCCCGGAGCTGCGGCCCACCAGGGCGCCGGTCTTGCCGCGGTAGACGAACCGCGCGACATGCGGGCCGGGGGGTTCCAGCGAGTCGGCGATGGCCGGGTCGACATCGTCAGCGCCGATGGGGATCACCGTCCTTTCGCAGCTCGCCGCGGGGCTTGTCCCAGCTTCGTCGGGGCTGCCTTGGCGCTCGTCCGGTCTCGTGGTTCACCGTTCGTGATCAAGCATACGACCGGATCGACGCAACGGGGCGGTGCGATCACCCGGAGCGGCTCGTTGATCTATCCGGCCGACTGCGACGCCGGTGCACCGTCGCGGCCGTCGCCACACCGGCGGCGGCGAGCAGGATCGCCGACCAGCCAGCCGTTCGGCCCGGCTCCGGGACGGGCACGGTCATGTACAGGCCGGCCAGGATGAGCAGTGCGCCGGCCCCCATCAGATGCCGCCGCGGACGGCGCAGCACGGCGGCGACGATCCGGTCCTCGGGCGTGCGGGCGATCCAGGTCAGCACGATGGCTCCGGCGGCGGACAGGATTGCGGCGGCGGTCGGGGCGACGGTGGCGCCGGGCAGCCACAGGTCACGGAGGAACCGGCCCAGCAGGATGACCGCGAAGGTCGCGGTGACCAGCCAGACCACGGCGAAGCTCTGACTGACCACGCCGTAGCGCCGCGGCACGAGACCGACCACCACCGCCGCAGTCGACAGCCGGGCCCGGGGCCGGACCGCCAGATGGCCGGTGCTGACCCCGTCCGGCGGCAGTTCGGCCGAGGTGCGGTGCACCTCCGAACCGGTGACCTCGGTCAGGGTCAGGGAGGTGATCTCCAGCAGCTGCGGGCTGAGCAGCTCGAAGTGGTAGCTGCCGGCGACGCCGAAATGCTGTAGATCCCAGCTCATCTCGAACCGCGGCCGGTCGTGCGGGTCATTGCGGGTGTCCAGGTACGAGTACTTGACCACGCATCGTCGGTCGAGCAGGGCGGCGTCCAGCTCCACCGCCATCAGGAAGCAGCGGCTGAACACCTCGACCATGGAGAAGAACATGGCCGCCTCCACCGGGTCGACCAAGGCTTCGCCTACGCCCGAGCCCCCGCCCGAGCCCCCGCCCGAGCCCCCGCCCGCGTCCCGGTCCTGCAGGAACTGCCGCAGCCGGTCCGTGGCCTGCCGGCCGCGGCGCAGGTCGGAGGACACGACGTCCTCGACGAACAGGCCAACCTCGAACGGCTCGTCGGCCGGTGGATACCCGTAGGTGGCGGCGGCCAGTGCACGCAGGAAGGCCGCCGACAACCGGCTGTTGGCGGAGGACTCCAGCAGCGGGACGGGGAGCTCGTCCGGGCCGACCGCGCTGAAGCAGCTCAGCGGACCCTTCTGCAGCAGGGTGACCGGCACCACCACGGCACCCCGTGAACCGGTCAGGGCCAGCTCCGCGGGAACGGTCAGGTCCACCGAGACGTGGTGGATGGTGTCCCCGGTCGGCTGGATGTCGACCCGCTCGACCTGCCGGTGGATCCAATCCTCGGACCCCAGGATCAGCTCGATCAGCTTCTGCCCGTCGGTCCGGGCCGGGTCGACCGTGGGGTCGACAGGGGGAAGATCCCGGGGGCGGTTCGGCATGCGGTGCAGCGTAGGGCGCAGATCCGACAGCCCGGTGCGTCCGCGGCCCGCCCCGTTTTTGACCATTCGGGCAGGTGCTCGTACCGGAGTGGGCGGAAAGTCCACCTATGGCCCGATCAACTCGAGGGGGATTCCGTCCTGATCGGACGAGGCGCGGTCACGACGGGCCCAGAATGATGACATCCTGTGCAGTGGCAATCCGCCGGGCAGGATTGCGACCGGTGTCGTCCGACGATGCCGGACTGCGTGGTTGATGTCGGTCAGGTGGCTGCCGTGGTCGAGCGCGCAGCGGACAACCTGACCCAGGAGATGCGCCGATGACGAACAGAACCGCCAACAAGCCGGTCAAGACCCTCTCCGAGGTGATCATCCGGTTCGCCGGCGACTCGGGCGACGGCATGCAGCTCACGGGCGACCGCTTCACCACCGAGTCCGCCGCGTTCGGCAACAGCCTGTCCACCCTGCCGGACTTCCCGGCCGAGATCCGGGCCCCGGCCGGCACCCTGCCCGGGGTGTCCGCGTACCAGCTGCACTTCGCCGACCACTCCGTGGTCACCCCAGGCGACGCGCCCACAGTCCTGGTCGCGATGAATCCGGCGGCACTCAAGGCGAACCTGTCCGACCTGCCGCGGGGCGGCACGATCATCGTGGACACCGACGAGTTCACCAAGCGCAACCTGGCCAAGGTCGGGTACGCGACCAGCCCGGTCGAGGACGGCAGCCTGGCCGACTACCTCGTGCACCCGGTCAAGCTCACCTCGCTGACCGTGGACGCGGTGGCCAAGGTCGGGGTCAGCCGCAAGGACGCCGAGCGGGCCAAGAACATGTTCGCCCTGGGCCTGCTCTCCTGGCTGTACCACCGGCCGCTGGAAGGCACCCGCCGCTTCCTGGAGACCAAGTTCGCCGGTCGCCGGGAGGTCCTGCGGGCCAACCTCGTGGCCCTGGAGGCCGGCTGGTCCTACGGGGAGACAACCGAAGGCTTCGCGGTCAACTACGAGGTCAAGCCGGCCAGCCTGCCCCCCGGGCGGTACCGCACCATCCGCGGAAACCAGGCGTTGGCGTACGGCCTGGTCGCGGCGGCCGAACGGTCGAACCTGCCGCTGTTCCTGGGGTCCTACCCGATCACCCCGGCGTCCGACATCCTGCACGAGCTGTCGGCGCTCAAGCACTTCGGCGTGCGCACCTTCCAGGCCGAGGACGAGATCGCCGGGGTGGCCGCAGCCATTGGTGCCTCCTACGGCGGCAGCCTGGGCGTCACGACCACGTCCGGCCCAGGCATCTCGCTCAAGGCCGAGACCATCGGCCTGGCCGTCGCCCTGGAGCTCCCGCTGATCGTCGTAGACGTGCAGCGCGGCGGCCCGTCCACCGGGCTGCCGACCAAGACCGAGCAGGCTGACCTGCTGCAGGTGCTGTTCGGCCGCAACGGGGAGGCGCCGGTCCCGGTCGTCGCCGCGCAGACCGCGTCCGACTGCTTCGACGCCGCGGTGGAGGCGGCCCGGATCGCGCTGACCTATCGCACCCCGGTATTCCTGCTCTCCGACGGGTACCTGGCCAACGGCTCCGAACCCTGGCTGATCCCGGAGGTGGCGTCGTTGCCCGACCTGCGGGTCCAGTTCGCCACCGCGCCGAACGACGGCGAGCACTTCCGGCCCTACCTGCGGGACCCGGTCACCCTGGCCCGGCCGTGGGCCATCCCGGGCACACCCGGCCTGGAGCACCGGATCGGCGGCATCGAGAAGAAGGACGGCACCGGCGAGATCTCCTACGACCCGGCCAACCATGACCACATGGTGCGCACCCGGGCGGCCAAGGTGGCCGGGATCGAGGTGCCACCGCTGGACGTCGACGACCCGGACGGGAACGCCGAGTTGCTGGTCTTGGGCTGGGGGTCAACCTACGGTCCCGTCACCGGAGCTGTCCGGGTCCTGCGGGCCCAGGGTGTCCCGGTGGCGCGGGCGCACCTGCGCCACCTGAACCCGATGCCGGCCAACACCGAGGAGGTGCTGCGCCGCTACCGCCGGGTGGTCGTCCCCGAGATGAATCTGGGTCAGCTGGCATTGCTGATCCGCGGCCTGTACCTGGTGGACGCGATCGGCATCAACCAGGTACGTGGTCAGCCGTTCCGGGTGGACGACCTGGTCGACGCCATCCGATCGGTCCTCGACGGCACCGCCACCCGCACCGCGGTGGGCAGCGCCGGGCGCTATGGGCGATCGCCGACGATCCCGTCGATCCCGATCGGGGACGAACCCGGTTCGACCGACGATGCCGAGCCGGTGCTGCTGCCCGCGCACGCGGGAACGGGCCCGGCCACGAACGGAGGAGCGCGATGACCGAGCCGACTCAGCGGCCCGTCCGGCCGGCCCGGGGAGGGGTCACGGCCGTCTCCCTGGCCGGAGCCCCCGCGCTCAAGCTGATCCCCAAGGCCGAGAGCGCCCTGACCGCGAAGGACTTCAAGTCCGATCAGGAGGTCCGGTGGTGCCCGGGGTGCGGGGACTACGCGATCCTGGCCGCCGTGCAGGGGTTCATGCCGCAGCTGGGCATCCGCCGGGAGAACATCGTGTTCGTCTCGGGCATCGGCTGCGCCGCCCGTTTTCCCTACTACATGAACACCTACGGGATGCACTCGATCCACGGGCGGGCGCCCGCTATCGCAACCGGTCTGGCGGCCAGTCGACCGGATCTGTCGGTGTGGATCGTCACCGGCGACGGCGACGCGTTGTCGATCGGCGGCAACCATCTGATCCATGCGCTGCGGCGGAACGTGAACCTGAAGATCCTGCTGTTCAACAACCGGATCTATGGGTTGACCAAGGGCCAGTACTCGCCGACCTCCGAGGTCGGCAAGCGCACCAAGTCGACGCCGCTGGGCTCGGTGGACACCCCGTTCAACCCGGTCTCGGTCGCGTTGGGTGCCGAGGCCAGCTTCGTCGCCCGGACCATCGACTCCGACCGGAAGCACCTCACGTCCGTGCTGCAGGCGGCGGCGGTGCACCAGGGCACCGCGCTCGTCGAGATCTACCAGAACTGCAACATCTTCAACGACGGCGCGTTCGAGCCGCTCAAGGACGCCACCAGCAAGGACGAGGCGACCATCCGGCTCGAACACGGCCAACCGATCCGGTTCGGCATCGGCGGGCACCGCGGGGTGATCCGCAATTCGCGCGGCCGGCTGGAGGTGGTCGACGTCGACCAGGTCGGCGAGGACGCACTGGTGGTGCACGACGCCCACGAGGAGGATCCGTCGACGGCGTTCGCGCTGGCCCGGCTGGCCAACCCCGACAACCTGGACAACACCCCGATCGGGGTGTTCCGCGACATCACCCGCGGTACCTACGGTTCGGCGATGCAGGCGCAGATCGACACTGCGATCGCCACCCACGGTGTCGGTGATCTGGCCGGCCTGCTCGCCGGCCGGGACACCTGGACCGTCCGCTGACCGGTCAACACGGCTCGGGCGACCCCGGACCGCGAGCCGCGGACGAGGCGGCCGACACCCACCCGGCCTCCGCCCCAGCCGGCTGGATCGGACCCCAGCGCCGCCCGCCGTACGGTCGCAACCCGCTGCTGGCCGCGCACGGCGTGCGGGCGCGCGCGGAGATCGTGGAGGCGGCCCGCGACCTGTTCACCCGCTGCGGGTATCAGGGGACCACGGTCGAGGCGATCGGGGAGGCGACGGGTCGGTCCGGGGCGGCCGTCTACCAGTACTTCACGGGCAAGTTCGAGATCTTCGCCATCTTCCTGCGGGAACACGCCGTCGAGCTGCGAGCGCTGGGCGAACGGTTCCCGCTGGTCACCGACGACCGGGCGGGTCGGCTTGCGCTCGAGGACTGGCTCGGCCAGTTCATCGATCTGCACGAGCGGCATGCCGGCACCTTCCTGTCGTGGTCCCAGGTCCAGTTCACCGAGCCCGAACTGCGCTCCATGGATCAGGACGACTTCCTCGCCTACCAGGGCGCGGTGGTCGACCGGTTGACCCGCTCCGGCGCGCACCCGCCGATGCCAAACATCGTGCCGGTGTGCATGCTGTCGGTGGTCGCATGGAGTACGTTCCTCAACGCCCGGCGGGCCGAACCGGTGGACCGGACGGCGCTCGCCGATGCGTTGGCTGGAATGCTGCACCCCTACTTGTTCGCCCACGACCTCGGTCCGCAGCCCGGTGACCGGGCGGACCCGGCCGTACATCCCCTGCCGACGATCCCGCTGGGCGACAGGCTGGGGCTGCGCCGGCCGGTCACCCGGCGCGGCGCCGGCACCGTCCAACGCATCCTGCAGGCGGCGGCGGACCGGTTCGGGGCCAACGGGTACCGGGGCACCAGCCTGAACGACGTCGCGGCCCGGGCCGGGGTGAGCCATGGCAGCGTCTACACCTACTGGGCCGATCGGGAGGCCCTGTTCGGCACCCTGGCCGGCGACGTGGTGGCCGCACTCGAGGGCCAGCGACAGTTGCTGGCCGACCTGACGTCGATCGACGGCGGGATCGACCGGTGGGTCGACGGGTGGGTGTCGATGCTCGATCCGCACGGCAGCGTGCTGCACGTCTGGCAGCACGAGGTCGACGCGGCGGGACTGGGCGCCCTGACCGCGCGACGCGAAGCCGCGCTGGACGGCACCGTGGCCACGCTGATGGCACTGGCGCCGGACCTGCCCCGCGACCCGACGCCGATGCGGGTGGCCCTGCGGGCGGTGCTGACCGACGTGCCCTACGCTCTGTCGACCCAGTCGGGTGTCCTGCCCCGATCGGACTCCGCCGGATTCGTCGCCGGGCTGCTGAGATCGGCGCTGGGTCTGACCCGGTCGGGGTGGTGACCGATCCGCTGGTCGCCCGGCTCCGAGCCGAGTTGCGGCACGCCGCCGAACCCGGGCGGGCGGCCGGCATGCAGGCGTACATGCGTTCGGTGATGCCGTTTCTGGGTGTGCGCAGGCCCGTGGTGCGGCGCATCGTCCGAACCGGGGCCGCCACGAATCCGCCCGACGGTCTGCCGGGCCTGCTCCGCAGCACCACTGTGCTGTGGCGGGAGGCGACCCACCGCGAGGAGCGCTACGCGGCCACCGATCTGCTGGGGCTGCGGGTCGCCCGCGGGCGGCCGGAGGTGGTACCGCTGTGCACCGAGATGATCGTCGCCGGCGCCTGGTGGGATCACGTGGACGGCGTCGCGCCGCTGGTCGGTGCGGTGCTGCGAGGGCACCGGTCGGATGTCGAACCGATCGTCCGCAGCTGGTCGGTCGAGCCCGACGTCTGGCTGCGCCGGGCGTCGATCATCTGCCAGCTCGATGCGAAGGACTCGACCGACCCGGTGCTGCTGGCGGACGTGATCGAGGAGAACCTGGCCGACCGGGAATTCTTCGTGCGCAAGGCCATCGGCTGGGCCCTGCGGCAGTACGCGCGAACCGACCCCCACTGGGTGCGTGCGTTCGTGGCCGCGCACCGCGACACGCTCAGCCCGTTGTCGTATCGAGAGGCGATCAAGCATCTGACCTGACAAGGTGGCGGTTGCGGTGCCCCTGGTCGTCCGGTTGTCTTCCGCGGAGGTTGCGACATGCAGGTCGAACTGCGCCACAGCCCGTCGTTCGCCGTCGTCCGGCTGCATCTGGCCCCGGGCGAACAGTTCCTCGGCGAGGCCGGGGTGATGGTCATGCAGTCGTTCGGGGTGACCGTTTCCTCGCAGATGCAGGGCGGCTTCATGTCCGCGCTCAAGCGGTCCGCCCTGGGCGGCGAATCGTTCTTCATCAGTACCTTCACCGGGCACGCGCAGTCCCCGACCTGGGTGGACGTCGCCGCCCGGCTGCCAGGCGACGCCACCGTGATCGACTGCCGGCCCGACCGTCCGCTGGTGCTGACCAAGGGATCCTGGCTGGCCAGCGAGAAGAGCGTCAACCTGGACACCAAGTGGGGTGGGGCGAAGCTGCTGTTCGGCGGTGAGGGCGGCTTCGTCGTGCACTGCACCGGACAGGGCAAGGTGGTCGCCGGCGCGTTCGGCGCGCTGGACCTGATCGAACTCGCACCCGGCCAGGGCTTCACCATCGACACCGGCCATCTGGTGGCCTACGACGACGGCATGCAGGTGCAGCTGCGCAAGGTGGCCAAGGGCTGGATCCAGACCGGCAAGTCCGGCGAGGGATTCGTCATGGACATCCAGGGGCCGGGCCGGGTATGGACGCAGAGCCGCAACCCCGGCGCCTTGGTCGACTGGTTGACTCAGGTGCTGCCGTTCACCCGATCCTGATCCGGCGCCGGGTCTCGGCCGGGTTCGCGGTCACGGGTTCGAACTTCGCGGGCGACACGGCGGGGTCGGCGCGGGGTCGGCGCTCCGCCGGACCGCGACCCGTTGTCCCAACTGCCGGTCGCCGCGCCGACCCCTGGCAGAATGCCGGGCATGTCGCTGCGGCCGGGTGAGATCTTCGCCGGCTACACGATCGAGCGTGAACTCGGCAGCGGCGGCATGGGCGCGGTCTACCTCGCGCACCACCCGCGGTTGCCGCGCTACGACGCGCTCAAACTGCTGCGCACGGAACTGTGTGACGACCCCAGCTACGTCGGACGCTTCGAGCGTGAGGCCGATACCGTCGCCCAGCTCGACCATCCGAACATCGTTTCGGTATACGACCGTGGTTCGGCCGATGGGCAACTGTGGATCAGCATGCGGTTCATCGACGGTACCAACGCCGAGAAGGCGGTGGCCGACTACGAGCACGGCATGCCGCCGGAGCGGGCCGTCCGCATCGTCGGCCGGGTCGCGTCCGCCCTGGACTACGCCCATCGCCACGACCTGCTGCACCGCGACGTCAAGCCGGCCAACATCCTGCTGGCGGCCGGGGCCGACGACGAGGAGTCCGAGCGGGTCTTCCTGTCCGACTTCGGCGTGGCCAAGGCGATCGGTGCCGCCGCCGATCGGCTCGCCTCGCTGACCAGCACCGGCAGCGTCGTCGCCACCCTGGACTACGCGTCGCCCGAGCAGATCAAGGGGCAGACCCTCGACCACCGTTCGGACATCTACGCCCTGGGCTGCGTGCTCTACAAGCTGCTGACCGGCAGCGTGCCGTTCCCCGGCGAGTCGATCGCCACCCGCGTCTACGGTCACCTCAACAGCGACGCCCAGGCGCCGTCGTCCGTCATCGATGGCCTGCCGGTCGGGTTCGACGAGGTGGTGGCCACGGCGATGGCCAAGGAGCCGGACGACCGGTACCCCACCTGTCGGGCCCTCGCCCAGGCCGCGCAGGCCGCGCTGACCGGTGCCGGGGAGCAACCGCCGCCACCACCGGAATCCCGACCCGACGACGGCCTGCCCACGACGGTCACCGATCGACCCGCCGCACCGGCCGATGCCCGGCCGGCCGGCCGACCATCCGAGCCCCTGCCGCCCTGGCTGCAGGCGCCGCCGGCCGTCGCCGATCCTCGGGGCCGGCCCTCGCCGGCGGCAGTCCCGGGGTCCCCACCCACCGGCCCCCCGAACCATGCCGGACGAGCCGGGCCGGTCCGGCCGGGACACCGGACCAGCCGTCATGCCCGTTCTCGGTGGCGAGGCGCCACCG
>Ga0164241_10001693_pt1 | contig 26161 bp, 28 predicted proteins | sample OricomyardsoilBY_FD_108780 | JGI IMG/M metagenome (GOLD analysis project Ga0164241, IMG submission 108780) | Backyard soil microbial communities from Emeryville, California, USA - Original compost - Back yard soil (BY) | ecosystem: Environmental > Terrestrial > Soil > Unclassified | place: USA... | reverse complement strand
CGCACCTAGGGCGGCTCCGCCGGGCGGTCGGCTTTCGCTGGCCTGAAACAGTCCTCAAGGCTTGGCCGACCGAGTCCCGGCCGCAACGTCGTGGGTGCGAAGTCCGGCACACAGACCGGCCGGTGGTCGGCAGCTGGCGGCAACGGCGTCAGCGTCTCTTGCGCCTCGTGTTGCCAGCAGACACGTGCAGCCCTTGCACGCCTGTCGGGCTGATCTGGGTGACACCGAATGGGATGGCTTCGGACAGTCGCGACGTTGGTTCCAGGTCACATGACCAGCCCCGCCGAAATTTCGGAGACGAGTCGGACACGGAGGTCGGGAAGGTCAAAGGGGTTAGCGACTTGAATCGCTGACCCCTTGATTTCTATGGCTCCTCGACCTGGGCTCGAACCAGGGACCTACGCATTAATGGTCCGCAGTCGTCGAAGCTCATCCAGGTAATCTGCCCAGGCCTGCATCATCTTTCTGCGTTCGGGCAGGTGCTCAGCGTGGTTGTACGCCGCCTTCACCGAGTTCCGCTCGGCGTGGGAGAGCTGTCGTTCGACGACGTCGGACGACCAGCCGATCTCGTGCAGCATCGTGGATGCCATGCCGCGAAACCCATGAGCCGTCAACGTCGCGCGGTCGTAGCCCAGTCGACGCAGGGCCGCATTCACGGTGTTCTCGCTCATCGGTTCGCCGTTGGTTCGATTGCCGGGAAAGACCCAGCCCTTGGAGCCCGTCAGAGCCTTGAGTTGGCGCAGCACCTGCAATGCCTGCGTGGCCAGCGGAACGATGTGCATGACGCGGCCCTTCATCTTGGCCGCTGAGATACGCCACTCCGCTCGATCAAAGTCGACCTCGCTCCACTCGGCCTTCCTCAACTCACCCGGTCGAACGAAGAGCAACGGTGATAGTTGCATCGCGCACCGGGTGATGAAGCTGCCCTCGTGCGCGTCGATGTCGCGGAGCAACTCGCCGACTTTGCGCGGGTCGGTCAACGTCGGATAGTGCTCGGGACGCCACGGGGTGAGCGCACCGCGAAGATCACGGCTTGGGTCGCTCTCCAGCAACCCGATGGCAACCGCATAGCGGAAGACCTGGCCGCAGTTCTGTTGCACCCGATGGGTGGTCTCGATGGCGCCTCGGGCTTCCACGCGCCTCAGGATCTCCAGCAGTTCAGGCGGCTTGATCGTCCGTATTGCCTTCCCGCCAAGCCACGGGAACACGTCGCGTTCCAGGCGCCGAATGATCTTTTCCGCATGACTCGCAGCCCATGCCGGCTGGTGCTTGGCGTACCACTCGCGCGCGACGGCCTCAAACGATTCAGGGACCGGCAGACCAGCCTCCACCAGCGCCTCGAGCTGGCGCTGCTTCGCGGCCGATTGCTTCGCTTGCTGCCGCAAGTCACTGGGGTCGGTGCCTGCAGTGATCAGTTGCCGCGCCCGCTCCGATTCCTGGCGCGCGGCGCGAAGGCTGATGGCGGGGTAAGTGCCCAGGCTCAGCGTCTTGCGCGATCCGCGGAACGAGTAGTCCAGGCGCCAGCCATGTGACCCGCCTTTCACGAACAACAGAAGGTACAGGCCAGCGCCATCGCTAAGCCTGCGCCGGGGGTCTCCAGGCTTGATGGCCTTCACGGTGGCGGCCGAGGGGATGAGGTGCTGAGGCATGCAGTAACTTCCTTGAAGGAACCGCGGGAATTCTCAGGTTACTGCGGAAGTTACTGCAATGTGAACTCGGATCTCCAGGGACGGCCTGAGACGTCGTAGGACAAGAAAAAAGCCCTAAGGTCTTGATTCCTTAGGGCTTTTGTCATTTCCTGGGACCGTGTTGGCCGGCCTGGAACAGGTGTCTTGGTGGAGACGAGGAGGATCGAACTCCTGACCTTCGCATTGCGAACGCGACGCTCTCCCAGCTGAGCTACGCCCCCACGACGGCCGGAAGTTTAACATCGTCGGCACCGTATTTCCGAAGGACCGCCGCATGCGCCCACCGCAAGACCCCGCCTGGTTCGACGCGCAATACAACAACCGCGGCCTCGTGCCCGAGCATGCGCAGATCCTCCAGCGCTGGCTCGCGGCCTCGTCGATGGCGCGCGGTGCGCCCGGTGCGTTGCACGACATCGCCTACGGGCCCGGCAGCGCTGAAACGTTGGACCTCTATCCGCCAGTGGCTGGCGGTGCGACCGGCGCGGCGCCGGCGCTGGTGTTCATTCACGGTGGCTACTGGCGTTCGATGGACAAGGCCGAGCACGCGTTCGTCGCGCCGTCATTCAACGCCGACGGGGCTCTCGTGGTGGTGCCCAACTACGCGTTGGCGCCAGCGGTCAGCATCGAGCACATCACGCTGCAGATGACGGCTGCGCTGGCATGGACATGGCGCAACGCTGCGCGCTACGGCGGCGACCCCACACGCATCGCAGTGGCCGGACATTCGGCGGGCGGCCACCTGGTGGCGATGCTGATGTCTTGCCGCTGGAAGCAGGTGGCCGAGGACCTGCCGGCGCAACTCGTGTGCGGCGGGCTGGCGATCTCGGGGCTGTTCGACCTGGAGCCCATTCGCTGCACGCCGTTCCTGCAGGTTGATCTGCAGCTCACACCGCCCTCGGTGAAGCGGCTGAGCCCGGCGTTCTTTCCGCGCCCGCGCGTGCCGCTGTATGCGGTGGCGGGGGGCGACGAGAGCGATGAGTTCATCCGTCAGAACCGCCTGATCCGCGACGTCTGGGGGCCGACCGCGGTGCCGGTGTGCGAGACGCTGGCGCGGCGCAATCATTTCACCGTGCTGGAAAGCCTGGCCGACCCCGCCGGGCGGCTGCACGAACTGGCCCTGCGTCTTCTGGGGCTGCGTTGATGCCCCCGGCGCCGCGTCCGGCGCAGCGTGGCTATGGTCCGCATTGAAGCTTTGTATTGGCCCCACCGTCCGAGCTTTGATAGGGTAGCCTTCGGTAGCGTTGCCGCGCGGCGCCCGACAGATCGATTGACTCCAGGAGCATCACATGAGCTTGAAAGGTTCGAAGACCGAGCAAAACCTGAAGGACGCCTTCGCGGGCGAATCGCAGGCCAATCGCCGTTATCTGTACTTCGCGAACAAGGCCGACGTGGAGGGCCAGAACGACGTCGCGATGCTGTTCCGCTCCACCGCCGAGGGCGAGACCGGCCACGCACACGGCCACCTGGAGTTCCTCGAGGCCGTGGGTGACCCGGCCACCGGCTTGCCCATCGGCAGCAGCCGCCAGAACCTGGCCGCTGCGGTGGCCGGCGAAACGCACGAGTACACCGACATGTACCCGGGCATGGCGAAGTCGGCGCGCGAAGAAGGCTTCGACGAAATCGCCGACTGGTTCGAGACCCTGGCCAAGGCCGAGCGCTCGCACGCCAATCGTTACCAGAAAGCGCTGGACGCGCTGGTCGACTGAAACCGGGCGCCACGTTCTGAACAGGGGGCTTCGTGCCCCTTGTTTGTTTGCGGCACGCCGCAGGCCACCCGATCCCAACAGCCAGGCACCCATCCATGCGCGAAGGCAATCTCGAAGCCCCCACCCGCCACCCCATCGCGTGGCGCGAGCCTGCGTTCTACGACGAGGGCGCGGCGTTCAAGGAAATGGAGCGGGTGTTCGACATCTGCCACGGCTGCCGCCGCTGCGTGAGCCTGTGCCAGAGTTTCCCGACGCTGTTCGACCTGGTGGACGCCACCGGCGACGGCGAGGTGCATGGCGTGCGCAAAGAGGCGTACTGGAACGTCGTCGACCAGTGTTATCTGTGTGACCTGTGCTACATGGTCAAGTGTCCGTACACGCCCCCGCACCCCTGGAACGTGGACTTTCCGCACCTGATGCTGCGCGCGAAGGCGATCAAGCACCGCAGGGGCGGGGTGTCGACGAAGGAAGAACTGCTGGCCTCGACCGATGTGCATGGCCAGTTCGCCGGCATTCCCATCGTCGTCGACGTCGTCAATGCGGTGAACCGCACCAAGGCAGCGCGCAGCGTGCTGCAGTCTGCGCTGGGCGTGAACCGCGACGCCTGGATGCCGTCGCTGGCCGAGCAGCGTTTTCGCTGGGGGCGTGCGATGAGCGGCGCGGCCAGCGTCGTCACCAACGGCCAGCGCACACCGGGCAAGGTGGCGATCTTCGCCACCTGTTACGTGAACTACAACGAGCCCGGCATCGGCGAAGACCTGCTGAAGGTGCTGGAGCACAACACGATCCCCTACGTCATTGTCGACAAGGAACAGTGCTGCGGCATGCCCAAGTTCGAGCTCGGCGATCTGGACGCGGTGGCGCGCGCGAAGGAAGCGAACATTCCCGTGCTGGCGAAGTACGCCGCCGAGGGCTACGCCATCATCAGCGCGGTGCCGAGCTGCACGCTGATGTTCAAGCAGGAACTGCCGCTGATGTTTCCCGAGGACGCCGACACGCAGGCCGTCAAAGCCGCGATGTTCGACCCCTTCGAGTACCTCGTCGCGCGCCACAAGGACGGCCTGCTGAAGCTCGATTTCAGCAGCGCGCTCGGCAAGGTCAGCTACCACATCCCCTGTCATGGCCGGGTGCAGAAGATCGGCAAGAAGACCGAGGAGATGTTCAAGCTGATCGGCCAGAGCGTCGACGTGCAACTCAACACCGTCGAGCGTTGCTCGGGGCATGCCGGCACCTACGGCGTGAAGCAGGCCACGCATGCGGTGGCGATGAAGATCGGCAAGCCGGTGTTCAAGGCGATGGCCAAGGACGCGCCCGACGTCATCTCCAGCGACTGTCCGCTGGCCGGCCACCACATCGCCCAGGGCATGGCCGAAGCGGGCACGCCGGCAATGGCGCTGCAGCATCCGCTGAGCCTGCTGCGGCGGGCGTACGGGCTGGCCTAGAGCCGGGCCCGAGGAGAGAGACGATGAGCATCACCCGTGAAAGTCTGCTGACGCTGGAAGCCTATGCCAAGGTGCGCAAGAGCGGCAAGCCACAGATCATCGCCCACCGGCGGCTGCGCAGCGTGCGCCTGGGCGAACACCTGACGCTGCAGTTCGAGGACGAACAGACCATCCGGCGCCAGATCCAGGAGATGCTCTTCATCGAGAAGATCTTCGACGAAGAGGGCATCCAGAGCGAGATCGACGCCTATGCGGCGCTGGTGCCCGACGGCAGCAACTGGAAGGCGACGATGCTGATCGAATACCCCGACCCGCACGAACGCAAGCGTGAGCTGGCGCGGCTGATCGGCGTCGAGGACCGGCTGTTCGTCGAAGTCGAAGGCCATGCACGCATCCACGCCATCGCCGACGAAGATCTCGACCGCGAAAACGACGAGAAGACTTCGGCCGTGCACTTCGTGCGTTTCGAGTTCGATGCCGCGCAGAAGCTGGCCGTGCGCGCCGGCGCCGCCGTCAAGCTGGGCTGCGACCACACGCATTACCCCGCGCACGTGCTCATCGGCGCCGAGACGCTGGCCAGCCTGGCGGGCGACCTGAGCGGCTGAATCGCCGCTGAAGCGGATGGGCGCGCGCTCTGCCGCGCACCATTCGTCATTCCCCGAGCCCCACCGCAGAGCGAACGCCCGCGCCGGGGAACTGCACCGCCGCCGGCGCTCGAACAAGCGTGACTTGCCCGCTCGCGCCCGGCGCGCCCCTATCTCCAGCTTAGGCAATGCCAATCGGCACCGTAGCGTCGATAGGAGATAATCTATCAATCGGATGACATCAATAGTCTTCCTGATTCATCAACCCAAGGAGTGCCTCCATGAAAACCATCGGTCAGAAACTCGAATCGTTCAGCGTTGTCGGCGTCAAGCCCGGCTTCAACAACCACGAGGAAAAGGGCGTCTCGGCGTTCGAAACCATCACCGAGAAAAGCTTCCCCGGCAAGTGGAAGGTGATCTACTTCTGGCCGAAGGACTTCACCTTCGTCTGCCCGACCGAGATCGTCGCTTTCGACAAGCTGGCGCCCCAGTTCGAGGAACGCGACGCCGTGCTGATGGGCGGCTCCACCGACAACGAATTCAGCAAGCTCGGCTGGCGGCGCGACCACAAGGATCTGAACAAGCTGGGCCACTGGAGCTTCGGCGACAGCCGTGGTTCGCTGGTCGACATGCTGGGCGTGCGTGATGCGGCCGAAGGCGTGGCACTGCGCGCCACGTTCATCGTCGATCCGGACAACGTGATTCAGCACGTCAGCGTCAACAACCTCAACGTCGGCCGCAACCCCGACGAGGTGCTGCGCATCCTCGACGGGCTGCAGACCGACGAACTCTGTGCCTGCAACCGCAGCGTCGGCGGCGCCACACTTTGAAGGAGAAACCCATGGACTTCCTGAATGCGATCAAGGAGCGTTTGCCCGAGTACGCGAAGGACATCCGGCTGAACCTGGACGGCGTCATCGCACGCTCCAGCCTGGCGAGCGGGGACGCGCTCGGCGTCGCGCTGGCCGCGGCCTTTGCGGCGAAGAGCCAGCCGCTGGTCGCCGCTTTCAAGGCGGCGGTGCCGCCGGCCGAGGGCTACGCGGCGCTGACCGCGGCCGCGCTGATGGGCATGAACAACGTCTGGTATCCCTTCGTCGAGATGACCGCCGACGAAGACCTGAAGACGGCGCGGCCCGAACTGCGCATGAACGCCTACGCCACGCACGGCGGCGTCGCCAAGGTCAAGTTCGAGGCCTACGCGCTGGCGGCATCCATCGTCGGCAAATGCCATTTCTGCGTGCAGTCGCACAGCGCGCTGCTCAAGGCGGAAGGTTGGACCACGCAGCAGCTGCGCGACATCGGCCGCATCGCCGCGGTGGTGAACGCTGCGGCCCAGGTGCTTCACGCGGAAAGCGCGTGATCTGAACCGGCACCGGCCGCACCACAATGCGGCCGGTGTCGGCACCTTCGAAACCCAGCTCATCCCGGCGCGGCTTCGCTCGCGTGCTGGCCGCCGAAGGGGTTTCGAATTTCGGCTCGATGCTCAGCCGGCTGGCGATTCCGTGGATCGCCACCTTGCTGCTGGGCGTGTCGCCGCTGCAGATGGGTGGCTTGCTCGTGGCCGAGGTGCTGGCCGGCGCCGTGGGCTCGCTGTGGCTGGGCGGCTGGGTCGACCGTCGCCCCAAGCGGGTTGTGATGCTGCTGTGCGACGCGCTGCGCGCCGCCGTGTTGCTGCTGATGCTGGTGATGGTGGCGTTGCACGCGCTGGGTTTCGCGACGCTGCTGTTGCTGGCGGCCGCAAGCGGCTGCCTGACGATGGCCTTCGAGCTGGCGCGCTCGGCGTGGATGGCGCAAAGCGTCGCCGTCGAGCAGTTGCCGCGTCGCAATTCGCAGTTGGCGATGACGGGCAGCATGTCCGAGGCGGCGGCGTTTGCGCTCGGCGGCTGGATCTTCCAGGCCTGGGGCGCCGCGCTCGCGCTCGCCGTCGACGCGCTGAGCTATCTGCTGTCTGCCCTGTGTCTGCGCGGTGTCGCCGAGTCGCCGCCGGTCGATGCCGAAACCCGGCATGGTCGGCGGCATTTCGGCTTCGACGCCATCGTCGGCCTGCGCGCTGTCGCGTCGCGGCCACTGCTGCGCGCGCTGGCCGGCATCGAGGTCTTGCGGGCGCTGACGCTGAGCATCACCGGCACCAGCTACATGATCTTCGTCGCGCGCGACATCGGGTTCGGCACCGGCGCCATCGGCACCATCGCTGCGACCGGCGGCCTTGGTGCGCTGGCCGGCGCGGCCGTTGCACCGCTGCTGGGGCGGCGGCTGGGCCGGGGGTGGGCGATGGTGCTGGGCCTGGCGCTGTTTGCCGCCGGCGCGCTGTGCCTTCCGTTGCTCGCGGCCTCGGGCGCTGCCGGCATCACGCTGCTGGTGGCGCACCAGATCACCGGTGATGCCGGCCACACCCTGCACGACGTGCATGACCGCACGCTGCGCCAGACCGCCGTGCCGCCTGCGCTGCTGGCGCGGGCCGACGCCGGCCTGCGCACGGTGGCCCAGGTGGCCACGCTCGCGGGGGCACTCGGTGGCGGCGCGCTGGCGAACGCGCTGGGCGCGCGCAGCGCCCTGCTGTCGGCCGCGGCGCTGGCGGCGCTGGCGTCCGTGCTTGCGGCGCTGACCCTGACCCGACATTCTTCCGCTTGAGCCGGGTGCACCGCCGCGGCATCATCGACGGGTGCCCCACGTCGTCTTCACGCCGCAACTGCGGCGCTTCATCGAAACGCCCGATGTGCGCAGCGCCGCGCCGACGCTGCGTGGCGCGCTCGACGATGCCTTCGCGCTGAGCCCGCGCCTGCGCGGCTACGTGCTCGACGACCAGGGCCGCCTGCGGCCGAACGTCGTGATCTTCATCGATGGCCGACGGTGCACCGACCGCGTGGCGCTGGCCGACGCTTTGCAACCCGACAGCACCGTGCATGTGCTGCAAGCCCTGTCCGGAGGATGAACATGGATGAGCGCGCCTGGCTGGCCACCCGCAAAGGCCTGTTCGAGATGCGTCGTGGCGCGGCCGGAGGCTGGGTCGTTCAGCGCACCAGTTTCCTCGGCGAGCCGGTGAGCGCACTGCTGCCGCCCGACCCCGATGGCCGCATGCTGGCGGCGCTGAACCTGGGCCACTTCGGCGTCAAGCTGCAGGCCAGCGACGATGCCGGCGCCAGTTGGCACGAGGTGGCCACACCCGTCTACCCGGCGCAGCCTGCCGGCGCCGAAGGGCCGGCCTGGACGCTGGTGCAGGTGTGGACGCTGGAGGCGGCGCGCGGCACGGTCTGGGCCGGCACCCTGCCGGGCGGCGTATTCCGCTCCGACGATTTCGGCGCCACATGGTCGCTGGTCGATGCGCTGTGGCAGCAGCCGGGGCGCAGCGAATGGTTCGGTGGCGGCTACGACACACCGGGCGTGCATTCGATCTGCCCGCATCCGGTGCGACCGGGCGAGTTGATGGTCGGCATCAGTTGCGGCGGCGCCTGGATGAGCGCCGACGACGGTGCGAGCTGGGCGCTGCGCGCCCGCGGCATGCGTGCTGCCTACATGCCGCCCGAACGCGCGGAAGACGCCAACGTGCAGGACCCGCACCGCATCGTGCGCTGCCGCGTGCGCCCCGAAGTGTTGTGGTGCCAGCATCACAATGGCATCTGGCGCTCGACCGACAACGGCCTGCTGTGGCAGGAGGTGCAGGCACCGGTGTCGAGCTTCGGCTTCGCGGTCGCGGTACACCCGACGGACCCCGACACCGCGTGGTTCGTGCCCGCCGAGGCGGACCAGCGGCGCGTGCCGGTGGACGGCGCCGTGATCGTCAATCGCACGCGCGACGGTGGCCGCAGCTTCCAGACGCTGCGCAACGGCCTGCCGCAGCAGCAGGCTTTTGATCTGGTCCATCGCCACGGCCTGGAGGTGGCGGACGACGGCCGCTCGCTGCTGATGGGCAGCAGCACCGGCAATCTGTGGTCCAGCAACGACGGCGGTGATGCCTGGCAGTGGGTGTCGGCGCACTTCCCGCCGATCCACGCCGTGCGCTTTGGCTGAGCGACGCAGACGGCGGCGGCGCCGGCCGTCGGCAGGGCCCAACCAGCGCATAACATGCGAGCGATGATCTCGATGCGCAACGCCAAACGATGAACGGCGCGCCGGTCTCGGCCGCGCTGCTGGCGCTCATCGTCGTGGCCAGCTTCATCGGCTTTCGATCGCCGGCCTTCCTGGAACGCAGCATGCTGCGGCCGTATTTCCTGCTGCGCCAGCGCGAGTTCGGCACGCTCGTGACGAGCGGCTTCATCCACGGCAGCCTCGGCCATCTGTTCTTCAACGGCTTCACGTTCTGGGCCTTCGCCTTCGGGCTCGAGCGGCGCATGGGCTCGGCCGGCTTTTTCAGCCTTTATTTTTTCGGACTGCTCGTCAGCAGTCTGGGCAGTTGGGTCAAGCATCGCAACGATCCCGCATACCGCACGCTGGGCGCGTCGGGGGCGATCCTGGCGGTGCTGTTTGCCTCCATCGTCTACAACCCGGGTGCGTCGATCTTCATCCTGCCGCTGCCCGTTCCGATTCCGGCGCCGCTGTTCGCGGTGCTTTATCTGGCGTTCAGCATCTACGCGTCGCGCCGTGGCCAGGGGCGCATCAACCACGACGCGCACATCGCAGGCGCCATCGCGGGGCTCGTGTTTGCGTGGGCTTCGAACCCCGCTGCGCTGCTGCGACTGCTGCAGGAACTGGTGCACTGACAGCGTGCGCAAAGGCAACGCATCATGCGCAGCGCGGCCCCGCGGCCCGCTTCAGCGCCCGCCTTCGGCGTCGACGTAGTACCAGCGCCCGCCTTCGCGCACGAAGCGGCTCGTTTCGTGCAGCCGCATCGCGCGGCCTGCGGCCGGCTTGCTGCGGGCGACGAATTCCACCGTCGCGCGCGTGCCTGCTTCGTGCTGCGAGCGCACTTCCAGCCCCAGCCATCTGAGCTGCCGATCCAGCGCCAGCGACGCCGGCCGGGTGTCGGCGTGCCAGGTGGCCAGCAGGTATTCGCTCAGGCCGAGCACAAAAGCGCTGTAGCGCGAGCGCATCAAGGCCTCGGCCGTCGGCGCCGGCTCGCCCGCGTGCCAGCGGCCGCAGCATGCGGCCAGGCTGCGCCCGCTGCCGCAGGGGCAGGGCGCGGCGCCGGCCGTCACAGCGTGCGTTCCCAGATCTCACCCACCAGCGCGTGGCCGAAGCTGTGGTGCGGCTCGCTGGCCAGCAGCCGATAGCCCGCCTTCGTGTAGATGGCGCGCGCGGCCAGCAGCACGCTGTTGGTCCACAGGCGGATGCGCGCGTAGCCGGCCGCGCGCGCAAAGGCCTCGCATTCGGCCGTCAGCCGCTTGCCCAGGCCGATGCCGCGCGCCGCCGGTTCGACGAGCAGCAGGCGCAGTTGCGCGACACCGGGGTCGGGCGCGTCACTATCGTCGTCGCGTGCCTGCACCAGCATCACGCAGCCCAGCGCCGCGCCATCGCGTTCGGCGATCCAGCAGGCTTCGCGCGTGCTGTCGAACCGTTCGACGAAGCTGGCGGCGATGTGCGCCACCAGCGCCTCGAAGCGCATGTCCCAGCCGTATTCCTGCGCATACAGCGCGCCATGGCGGGCGACGATCCAGCCCATGTCGCCCGGCCGCGGATGGCGCATCTGCACGGTGCCTTGCGCGGGCGTGCCCAGCAAGGTGGCGATGCGTCTGGTGGCGTGAAGAAGCTCTTGCTGCTGCCCCTCGTTCAATGGCGCCAGCCACGATGCCATCTGTTCGTGCGCACGCTTGTCCAGCGGCGCAAAGGCGCGCCGGCCGGCGGCGCTCAGGCTCAACAGCGTCTGCCGGCCGTCCTGGCCCGAACGCTGCGCCTTCACGAGGCCGCGCTCGCGCAGCGCGGCGAGCAGCCGGCTCAGGTAGCCGGCGTCCAGCGCCAGCGTGCGTCCCAGTTCGGCCGCCGTGGTGCCGGGCGTGTGCGCCAGTTCCCACAGCAGGCGCGATTCACCGAGCGAGAAGCGCGTGGCGAGCAGCCTGTCGTGCAGCGCGCCGATGCGGCCGGTGTAGAAGCGGTTGAAGGCGCGCAACTGCGCCACCTGTTCGATGGTGGGATTCATGCCGCCAGCATCGCCGAAGTATTTGCTTTTGGCAAGCATCTGCTTCGCTACACTGCAAGCCCGAATTCGCAAGGACCGCCGCCATGCTCGACCCCCAAGCCCGCGCCTTGATCAACCTCATGGTCGAACGCAAGGTGCCGCCGGTGCACACGCTGGCGGCACCCGAGGCGCGCGCGATGTACCGCGACCGGCGCACGTTCACGCAGCCCGAGGCACCGGCGGTGGCCGAAGTGCGCGAGCTGACGGCCGACGGCACGATCCCGCTGCGCCTGTATAGGCCTGCGTCGGGCGTGCTGCCTTTGCTGGTGTATTTCCACGGTGGCGGCTGGACCATCGGCGACCTCGACACGCACGACGTGGTGTGCCGCCAGCTCGCCAACGCCAGTGGTTGCGCGGTGCTTTCAGTCGACTACCGGCTCGCCCCCGAGCATGTGTTCCCGGCCGCCGTTGACGACTGCATCGCCACCACACGCTACGCGCGGCGTGAGGCCGCAGCGCTGGGCATCGACGCATCGCGCATCGCCGTTGGCGGCGACAGTGCGGGCGGCAACCTCGCGGCCGTGGTGGCAATCGCCGAGCGGGACGCCGGCACGGCGCTGGCGTTTCAGCTTCTGATCTACCCCGGCATCGACGCGCGTTGCGGCGCGCCCTCGCACACCCGCAACGGCCAGGGTTATCTGCTGACGGCCGACAGCATCGCCTACTACCGCGGCAACTACGTTCCCGACGCGTCGCAGTGGACCGACTGGCGTGCGTCGCCGCTGCTCGCAGCCGACCTGCACAAGCTGCCGCCGGCGCTGGTGCTCACCGCCGGCTACGACCCGCTGCGCGACGAAGGGTTGCAGTACGCCGATGCCTTGTCCGAGGCCGGCAACCGCGTGCAGTACATCTGCTTCGAACGCCAGATCCACGGCTTCATCACGATGGGCCGCGTGATCGACGAAGCCAACACCGCCGTCGCACTGTGCGCTTCGGTGCTGCGCAGCGCGCTCAAGCCGGCTGGCGCTTGAACGCCAGAGGGCCGAACCAGTTCGCGCTGCTCGGCCAGCGCCGCTTCGCACCGTTTTTCTGGGTGCAGTTTCTCGGCGCCGGCAACGACAACCTGTTCAAGTTCGCCTTCACGGTGCTGGTGACCTACCAGCTTCAGGTGAGCTGGCTGCCGCCGGCGCTGGCGGGGCTGGTGATCGGCGCCCTGTTCATCCTGCCCTTCCTGCTGTTTTCGGCCACCAGCGGGCAGCTTGCCGACAAGCTCGACAAGGCGATGCTGGTGCGGCTGGTGAAGTCGCTCGAGATCGCGATCATGGCGTTCGCCGCCACCGGCTTCGTGCTGCACAACGTCTTCGTGCTGCTGGCCTGCGTGTTCCTGATGGGGCTGCATTCGACGCTCTTCGGGCCGGTGAAGTTCGCCTATCTGCCGCAGCATCTGAACGAGCGCGAACTCACCGGCGGCAACGGCATGGTGGAGATGGGCACCTTCGTCGCCATCCTGCTCGGCCAGGTGGCGGGCGGGCTGCTGATCGCGTTGCCCGGTGTCGGTGGGCGCTATGTGGCCGCGGCCTGCATCGGTGTGGCGGTGCTCGGCCGGCTGCTGGCGCAGGCAGTGCCGGCGTCGCCGTCCACCGACCCTGCGCTGAAGATCAACTGGAACCCGTTCAGCGAGACCTGGCGCAACCTGAAGCTCGCGCACGCCAACATCGTCGTCTTCCGCTCGCTGCTCGGCATTTCGTGGATGTGGTTCTTCGGCGCCGTGTTCCTGGCCATGTTCCCGGCGTTCGCGAAAGAAGTGCTGCACGGCGACGAACACGTGGCATCGCTGCTGCTGGTGGTGTTCTCGGTGGGCATCGGCGTCGGCTCGCTGCTGTGCGAGGTGCTGAGCCACCGCCATGTCGAGATCGGCCTGGTGCCGCTGGGTGCCATCGGCATGAGCGTGTTCGCCGTCGATCTCTATTTTTCTTCGCGCGGGCTGCCGGATTCCGAACTCCTGTCGCTGTCACTGTTCATCGCGCAGCCGGCGCACTGGCACGTGATGGTCGACCTCGCGCTGCTGGCGCTGTTCGCAGGCCTGTACAGCGTGCCGATGTATGCGCTCATCCAGTTGCGCTGCCCGCCGTCGCACCGCGCGCGCATCATCGCCGCCAACAACATCCTCAACGCGCTGTTCATGATCGTCAGCGCGCTCGGCGTCGGGTTGCTGCTGGGTTTGGGCTTCAGCATTCCGCAGGTGTTCCTGACCGTGGGCCTGTTGAACGCGGTGGTGGCGGGCTACATCTTCCTGCTCGTGCCCGAATACCTGCTGCGCTTCCTGGCGTTCGTGCTGTCGCGCTGCATCTACCGCCTCCGCTTCCGTGGCGACGAAAACATCCCGACCACCGGCGCCGCCATCCTCGTCTGCAACCACGTCAGCTTCGTCGACGCCTTGCTGCTGATGGCTGCCAGCCCGCGGCCGATCCGCTTCATCATGGACCATCAGATCTTCCGCACGCCCGTGCTCGGTGCGCTGTTCCGGCTGGCGAAGGCGATTCCGATCGCATCGCACGCCGAAGACCCGGCGCTCTACGACGCCGCTTTCGCGCAGGCGCGTGCGGTGCTGGACGATGGCGATCTGCTGTGCATCTTTCCCGAAGGCAGCCTCACGCGGGACGGCGCTCTGGGCGACTTCAAGGGCGGCATCATGAAGCTGCTGCAGACCAACCCGGTACCCGTGGTGCCGCTGGCGCTGCAGAACCTGTGGGGTTCGTTCTTCTCGCGCATCGAACACGGCCGGGCGATGGTCAGGCCGTTCCGGCGTGGCCTCTTCAACCGCGTCGGTCTGCACGCCGGCCCGGCGCTGCCCGCGGCCACGGTGAGCCCGGCGTTGCTGCGCGAACGGGTGGCCATGTTGTTGGACAGTTGAAAGGGGAGCGTTGCGATGTGGCGAACCCTCGGACTCGTGGTGCTGGCGCTGGCGATGGCCGGCTTCGGCATCTGCAGCCTGTGCGGCGGCGTGATCGGCATCTCGTCCTTGTCCGACGGGCAGCACAACGGCGGCGACATCGCATCGCTCGCCTTCACCTGCGCGGCGGTGGGTGTGGTCATCACGGTTTTGTGCGCGTGGGCGTTCAGAGCGCTGAAGCGGCGCAAGTCAAGCGACGAATGATTCAGAACGCTGGTGTGGCCGCACTGGTGCACGCGGCGTTCGAATACGCCGGCATCGCGCTGGGTGCGGCCTGCTACCGCTGGAGGCGACGGCGTGCCGGGCAGGGTGCGATGACGGCGCGCGGCAGCTTCGTCGTCATCGCCGGCCTGCTGGCGGGGGCAGCCATCGGCAACAAGGCGGTCTATCTGATCGAGCGGCCCGATGTCTGGCACGCGCTGCTGAACGGGCAGTGGGCGTTGCCGGGGCAGTCCATCGTCGGTGGCCTGCTCGGCGGGCTGCTCGGCGTTGAACTGGCAAAGGCGCTGACGCGGCAGACGCGCTCGATGGGCGACCTGCTGGTGTGGCCGCTGACGCTGGGCATCGTCATCGGCCGCATCGGCTGTTTCGCGGCCGGGCTGCATGACGACACCTATGGCGTGGCCACCTCGCTGCCCTGGGGCGTGGACTTCGGCGACGGCATGCCGCGCCATCCGACGCAGCTCTACGACATGATCGTCGTGCTGCTGCTGGCCGGCGCGGTGCATGGCCGTTTCGAGCATCGGCCCGGTCTGGCCTTCAAGCTGTTTCTCGCCGGCTATCTGGCGTGGCGCTGCTTCATCGACGGCTACAAGCCGGTGCTGCAGCCGTATGCGTGGGGCTGGAGCGGCATCCAGTGGGTGTGTGCCGCAGCGCTCGTGGTGTATGCGCCCGTCGTCTGGCGCGCGTGGAGAACGGCTTGAACCGCAAGACACGTCCCTACCTGTTCTACGACACCACGCAGTCGGTCTGCACGCAGTGCCTGCGCCAGATCGAAGCCAGGATCGTCATCAAGGACGAACGTGTCTACATGGACAAGTGGTGCCCGGTGCATGGCAGCGAGCGCGTGCTGATCGCCGACGATGCGGCCTACTACCGGCTCGGGCGCGAGGTCTTCGTGAAAGCGCCCGAACTGCCGGGCCACTTCGCCACGCAGATGAAACACGGCTGTCCCTATGACTGCGGCCTGTGCCCCGACCACATGCAGCACGCCTGCCTGAGCGTGGTCGAGATCACCGATCACTGCAACCTGCGCTGCCCCACCTGTTATGCGTCGTCGGGGCCGGAGCGCCTGACGCATCGCAGCCTGGACGAGGTGCGCGCGATGCTCGATGCGGTGATCCGCAGCGAAGGCGAGGCCGACGTCGTGCAGCTCTCGGGCGGCGAGCCGACGCTGCACCCGGCTTTCTTCGAGATCCTGGCCGAAGCGCGTGCGCGGCCCATCAAGCACCTGATGCTGAACACCAACGGCATCCGCATCGCGCAGGACCAAGCGTTTGCCGAGCGCCTGGCCGGACACCGGCAGGGTTTCGAGGTCTATCTGCAGTTCGACTCGTTGCGGCGTGCGCCGCTGCTCGATCTGCGCGGCGCCGACCTGCGCCGCGTGCGCGAACAGGCGCTGGCGAGGCTGAACGCGCTGGACATCTCGACGACGCTGGTGATGACGGTCAAGCGCGGCATCAATGACGACGAGATCGGCGGCGTCATCCGCTTCGCGGCCAGCCAGCCGTGCGTGCGCGGCGTCACCTTGCAGCCGGTGCAGGATGCGGGCCGCGTCGAGGGCTACGACGCGCGGCTGCACCGGCTCACGGTGAGCGAGGTGCGGCGACGCATCGTCGAACAGTCGGGCCTGTTCACGGCCGACGACGTGCTGCCGGTGCCGTGCAACCCCGACAGCCTGGCGATGGCCTACGCACTGCGCACGGCCGACGGGCTGCAGCCGCTGACGCGTTATCTGGACCCGAAGACGCTGGTCGACGCCAGCCGCAACACCATCGTCTTCGAGCGTGATCCGGCACTGAAGGAACAGGTCTTCAAGCTGTTCGCCACCAACCATTCGCCACAGTCGCAGGCCGGCTGTCTGAGCGAGCTGATGTGCTGCCTGCCGCAGATTTCAGCGCCGGCGGGGCTGGACTACCGCAGCGTGTTCCGCGTGCTCGTCGTGCAGTTCATGGACGCGTTGTCGCTGGACATCCGGGCACTGAAGAAGAGCTGCATCCACATGGCGCAGCCCGACGGGCGCTTGATCCCGTTCGAGAGCTACAACCTGTTCTATCGCGACGAGAAGGCCGCCACGCTGGCCCGGTTGCGCTCCGAGCTGGACGGATTTCACGCGCTGCGGCGCCTGCCGGCGCCGGACACCGCGTTCCCCATTGCCAACGATACTGTATGAAGATACAGTATTCTGGTGGAAATTTCCCCTCCCGAAATCTCGGTCCCCACGGCCTTTGCCCCTGCTGCCAGCAGTTCGGCGCTGCCATGGCAGGTGCCGCCCCGCGCGGCCGCTGCACCTGAGGCACTGCACCCGGCGCTGTGGTGCGCGCACCAGATCGGCCAGCAGCGCAGCGCCACCATGGCGAGCGGTTTTGCCGCCCTCGACGCGGTGCTGCCGGGCGGGGGCTGGCCGGCCCGCGCACTCACCGAACTGCTGCTGCCGCATGCGGGCATCGGCGAAATCCGCCTGCTCGCGCCGGCGCTGGCGGCCGTGCAGGCGGCGCAGCGCGCCGTGATGCTGTTCGACCCGCCGGCCCTGCCTTTCGGCTGGGCGCTCAACGCCTGTGGGCTGGACGTGCAGCAGCTCTACCTGGTGCGCAGCCGTGACGGCCTGCGCGGCAACGCGCGCTCACTGCTGCCCGCGGCCGACGTGCTGTGGGCGCTGGAGCAGACGCTGAAAAGCGGCCATGTCGGCGCCGTGCTGGCGTGGCTGCCGGCGCGGCTGCCGGCGGATGCGCTGCGCCGCCTGCAACTGGCGGCGCAAGGCCACGACGGCCCGGCATTTCTGCTGCGCGACGAAAGCCAGCGCAACAAACCCAGCCCGGCGCCACTGCGCCTGCTGCTGCACGCCGCCGGGCCCGACAGCCTGCGTCTGCACCTGCTCAAGCGCCGCGGCCCACCGCTGGCGCAAGCGCTGCTTTTGGCGCTGCCGGCCGTGCTGCCGCAGCGCCAGGGCAGCACACTGCCCGAGGTCGTCGCACCCGAGCCTTCCACCCCACCCGGAGAACCCCATGAACTTCCACGTCAGCGGCACTTTTGACGTCAAGATGACCCCGCAACCCCTGCACGATGCGGCCGCGGGCAGCACGCTGGGCCGCATGGCGCTGGACAAGCGTTTTCACGGCGAGCTCGACGCCACCAGCCGCGGCGAGATGCTGGCCGCCGGCACGGCCGTGCAGGGTTCTGCCGGCTACGTGGCGCTGGAACAGGTGAGCGGCACGCTGCAAGGTCGGCGCGGCAGTTTCGTGCTGCAGCACAGCGGCAGCATGAACCGTGGCGTGCCATCGCTGAGCCTGAGCGTCGTGCCCGATTCCGGCACCGATGCGCTGCTCGGGCTGGCCGGCCGCATGGCCATCCGCATCGAAGACGGCCAGCACTTCTACGACTTCGACTTCACGCTCGGCTGACACGCCGTGCGGACCTTGCATGCTGTGGTTGGCCCTGCATCTGCCGCTGCTGTCGCTGGAGGCCTTCTGCGCCACGCTGGCGGCGGGTGATGCGGCGCGTCCGGTGGTGCTGGTGGACGAACACCGTGTCAGCGCTGCGAACGCCGTCGCGGCGCGGCGTGGCATCAAGCCGGGCATCAAACGCGCCACCGCGATGGCGCTGGCGGCCGAGCTGCTGATCGGCCAGACCAGCAGCCTGCGCGACGCCGCGGCGCTGCAGGCGGTGGCGTATGCGGCGCTGGCCTTCACCCCGATGGTCACCTTGCACGACGCGGCCACCGTGCTGCTGGAGGTGCAGCCCAGCCTGCGTTATTTTGGCGACCTGAACCGCTTGCTGGCCCGGCTGCGCCAGGCGCTGGCGCCGCTGGGCCATGCAGTGCGCATCGCCAGTGCACCCACTGCACTTGGCGCCGCGCTGCTGGCGTTGTGGCGCGATGGATGCGAGCAAGGTCCGCACAGCACCGATGCGCGCGCGCTGCAACGCCTGCTCGACGACGCGCCGGTGTGGCTGCTCGGCCCCGGGCGCGAACACTGGGAGGCGCTGCAAGGCATGGGGTTGCAGACGCTGTCCGACCTGCGCCACCTGCCGCGCACAGGCCTGGCGCGGCGCTTCGGCGAAGACCTGCTCGACGAGCTGGACGCCGCGCTCGGCCAACGGCCCGACCCGCGCCAGGCCTTGCTGCCGCCACCGGTGTTCGAAAGCCGGCTCGAACTCTTTGCGCGTGCCGACACCACGGCCCAGGTGCTGCACGGTGCGACTGTGCTGCTGGCGCGGCTGGTGGCATGGGCGCGAGCGCTGCAGGCACGGGTGGCGGCGTTCACGCTGCAGATGCGCCACGAACCGCGCCACCGCAATGACGCCGCCGAAGCCACCACGCTGCGCATCGAACTCGCCGAAGCGTCGCTCGATCCCGAACATCTGCAACTGCTGCTGCGCGAACGGCTGGCGCGCGTGGAACTGCCGGCGCCGACGCTCGACCTGCACCTGCAGTGCCACGAGATCGCGCACAGCGCGGCGCCCAACGGCGAGCTCTTTCCCACCCGCCAGAGCCAGACCCAGGGGCTGACGCGGCTGCTCGAGCGGCTGCGTGCACGCCTCGGTGAAGAGCAGGTGCTGCGCATCGTGCCGGTGGCCGACCACCGGCCCGAACGTGCCTGCGGGCTGCAGCCGGTCTCGGCGCCCGCGGGCACGCCGCCGAAGATGCCGCTGCCCGACCACTTGCCGCTGCACCGCCCGGTGTGGCTGCTGCCCGAGCCGCTGCCGCTGGCGTCACGCGCAAGACAGCCGCTGCTCGGCGGCCGTGTGCTGCAACTGGTGTCCGGGCCCGAGCGCATCGAATCGGGCTGGTGGGACGGCGGCCTCGTCACCCGCGACTACTTCATCGCGCGCGACGACGACGGCGCGTTGTGCTGGATCTTCTGCGACCGCCTGACCAGCGCCGCCAGCGGCTGGTTTCTGCAGGGGCGTTTTGGTTGATGGTCTTCGCGAAGCAGACGCTGGTTTCGTCTCCGACATAGGCGCCGAAGGCCGGGATGCGGGCGTAGCCCAGCGATGCGTACAACGCCATCGCAGGCTGCTGGCGGCGCCCCGTTTCCAACATCAACGTGGTGTAGCCGAGCACCAGCGCCTCGACTTCCAACTGCGCCATCAGCGCGCGCGCCAGCCCGTTGCGGCGCGCGGCCTTCGTCACGTAGACGCGCTGCACTTCGGCACTGCGCTCATTCAGCGGCCGCAGCGCCGCGCAGCCCACGGCCATGTGTGCGTCGTAAGCGACGAGGTAGACCGAACGCGGGCCCGGCGCCGGGTTGCCCGGCATCGGCGAATCAGGCGCGAACAGCTCGGGGTAGAGCGCACGCGCTTCGAGTGCGGCCTCGCGCAGCAAGGCCATCGCCGGCGCGCTGCGCGGGTCGACCTGTTCGATCACCCGCGCCATGGTTTCAAGCTCGCGTCAGCACTACGTCAATACGAATTCACTTGCCTTCGGTGCTGTAGTTCGCCGGCACCCAGTCGTAGCCGCTGCCGTCGGCGCGCAGCTTGCCGATGCCGGGAAACGCGACGTGCGCGGCGGCCACGTAGTAGCCGTTCTTCGCCGCGTCGGCGTAGTTCTTCTCGCGCTGCGGCGCGGCCTGGCTCGAATCGGTGTCGAAGCTGATGGTCACCGACGGCTGCACGAACTGCACTGCGGCCACATGCATCAGGTCGCCCCAGGCCACGAGCTTCTGGCCCTGGCTTTCGATCACATAGATCGTGTGCCCTGGCGTGTGGCCGGGCGCGGGCACGGCGCGGATGCCGGGCATCAGCTCGGTCGCGCCGTCGAAGGGCTTGAAGCGGCCGGCGTCGACATAGGGCTTCAGCGAAGCCATCGCGCCCTGGAAAAAGCCCTTGGCATCGGCCGGCGCAGCGTCCATGTTGGCCTGGTTCAGCCAGTAGCCGCTTTCGCGCCGATCGGCACGCACGATGGCGTTCGGGAACACGCGCTGGCCGTCGTGCATCAAACCGCCCGCATGGTCGGGGTGCATGTGGGTGAGGTAGATCTCGTCGACCTGTTCGGGCCGGTAGCCCGATGCCTTCAGGTTGGCGAGCAGCTTGCCCAGCGTGGGGCCGAAGAGTCCGGCGGCGCCGGTGTCGATCAGCACCAGCTTCTTGCCGGTGTTGACGAGAAAACCGTTGACCGAGGTCTCGACCGGCGGCTTCAGGTACGCGCGCTCGAGCAGCGCGCCGATGCGTTGCGGCGGCGCGTTCGTCAGCAGCTTGTCGACCGGCAGGTCGACGGTGCCGTCGTTGAGTGCCGTGACTTCGAAGTCGCCCACCATCAGCCGGTACCAGCCCGGGGCCTGGCCCTTGAGTTGCGGCGCTTCGGCCTGTGCGGCCGACAGGCACAGCAGGCCGAAGGCGGCACCGATCACGAGCGGGCCGAACAGGCGTTTGCAGAAACTCATGACTTGTCTCCAAGCACGTTCAACAACCAGGCGTTGAGCGCCTGGACCTCTTCGAGGCACACCGAATGTTCCATCGGATAGTCGTGCCATTCGACGCTGTAGCCCAGGCCTTGCAGCGTATCGCGCGCCGCCGCGCCGCGTGCCATCGGCACCATGGCATCACGCCGGCCATGGGCCTGGAAGATCGGCACATCGGCGTTGGCGGTATGGCGTTCGGCCGCCAGCGTGTCGGCCAGCGGCAGATAGCCCGAAAGCCCCGCCAGACCGGCCAGGCGGTGGGCACAGCGCAGTCCGGCACCCAGGGTGATTGCGCAGCCCTGCGAAAAGCCCGCCAGCACGATGCGCCGCGCCGGCACGCCGCGCGCCACCTCGGCGTCGATCAGCGCATGCACCTGGGCGAACGATTCACGCAGCCCGGCAACGTCTTCGCGCCGCTGCAAGTCGGCGCCAAGAATGTTGTACCAGGCGCGCATGGGCTGGCCGCCGTTGAGCGTCACCGGACGCACCGGCGCGCGCGGCAGCAGCCAGCGCACGGGGCCCACCGCAGCGAGCTTCATTTCGTCGGCGAAGCTGAGGAAGTCGGTGCCGTCGGCGCCCAGCCCGTGCAGCACGATGACGGTGGCCACCGGCGCCGGGCCGGGGTTGACCTCGAAGCTGGCGAGTGGCGTGGGCCCCACCGGCGCGGGCATCAGTGGCCCGGCCATCAGTAGCTCAACCCCATGGCGTCGCGTACGTCTTTCATCGTCTGCCGTGCCACGGTGCGCGCGCGCTCGGTGCCCATCTCGACGATCCAGTGCACCTGCTTCGGATTCGCCGTATAGGCGGCGGCGCGTTCGCGCCACGGTGCCTGTTCCTTGACGATGGCGTCGATCACCGGTTGCTTGCAGTCCAGGCAGCCGATGCCGGCGGTGGTGCAGCCCTGCCAGACCCAGTCGCGCCTGGCGGTGTCGCTATAGACCTTGTGGAAGTCCCAGACCGGACACTTCTCCGGATTGCCCGGGTCGGTGCGGCGCACCCGCGCGGGGTCGGTGACCATCTGGCGAATCTTTTTCGTCACGGTCTCGGTGTCGTCACGCATCAGCACCGCGTTGCCGTAGCTCTTGCTCATCTTCGCGCCGTCCAGGCCCGGCAGCCTGGCGACTTCGGTGTGCAGCGCCTTCGGCTCGGGCAGGATGGTCTTGCCGCTGCCCCTGAGGTGGCCCAGCAGCAGTTCGCTGTCGGCCGCGAGCCAGTCGGCAAGGTTGGCCGCGGCCTTCTTGACGATGCCTTCGCCCTTGGCCAGCGCTTCGGCGGCCCCGGTCTCGCCGAAGGCCTTGCGCTGCTTCTCGTAGTAGCGCGCGTCGTCCTTGCCCAGCTTGGCCAACGCCGCCGCGGCTTTCGCCTCGAAGCCTTGCGCGCGACCATAGAGATTGTTGAAGCGGCGCGCCACCTCGCGCGTGAGCTCGACATGCGAGGCCTGGTCTTCGCCCACCGGCACGAAGCCGGCCTTGTAGATCAGGATGTCGGCCGCCTGCAGCAGCGGGTAGCCGAGGAAGCCGTAGGTCGCGAGGTCGCGGTCCTTCAGTTTGTCGATCTGGTCCTTGTAGGTCGGCACCCGTTCAAGCCAGCCCAGCGGAGTGCCCATCGCCAGCAGCGTGAAAAGCTCGGCGTGTTCGGGCAGGCGGCTCTGGATGAAGATCGTGCTCTTCTCGGGGTCGAGCCCGGCGGCCAGCCAGTCGATGACCATGTCGTAGACGGTCTTCTCGATGACCTCGCTGTCTTCGTAGTGCGTCGTCAGCGCATGCCAGTCGGCAACGAAGAAGAAGCAGTCGTAGTCGTCCTGCAGCCGCACCCAGTTCTTGAGCGCGCCGTGGTAGTGGCCCAGATGCAGTGAGCCGGTGGGGCGCATGCCGGAGAGAACGCGGGGTCGCATGGTGTGATCGAACAGCCGAGGGAGACACGGATTCTCGCAGGTTGGGCGCTGGGTACACTGCGCGCCGCCATGAAGCGCATCGTCATCCTGATCTCCGGCCGCGGCTCCAACATGGAAGCCATCGTGCAGCGCTGTGCCGCCGAAGGCTGGCCGGCGCAAGTGGTGGCGGTGCTGGCCAATCGTGCCGATGCCCAGGGCCTGCAGTTCGCCGCCGCGCACGGCGTGGCCACGGCGGCGGTGGACCACAAGGCGTTTGCGCGCCGCGAGGACTTCGATGCCGAACTGGCGCGTGTCATCGACGGTTTTGCGCCCGACCTGCTGGTGCTGGCCGGCTTCATGCGCATTCTCGGTGCCGCCTTCGTGCAGCGCTACGCAGGGCGGCTGCTGAACATTCACCCATCGCTGCTGCCGGCATTCCCGGGCCTGCACACGCACCGTCGCGCATTGCAGGCAGGCTGCAAGGCCGTGGGCGCGACGGTGCATCTGGTGACGTCCGAACTCGACCACGGGCCGATCGTGATGCAGTCGGTGGTGCCGGTGCGCCCGGGCGACGACGAAGATGCGCTGTCGGCGCGTGTGCTTGCCAGCGAGCACGTCATCTATCCGCTGGCGGTGCGCTGGTTCGTCGAGGGCAAGCTCGTGGTGGCGGACGGCCTCGTGCAGCATCGCGAAGGCGCGTCGCAGTTGCTTGTCTAGGGCGCTTCGCTAGTTCAGCAGCCCGGCGGCGATGTTGATCGTCAGCGCGAGGATCGCCGTGTTGAACGCAAACGAGAGCACCGACTGCAGCAGCACCAGTTGGCGCATCGAGCGCGAGCCGATGCTGACGTCGGCGGTCTGCGATGCGACGGCAATCGTGAACGAGAAGTAGAGGAAATCGGTGTAGTCGGGGTGGAAGTCGGCGCTGCCGTCGGGGAAGTTCAGGCCTCCGGGCGGGGACTCGCGGTAGTAGCGGCTCGCGTAGTCGAGCGCGAACATCACCGGCACCAGCACCCAGGCGCCCACCACCGTGATCCCCGCGAACGCCAGGTGCGGCCAGGCCAGGGCGCCGGGGGCATGCTTGGCGGCGGCCAGTTCGATGACGATGGCGGTGACGCTGGCCGCCGCAGCGATCGTCACCACGCCCAGCACCAGCGCGGCGCCTTGCGCCTGCGCCACCGCAGTGCGACGCAGCCAGTGATGGTCGGCGCGCGACATCAGCACGCCGATGAGCACGAGGTAGGTCCAGACGGCGGCGTTCCATCCCACCAGCGGGCGAGTGGCCCACTGCGGCGCGTGCGGCATCAGCAACGCGGCCGCGACGCCTATGGCCGCGGCAACGTACAGACGCGGCCGGACGCTGACATGGCTGAGCAGGGCGCGCATGGCGGGACAGGATAATCGCTCGCATGCACCCGAACGCCTTGCTCGATCTCAGCACCGACTTGTTGCGCGCCGCGCTGAAGTTCGACCAGCCGGCCGATGCCGTGGTCTCGGCGTTTTTCCGCCAGCACCGCGGCCTGGGCCCGCGTGAACGCCATGCGCTGGCTGAGACGCTGTACGCGGTACTGCGCCAGCGCCTGGTGCTGCAGCACCAGGCGCAAAGCGGGGTCGGCCCGCTGGAGCGGCGCCTGGCGATGCTGGCCTGGCAGGGCAACGAGGTCTTTTTGCGCGGTGCGCTGGACGAGCATGAACGCCAGTGGCTGGCCGAGGTGCAGGCGGTCGATCGTTCGACGCTGCCCGCCAAGCTGCGCCACAACCTGCCGGACTGGCTGGCCGGCGCACTGCAGGCCCAGGTCGGCGACGCCGAGTTCTGGCCGCTGGTGCAGGCGCTCGAAGCGCCGGCGCCGCTGGACCTGCGCGTCAACACGCTGAAGGCCAGGCGCGAGGACGTTCAGCGGGGGCTCAGCGACTGCGGCATCGAAGCCCGGGCAACGCCATTTTCGCCGTGGGGCCTGCGTGTTCAGGGCAAACCGGCGGTCAACAAGGCCGAGCTCTTCACGCAGGGCGCCATCGAGGTGCAGGACGAAGGCAGCCAGATGCTGGCGCTGCTGACGGACGCCAAGCGCGGCGAGATGGTGGTCGATTTCTGCGCCGGCGCCGGCGGCAAGACGCTGGCGCTGGGTGCTGCGATGCGCAGCACCGGGCGGCTGTACGCCTTTGACGTCTCGGGCCATCGGCTCGACGCGTTGAAGCCGCGGCTGGCGCGCAGTGGCCTGTCGAACGTGCACCCGGTGCAGATTGCCCACGAGCGCGATGACCGCGTCAAGCGCCTGGCCGGCAAGATCGATCGCGTGCTGATCGATGCACCGTGCTCCGGCCTGGGCACGCTGCGGCGCAATCCCGATCTCAAATGGCGCCAGTCGCCGAAGGCGATCGAGGAACTGCGGGCGAAGCAGTTGGCCATCCTGAACAGCGCGGCCCGGTTGCTCAAGCCCGGCGGGCGCCTGGTCTATGCCACCTGCAGCCTGCTGCGAGCCGAGAACGAAGAGGTGGTGGCGGCCTTCGACGCCGGCGAACGCGGAGCCGACTTCACGCCGCTGCCGGTGCTCGAACTGCTGCAGGCACTGAAGGTGGAGGGCGCAGCAGCGCTGGTGTCCGCAGCCAACCTGAGGCTTTGGCCGCACCGTCATCAGACCGATGGCTTTTTTGCCGCCGTCTGGCAGCGGCGCTGAAGTGCCCCGTTGCCGTCGTCATCTGCGCTGATCTCAAAGGTTTGGCCCTGTCCTTGAAGTATGCCGGGCCGGACTGGGGCTTTTCATGAAACCTGCGCCAGGCCGTGCACTCTACAATCGGCCTGTAACGAATCTGGATCGGAAATACGCTGATGGATCAACTGCTGATGGTGCACGACGCCCTTGTGCAATGGTTGTCTCACGGGGCGCTGCACGCGGCGTGGTGGGAAGTGCTGTTGTTTGCGCTCGTCGCGACCCACATCACCATTGCCTCGGTGACGATCTTTTTGCACCGCGCGCAGGCCCACCGCGCGCTGGAACTGCATCCGATCGCCGGCCACTTTTTCCGTCTGTGGCTGTGGCTGACCACCGGCATGGTGACCAAGGAATGGGTCGCCATCCACCGCAAGCATCACGCCAAGTGCGAAACCGTCGACGACCCGCACAGCCCGGTCACCCGCGGTATCAAGGCCGTGCTGTTGACCGGCAGCGAGATGTACCGCGCCGAGGCCAAGGTTCAGGACACGCTGGACAAGTTTGGCCACAACACGCCGGACGACTGGATCGAGCGCAACCT